>Ga0307514_10000813_pt1 | contig 50705 bp, 46 predicted proteins | sample 16_EM_MG_FD_203088 | JGI IMG/M metagenome (GOLD analysis project Ga0307514, IMG submission 203088) | Populus trichocarpa ectomycorrhiza microbial communities from riparian zone in the Pacific Northwest, United States - 16_EM | ecosystem: Host-associated > Plants > Roots > Unclassified | place... | reverse complement strand
CATTCGCCAAACTATTAAATATTTTCGCAGAACGCCAATACACCTTTGCGCTTCATTGCATTTGGTGGTTAGCCTCTTTGGTTCAATTAGATACCGCGTTACGATACCTAATCGAATATAATCAATTTCCATCGGAGAATCGAGAAACTCAAGACGATAAAATCGATAAACAGATTTCACCAGTACCGAGAGATCTTCAAAACGATTCGAGAGGAAAGTCCATTTCAAATTGGGATACCAAAGATCAACTGCGCACGGACGAAACGATAATTAAGTCTCAAAATTCTTGGCAACTTAATAGGAATAATAATCAGAATAAGTTTAAGAAACAAGGGAAGAATACCCCAAGACTTAAACGAGTTCAAGAGATTTGGAAATCCGGAGAAACTAAACAGGAACGGAAAAGACGAGCCAAGACTTTTAAAAGACTATTGAAAGAATAGGATCTACGGCAGTGGACCTAAGTGCATAAGTATCATCGGATACGGAAATAAAGTTACTTAGGGAATACACCCCCGTAACAATCTATATCTATTAGTATATATAGACACATATATCAATTGGCTTTTATAGCAGCAGCCCTGCACCACATCAGCAAAATGTATTTTAGTCACTGGAAGACTCCAGGAGTGTCTGAGAGAATGTGGAGTGTAAACTTAGATGCATCAATTTCAGGAGAGTATCAGATCCTAGGAGAGCATTCCTGCCGGCCTTCAGAGTACCTGGGATCTCTGATGACTGGTACAAGAGTACCATGGGTGTAATTGTGATAGGTTTGGGAACACCTCGGAGCGCCGGAGAGAACATTGGGTGCACCTGGAAGCAGTGGCGACAAGCCTGGGAGCGCCAAGGACAATCCTGGGAGCACCTGAGAGTGCCGGCGACAAGTCTGAAAGCGCTGACAACAGCTCTGGGAGCGCCGGCAACAAGTCTGGGAGCGCCTCGAATCACAGTAGAGCAGTCTGGGAAAAACAACATTTTCTTTGGGAACACTACTGGTGCGCCTGGATATCATAGCTACTACTTATCGTTCAACAATTTTTAAAACTCATGTATTCAGTTTGTTTTCTCATATATGTATCTATGTATCTATATAGCTACCCATGTACACACGGTATATCTGGACTATGGCTGCAGGCTGTGCTTGAGAGCAATTCGAGGTGCACCTGAAAATGATGATCGAGTGAACTCAGAGATACACACCCCAAGGCCATGATGGAACGAGTTTGGGAATGCACTTGGAGGCCGTGATCGAGCGAGTCTGGATATCTACTTGGAGGCCGTAATCAAGCGAATTTGGAGATACACTTGGAGGCCGTGATTGAGCGAGTTTGGAGATGCACTTGGAGGCCGTGATTGAGCAAGTTTGGAGATATGCACTTGGAGACCATGATCGTGCGAACTTGGAGCGGGTAATCGAGTGAATTTGGATGCGTACTTGGAGGCAGTCGATGGACGGAGCGCTGGGTGCTGAGACTCTTTTCATCAGTTAGTTAACTCGCAACTGTGGGACTGTAACAAGGTGACTTTACCTTTGAGTTCTCATGGAGAGCTGGTTTGATGGTGGTCGATCATGTAGGGAGGCACGCCGGAACCTGAAGCTGCATTCAGGGGTCAACTTGTAACCCTGGGAATCAAAGGAAGACAAACTATCTTGGGTAGATGCTGTACTCGGTGTCAACTCATGATCATGACATGGAGAGATAGACAGGGATGACTGAACTTTGTGTTCTGTGATGATAATAGAGTTATACATGAGAAAGAGAGAGATGGGGGATGAAGATGAGAACGATGTGGGGGATACAAGCGGATATGAGAAATCAGGGATATGACTTGCCTGATTAGGTTGGGAAGACCTCGTATCAGTGTAATTAAACGCCGGATCATGACTCATACCTGCGGTATCGGGGATCGTAAATTGACTTGCACACGAAATTCTCTAAGTCCCAGTTTCTCATCATGATTTGCCCCATCTCTTCTCATCTCTCTCCTTTCCGTCCTCAACTCTACTGTCACCTAAGAACACGAAGTTAAGTCATCACTCTCTATCTCTCGATGTCATAATCATGAGTTGACACCGAGGACAGCATATACTGAGCACTGCACACACCGCGTACTACATACACCGCGCATTGCGTCCACCGCGCACTGCATCATCACAAGATCGACTGTCTCCCGCTTCCAGCCAGTCTCTCAAGCTCTCAGTGGACCTTGTTCTACTAAATTCTCTACATTCCCACAATTACGAGTTAACCAATGAATAGAGTCTCAGCTGCCATTGCACATGCCTCCCAATCTAATGCCTCCAGATTCACTGCCTCCAGATTCACTGCCTCCAGATTGACTGCCTCCAGATTGACCGCCTTCAGATCAATCGCTTCCAGATCAACCACCTCCAAGTACTCCTCCAATCTTGTTTGATCTTGGCCTCCAAGTGTATCTCCCAACACGCTCAATTACGGCTTCCAAGTGCATCTCTGAGATCACTCAATCTCTCAGTCTCCAAGTGCATCTCCAAACTTGCTCGATCCCAGTCTCCAAGTGCATCTCTGAGTTCACTCGATCTCTCGGTCTCCAAGTGCATCTCCAAACTCGCTCGATCACGGCCTCCAAGTACATCTTCAAGGAGCGACGGCGGTTGTACGGAGATACAGGGGTAACAGAGGTGGCCAGAGTGACAGGGAGTATATATTCGGCAGACCCTGGAGTAGATAGACATCATCTCATTTCCCTCTCATCTTATCATACAATGAATATACTCACTCTATCTTTCCCAACTTTTGGTCTCACTCGCTTGTTTCGAAATTTCGTGGATCCGTGCAATTGCGTGGATCCTCAACGCCGGGTAGTATCATCTCTTCTCACCTGATTCCTACGCTCCATCAGCAACAACTCCAGTTTCCGTCTGAAACACCCGGGTGTTCCGGACGGCTCTGACGGCTCTGACGGAACCTCGTACCCTCTGACGGAGAATCAGAAGCGACCCGTTGCCCAAGCGACGGGTCGCCTTGCATACCTCCCTTGCGGCGGTTATTATACCATGCCTCCTATTCTTGCGACGTGTCACATTGTATATTATGCTCGCCGCTCCGGTGTCAGGCTTCCTTTACTTTGCGTCCGGAATGTGGCGACGTATACGCACCATCAGAACGACACGTATGTTACACTCTTCGCAGGGGTTGCAGTTATGCAGTCGCCATTTACACAACACCTGGCAATGTTTATGCCTTTCTTTGGCCGATAGCCGCATGCCGCACTCTCATTTATGTTTAGCTTTGAGATTTTGTCACTTATTGCAATACAGTTTTCGCTTCAGATACATCGCTTGCCGTTGCATTTGCTTCGCCATTATCGTATTTTACATGTCTGAAATATACTGTCCAATCTTCACACTCTCTAGTACTATGCCCTCAGTTCTCCACATTCTGCGTTGATCCATCATTGGCTTGCGATGCTTCTTCCTCCTCATCCGCATCCCCATCCACATCCTCGCCATCCTCGCCGTCATACCCGTCGATATCACTGGTTCCCAAGTCAAACCTCTCGAGTTCAGTCGCGGGCCGTCATCGCCGGCTGGCGGTGCGGATGGCATCATGCTTGTCGCTTTCATCACCTTCATCTTCGTAATCCCTGCTGCCCCCTGGCATCCCAAAATGCAGTTCGTCATCTGTGCAATTGTTGTCTATCGGGATGTTTGGGTCAGTGCTTCCGATCTCAGACTCCTCAAGCGCCACTTCGGAGGTCAAATAGTCAAGAAGAATAGCATTGTCGACACTCGCAGCTTCCGTGCTGATGACCATGGCAGCCGTTGGGTTCTCCGCCTGCTGGATCTGATGCTTGACTGTAGCAAGAGTGTTGTTATACATGCTCTGTGTTAGGGGTCGTCCCTTAGGGGTCGTCTCTTAGCAGTGATAATGATACATGTTTGAACAGAGCAGGTACATGTGACAAAATCTTCAAAGATGTTCATATGCAAAACACCTACCTGTGAATACGTGAACATGTTTGTCAGTCAAGTGGTCTTTAGCGGGATTACACTTGCGTCACTTGTCGATCAAGCAGTGAGGATAAGTTCCTACTGTCGGATTCAAATATGATGATGAAGTTATGTTGCCTGCTTTGGAAGTGAAAAACCTTCTTAAATGCGCATGACTCTTGGCCACAATTACCTTAACTAGCTAGCGGGACAACACATACTTAAGTTGCAATTATGCAGAACTAGATGTGCAGCAGACGTTATTGCAAACGCGAGTACGAGGGATCTGCAGCTCATGCGCTAAGCGGTGAGAACAACTGTGGCACTCCCTGGTCTACGGAAGGTCGAGACCTAAGCATGCAGTGTCTGAGGGATTAATGACATTGGCTGAAGATAAGAGGCCTGAAGCAAACCGGCTTATTGAGTTAAGACCGCATGCATTGCAACGTCAAAGAACGTGTCATAATCTACGCTAGCGGAGTATCGGTTGGTCGCCGATTAAATCTCTGACGCAATGCCGAATAGCCAAATTAATGGTGACGCAATTAATAGTGAAGAGCTATTAATATTATATTGCGATAAGCACTGATAAAGACTAAGGTCGTCAGATGTTCTAGCTACTGAACAAACGAGTGGCAAGATATCCAAGTTGAAGTTCTGATCTGATACGTCATTTGACATAATTTAATATAATGGATGGCCTGATTTTAATCAGGAGCGTAATGCTTCAAAACCACATTCTATTTACACGATAGCCTAAGGGAAGCGTGGCAGTCAATTACGGGGCGCATTCAGTAGAATGTAAGACGCAACCATAACACTGCAATTATGCGATAAGCGGAATCATGGCATGAAAGTCTGGGCGATAAGAATACTGTCCCTCGAACATGACTATAAAAGAGATCACAATTGTCCAGGCAATTGAGGAGAACAAGCTCTAGCAGCGAACAGTCAGAAACCTACCAGCGAAAGAAGACCTTTATTTATTATTGAGTTTTTACGATACCTATTGTTATATAAAACCTATTAGCTTTTTGTAGCGGCAGCCCCGCACCTTCGATAAGTATTCCTACGAATGACTATAACCTTCGAGAACGACAACGACGTTATCGTATACGCACTCGAAAGGATTATATCCTACGCTAGAGAATTTCAGTATTTCTTCCTAGCAAATTGTACTTGGTGGATAGCCTCGATCATTGGATTGGACGAAAGCTTACAACGACATATCGATAATCTAGCATTAGGACAATCAGTTATTGCTAGAGGAATATCTGCGACCCCGAGAGATATTGCTAGAGATATTAGCGTTGAGTCCGATAAAAAGATCCCCAAGGAAGCTGCGGATAATTACGTCCCGGACCCGTTACGAAGGACCCGGAAAGGACGCATTAATCCTCTGCCTCAATCGAAAAGACAACTAAAGAAGGCTAGACAAATTCAACAGCAGGCCAATACAAGTACCAAGCTTGCCAACATACGCGAGAAGATTATCAGTAATCTTAGACAGGAATAGGATCTACGGCTGTACTAGTACCTATACTTGGTATCTAAGTACCCCCGTAACACTCTGTTGGTAGCTCTCCGGTAGTGTGTTCCAGGTATTCTTCAAGAATGTATACGTGTCTGCAACGCCAGGCGAGGTTAACAACTTGGGACCCGTTGCAGCGCAGCAGGATGCGTTCTTACCACTGTCATTCTTATGATTGAAGTAGTTCGAGCAATCAGGTCTGTCCGCTTTCAGCTTTGACTTGGAAGCTTTCGGATGAACACCTTTGTTCTTTTGCCACTCCAGGAGAGCATGGCGCAACGCAGTGCAGGTAAACATGATCAGTGGCGAGGGTATATGACCATCCTTGTCGTTAATCATGGATTTATAAAATCCATCAGCATACTTACTGCGGTTATTTGCCAGACAATAAAATTTGATGTAGATAAACCGTGGGATTGCTTCCAGCATGAAGTAAAGTGGAAGCTGGCCATTCGTTAGCAGCTTTCGACTCTCTCTGCATTGGATTTGGGCCACGTACACCACCTTCCACACCCTCTGCTACAGGAAAAAGATACTTATTGTCTGCCAGAAGCGAATCAATGAATTCCAAACGCTCTGCGGCTGATTCAAAGCAGTGGAGATCATAAAGCTCTGCTATCTTGTCCCTTGCTGATTGAATAAAATGGGATTTAACCTTATCGACTTGTGTGCGAACCTGGTACCGGTTTGAGCATGTAATATCCAACGTGGGCCGTTGCTTCAGCATACCTCTTTCAAGATCTCCTTTGTGCGCGCCTCAAATGCTATGGACCAAATGTTATTTTGCTGCATAGCGGTGTTCCAGTACGTCTCTATTATCTGCCAGTGTGGGGCTTCAGCTAATGCTTTCGAAATGCGTCACGTTGCATACCTTACGGTCTCCAAGTTGCTTGCACTCATAAACGGCCGTCTGTTCCACATGTAGAGCTCCAGGAGTCTGCCTGTTGCAAACACAAGACGCGTCATGTCTGAGTGACCAAATCGATAGATGCTGTGACTGCCGGAGACCATTGATCGAGGGGTAGACACCACCTGGGGTTGCAATTGCCACTGCCTCTGTCTAGGATTCTTTTCGGTAGCTCGCGTTCGGAGTGGATTTATAATTATTGCGCGGGCTTCTGGATTAGGGATGGGGGTAGGCAGGTTTTCAAGACCGCTAAGAGGAGTGGGAGTGATATCAATGCCGAATGTGGGGCTGGATACAACGCGACACGTTGAGGTTCCTCTGGGTGCTGGTGTGCTACGACTGCTTGTAACCGGCATGGCGGTTGGAGTAATTATTGACCGTCACTGTGTAGCGGACGGGGTGGAAGTCACGCGTTGAGCGATATCTGCAACGCGAGAATTGTTCAGCGAAGTTGAGGGGATGGAGTTCTGACCTTGGATTGTAGAGGCTACGGAACTCCCTCCTTGAGTGGAATCCCTCTCGCCAGCCGGTACGGAAACGCATCTCTTAGAAGGTGGAAGTTGAGAATTCCCCGAAGGCCCACGCTATTGTTGATTCTGACGATTAGCAACACTTCGAACATTTCGTACAACCGGAGTCGTGTTAAGGTGAGGGCGTTGGGAAGGCATAGTCCGATATTGATGTTCCACGTTAACAATGTAGGAATAATTGCCTGTGCATGTATATGCAACGGCAGGCAAAGTAGACTTCTATTTGAGCGACCAGGAAGGGTTTCGACAAAAAAGGGATGCGCAGTGTAGACCGCGCTAGACTCTAAACCCTGACAATACTCGGTGACGAGATCCCTTCAAAAGCTTTCAATTATGGGGTTAACTGCGATCAGATTAAACTCAGATTAAACTCAGCATTTCTATTCAATGTTACAGCAACGTCTGAAGGTATATTGTCACCGCTTGAAGGGTGTTTAAGCCTTCTTGGCGCGATTATCATTGTATTGCACTTTTTCTTGGCACAATACTTCGAACCATCGATTGTGTATATCTTCAGCTTCCCGGTGGAAATCCCCCTTTGGCAGAGCTAAAAGCATCGCAATGGGAACAATGACGTATTCTCTATTCTATGACATCAGTTGCGTGTGCTTTTTCCACCGCTAGGCATTGGTAGCCATGTTGGATGGTTGCACAGTTGGCACAACTTGAGAACTACTCAGTTCGCTCCGAGATGCACAAGGTCTGAGTGGTAAAAGTGGTATGAGATGCCAAAGCAACGCCCGGCATCGCAAACTGTCTTCACCGCGAGTACTAAATATCGTCTCGAGGCTCCTCATTCATGAAGTGCCTGGTGATTGTGCAAGATGAAGGCTGGGCCATTTTGTGTTCATTAACCAACAAAACGCATGATATGAATCAAATCACAGGAACTCGAGTATATATATCCCTTCTTCCCACCTTCACCTCCATTCTCTTTTCCTCTCATATTTAACACACTGCCAGCATCCTCAACTGTCTCAACACACGTGACTTGCACAATACAACGCTTCTCGTTCCAAAACACACCAGATAACCTACACAACTTTGTACGTTCCCTCTGGGCTTGCTTCCGCAACATGCAACTGTATCATAATGCTAATGCCTTGGATGTAGATTCATTTTCAACTCACAGCAATGGCACCAAAGGGCAGCCGCAAAGGAAAGGGGAAGGCAACTGCCAGGGCAAAAATGCCGACATCAGTTATAAATCAACGCCTGTCGTTGGATCAGGACCGTATGAAGGGATTCATCTCGGAACACATCCGTGGACTCATACGGATATACAATGTTTGCGGCGTCAACGATGAGAGGGCCTGGGACCTCTTTTATGATATAATCTTTCTTGATCCAGTCACGACTTGCCACTTTTCACAATTCCAGCTGATGTGGCCGCACTGCACGAGCAGGAGTTTACCTTTCGGGAGTGGTGGGCAGCCTTCCGCTCATATATGGGGCAAATGTTTGACAAAACCCGCGATCAAATGAACAATGGAAGGTGGGACAACACCCCGTGCCTTCGGCGATCAAGTTGATCGCTTCAATCCGCAGACAACCAGATCGGGGAAGGTTAAACGTACCGGCGAGCATTTCTCTTGGTAAGGTAGCGATGATCTCAGGGCAAAGATTGAGCCACCAAGCTGCTGGCAGTACAAGCCAGGCGACTTCCTGGCTGTTAGACCACTGAATTGGGATGAGATAATCGACGAGGATGATGATGATGACAACTGGGCGGATCCCAGAGTGCCGAGCGGTGGAAGGAGCCATCCTAGCGATAGCAATGACAATGACGACAGCGAGGGTGAGGAGGACACGCAGGGCGGTGAGAAAGGAACTGGGAAAGGGAAGGGTACAAAGGATGGGAAGGGGAAAGGGAAAGGGAAGGCAACTGAGGAAGGGAAGGGGAAGGGGAAGGGAAACGGTAAAGGGAAAGGTATTGTTAAACAAACCCCAGGAGGAGATGATATCTCTAGTGCCGTTGCTGTGCAGTTGGAGAAGGAAATGTATGAGGCAGACTCAGACACGGAAGGCTAACTAGAGCTTGTATATTTAGAGCCGGAAGCATCGCCCACCATGTCAATTTCATCAGAAGATGATACCGACTCTACCGAGTCGGACGGCGAATAGGACTCAGAACTTGACCCTGATGTGGATATGCGCATAGAGGATGATGTGGACGCACCGGATGGCATTGATTTAGACAGCGATGTGGATATGGAAAGGGACAGTGACGATGATGAGGAGGAAGATGAAGAGAAGGAAGATGAGGAGGAGGTGGAGGAGGAGGATGAGGATGAGGAGGAGGATCAGGATGAGGATGATGGCAAAGAACCTTGGACGCTTGGCCAGGGAGAGATGGTAAATACATCGGCTGACGATGTTGATACCATGGTAGACGATCAGCCAATCGTGCTACCTGAGCAAGGCCAGGAGATGCGCGAGCATACCCCATGGCCACAACCTCCGGCACCTGCCCCACGGCTACAAACCCCAGAGCCTCGCCCATGACTACAAACTCCGGAGACTCATCCCCTCAGTGGGCTAGAGCATTTGGGGCTTGTGATGCCGTGAAAACCTCGCCCGGCGGTGCCAACTCTGCGAGAAGCTGAGGCAGCTGGAAACACCTCGGATGTGGATGTGGATGTGGATGTTGATCAGCAGCTGCTGATTGAATCGGCAGGTGGCGACAGTCTCCCCGATGTCCCTCTCCCCGATGTCCCTCTCCCTGATGTCTCTCTCCCCGATGTCCCTCTCCCCGATGTCCCTGTCCCGGATGTCCCTCTCCCTGAGGAGCGCCCGGATGGCTCGGTAGGCGAGGAGTGAACTAGTCCTCGCGTTGCAGAGGAGGCGATGGTTGTTGCGTTCACGTTAGGGTCGGGTTCTTGTCTTGTTCGTTTCCTTTGTTCTATCAAAACTGTGTATATGATTCGTTGCATACAATTATTGAGTGTACAGAGGCTGTTTCGGTGTGATTAATCTATTTATCTCAGGCATTTATTATTACATGCATCGCGAGGTTTTTGGATCGCTCAAGGTTTATTTTGTTTATGGGTTTTGTACTGGTTTTATTTTTATTGGTTTTAGTTTATTCATAGTATTATGGGACATCGCTCATGCAGCGTTTTTGCAACTCCTGGCATGTAAAGAACCTCCTTGTGATGGTGTTGAGGCTCAATATGTTAGCTGAAAGAATCGTGAGCTTACACACGAGGCTGCTCAGGCCCAGCACCAACTTTCGTCGCTTTCTACAGTGTATACTCCACTCCTCACGTGTCGTCGACAATGCCAGAGAAGACCCCTTTCCGTTGCTCCAAATTGTCATGCCGAAAGAAGTTCACCTCAGACAGCTGGCGACTTAAACATATCAAATTACACCATCCTGAACACCTTCAAGTTGCACGCCAGAAGAATCTGACTATTCGCAGCGTGCCCCGACGCGTTGAACCCGCTCAGCATCGTGAATTCAACGCTAACAAAGATTCAGTTGAAGACTGGGACGCATTTCCCTACCTTGAACAGGTTGAAAACATTGCAGACTCGGAGTCTCAACCACCGCTACCGCTGCCGCGGCCGGAAATATACCCTGGCGCTGGCGCTCCGCTGATATATTACATTGCTCAGCCATGGGAACGCAACGCTCCAGGTTGCCTTGAGATGAACCTACAGATCAATCGCTACTACCCGTTTGCGACGCGTGAAGAGTACAAATATATCCAGTGTGGGATCAAGAAGAAGGGTATGAAGACATACTATGACAACGTGCTGAAGGAAGAAAACACCGCTCTGCATTTCCCAAGCTTCAAAAACGGGGATGGTGTCCAGAAGCTCGTGGCTAGCATGCCAGATGATCAGGCTCTCAGGGAGTGGGAACTACATACTCTCGAGGATATGAGATGGAATGACAATCACCAACACCCTATCAAATACTGGAGTCGAGACATCATCAAAAGCATGAGATGGTTGATGAGGCAGCCAGCCTACGCCGAGCATCTCATTTTCGCCCCTCAGCGTTGCTATAACAGCGATAAGCCCCCGAAACGCCTCTATACCGAAATCCACACTGCGGACTGGTGGTGGGAGACACAGGTAAGGTGAGATACTCGAGGATAATAACGTACTAATCGACGTTTAGTCAACGCTCAGAGTGGGGGATACACTGGTTCCCTTGATCTTCATGTCCGACGGAACACATCTCTCGAATTTTGCTGGCAACAAGAAAGAGTGGCCTGTATATATGACAATTGGCAATCTATCGTCGAAGATCCGCCAGACGCCCTCAACGCACAGCGTCGTAATAGTCACTCTCCTACCGATTCCAATCAAGAACCGCAATATTCCTCAGAAGCGGCTTGATGAGCAGTGGCAAACAAACCGAGAGGTGCTGAACGAAGTACTCCAGCGGGTACTCCAGCCACTCATCCTTCAACAACATCCCAGCGCCGAGAGCAGGTATTACAACGTTCTCTGTGCAGATGGCAACTTCAGGCGTTGCAAACCGGTTTTATCAGCATGGCTTGCAGATTGCCCAGAGTATAGCAACCTACATCATCTTGAGCGGCATGTCTGTTTTTGGTGCAAGTGTCCAAAGAACAAACTTGGAGATTATATGCATCCTGAAAAGCAACACCCCCGGCGGGATCACAACATATATAGAACGCTCAGCGATGCCAACACCAAGGCAGCCGATGTCGAACTCTCGTCGCACCATCTTCACCGACGATGCAACGTGTTTCGACACATTCCCTGTATTGTGAGCGACCTCCCTAAGCCAGACCTCCTCCATACAATGCAGATCGGCATGCTTGACCACCTCCAGAAGTGGATTTTCTACTTCATGAAGACGCACGAACGGCTCGACAAGTACAATGCAATCTGGTTGTCCGTGCCTGCTTACCACGACCTCACACCAAAAAATAAGTCATATGAAGAAGTTTCTCAATGGAATGGGAAGGAGATGAAGGAAATGAGTCGGTACCTACTTGGAGTTGTAACCCAGTCTCTACGAGGCGGAAGCCCCGCTCAGCGTCCCATATTCAATCGCGCAATTGAGTGCACCCGGGCATTGTTACGATTCTATATGTATGCTCAATATAAATCTCACGATGATGCAACATTGAGCTACATGGAGGACGCCTTGCATTGTTTTCACACCTTCAAAGATGTTTTCTTACTCGGGCGAGCCAGCAAAAAGGTGAAGGCCAAAGCCAATGGCCTGAGAATGGAACTCGTGAAGAAGCGAAAGGTAGATGAGGAAACAAATGCTGAAACTTGGACGCCATCCAAGAAGCGGCGCGAAATGAACGTCTGGTGGGATTATATCAGCCACGAGAGAGATATTTCCAAGGAGTTAGATGCCCACTTCAACTTTCCAAAGATTCACTTGATGTCTTATTGGGCCGAACAGATTCATCGATACGGAGCCTTGCAACAGTATTCTGCCGAGAGACATGAACAAGTACATAAAACCAACCTCAAGGACGGTTGGAACGCCTCCAATCACAATCTCAACTACCTGCCACAAGTAATCACCTTTCAGTGTCGCATTCTCTGCTGCAAAATCAGAGAGCTGAATCTCCAAGCCCTCACTCAGCGTTGGGAGAACAGCGCTGCCGCCTGCAAAGTCTTCCCTTCCGGTGCTGATCTGGCTGCCCCCCTGAGCTCCCAGTCATAGGCGAAGCCCGAATTCATGGGGCCCTAAAACTGCTGTGATGGAAAGCATCCTGACGCTATGATCAAAGACTTCAGAGCATTACTCGACAATACACAAGACGCAACGCACTGCGCGGCAATATACAGCGGCACACGGGAGTTTATAAAGCATAAGAGTCGTAACAAGACGTATATATCGGATGAACAACTGCACGCAATGGAGCTCTGTATTTACCACGGTATTAAGGTTCAAGTTGAGGGTTTGGAAGGTGAACGGATATTTCAGATGTGTCGATGCACAGGAAGCCAGAGCTGGCGCGGAGGGGATCGACGGAACGACTGGGTGTGGGTAAAGCAACGCCCAGGGAGGTGTTATGGTGCGCTGAATGTGCGTCTCCTGTGGCAACTGCAACGACTATTCAAGATCAAGCTCCAAAACGAGGATGGAGCTTTCGTTGAGTATTGGTTAGCCCTGGCGCTCACCACAATACCTGAAAACTCGGGTAACTTGGATCCCATCTCGAAATTAGTACAAGTGAGAAAAGCATCAGCAGCAGTTGCTTTGCAAGTTTTCAGCGTGGGAAACATTGTCGGCTGTGCGCACGTAATTCCAGAGATAGCTACTAGTAGTAAGACAGGAGACGGACGGAACGAGCGATGGACTATCAATAGCCACATAGATCTGGCGACTTCAAATGATGAGTATAATTAGTAAAGAGAGAATTGCATTTTGCGCGCAGGTAGAAGGAACGCGTGGAGTGGTTTTTGCAGCGTCACCCATCGCATTGCAATCCCGATGCAAACGCGTGCCCAATGAAACAGTTCCTACATATGGTCACAGTTGGCCTTCAACGCCAGAGTGTTCGTTTAAAATAGGAGACTGACAGAGCGAAAAGAAACGGTGAAACAGAGATCGGAGGGCGATATGCAACGTGACGCGTGGTATTGAGGCCGGGCGCGGAGTAATCCGCCACCAGGGTGTCTCTGATGGCTCTGACAGAGCGCGTCCACTCTGACAGAGCCATTCCACCCGGACGGAAATATTTTTTGCTGATGTCCTCCAACCAGAACCGCTCTTTCGTATGAATTCCATTTGTATGCCGCGAGAGGTGCTACGGAGTGTTGATGGTGCGCTCTCTGCCTTCTCGCTCCATCGTTTCACCACAACAGCCTCCAACTGGTGCATCTATAAGTTTTCAATGGGCATGTCCAGGTGCTCCTCCAATTATGCTTAAATACCATCTGCGGCCAGATTGACCATATGTATATATATACAGAGGCAGAAATAATGCATGCCATATTATGATGTTGCGAATCTTGTGAGTGAAATGGACGAAATGCCTTGTGGTTATGTAAGAACCACTGCTGTGAGAATACGGCACCAAGTCTCCCACAGAGTTGCGCAACCGTCTCGGCTGCTCACGAAGTATCCTGCAGAGCAGCACAGCGGTCTCAGCTTCTCTAGAAGTGTCCTGCAGATCTGCACAAAGGTCTCAGGAGCTCCAAAATTTGACTATTCTATCAGTCAAATCTCGTAGCATCCTGAATGCACCTCCATAACTTCAGGTGCTTTCAGGAGCACTTGGGAATGCTCTTGCAGAGTCTGAGAGCACTTTGCTTAGCTCCAGGGGAGTCTGGGAGCATCTGGAAGTACTTAAAAGCACTGGTGAGGTCGCCCTGAGTGTCTCAGAGGATTGCGTATTGCTTCCGGACTGGTTTACATTTTCCTGATGCACAGTTAAAAGATACTGGCAATAACGGTTATCGATAAACCCCATGATAGACTACTCAATAAACACCTATGTGACTATTACTTTCAAGAACAATAATAATGTTCTGGTATATGCCTTCGAGAAGCTATTACTCTTTTCCAGAGAGCATCAGTATCTTTTTGCGGCTCATTGCATCAGGTGGCTAGCATCACTTACTAGATTACAACAAGGGTTGACCATTTATATCAATAACATCCAAGAGAGTGTCGAGGTCGGGACTTCGAAGAATAAACCGGAACCTAGCTTAGAAATAGATACCTCCAAAACAGATTGTCTATTGTCACCTAATAATTCAAGTCTGCAAAGTGATCCTTTGCGAAACACGAGGAAACACTGTATTTGTCTTCCTACTCCACCTAAGAAGTTAACCAAGAATCAAAACAAGAAACTGATTCAACTTAACGCTTCAAAATCACTTAAGGATAAATTGGAGTTAGATCAGAAACGACAGGAATACTTCAAGAATAGGATCTAGAGCTGTGTCTAGATACTAGAACTTGAAGTCAAAGCACTCCCCTAACATGTAGAGCTATCAGCAACGACCGTCCAATTCAAAAATACTTATCAGCACCAGTAAGTGTCCGAAGCACTGTAAGTTGTACAGTATTTTACATTTTGCTAATTTATCAATATAAGTATATATTTTTCCTGATATGTGTCAGCACACCTCAACTATACGTGTATATATAAATTAATAGATAAATTAGTAGCTAGAAACATTTATAGATACAGATACATGCTAAATTTACAATATTTGCAATTATTCAATTAAGAATGGAAATGGAAAGTCTCACTCAAGTTTGGTGAAGATGACTCAGAAAATCAGGTGCTCATTCATACTACTGTCACGCACTCACAAATCTGAACTGAAATACCTTTGTCGGATGGAGACAACTAAAATATTCATAACATACTATGTTTGTACCTCTAGATTGTCGGATAAGGCCGAGCGAAGATACCCTATTTTTCCGATGTGGACATCATCGATCCTTAGCATCATTTCGCTTTTGTCGTAGCCTGAGGGTAGTCCCATACCGTCTCATCTAAAACCCAGGCCCATCTCAACCTGTAGATGAATAAATTTCCTGTGAGATCTCGAGACTTCGTCATCTTCAATAAGGCAACAGATCAAACCAATATCAAACAATATAAACCACACCAACTCCATTACATGCATTCCAGCTAAACACACAAGCTGTCGATCCGCGGCCTAATTCTGGTCTCAGCCCTCCCGGCAGGATGGACAGCGAGAAACAAATCAGAGTCTCGCCCGATCCCTCGCTCAACACCCTCCAGGGTGCCGCAAATAAATAGAGCTGACAGACTAACGGCGGTATGGAGGCGGACCCCGCTGAAATTGATAATAGCTGCGAGGAAGAGAAATAGCTGGGAAGCTGAAATTTACATGTTCTGAATACCATTGTCCTTTACGGTCCCTTTTTCCAGGTCCCTCGGCTGATCGCAGTTACTTAGCGGTTTCCGTAGGGTAGTGTCTGATGCCGAAAGTGGAATTATAATCAACTCTCACAGGAAATAGAGTTAGTAGCAACCGCGCCAACCGCAAGGAAATGCTTCAGCTATGAACCACTACGGAAACCTGAAATTGGAAACCCATCCGCTACATAGTTCATGACGAATATCCTTCTGTCTGCATATTTCAGTTAACGCTGTTGATATACCTGCCGAGTAACAGCTGAGTGCATGACCGGTTGCCGTAATTTGGAATTTGAAGAAAAGCATTATAATCACATAGGCCAGAGGAACAAGAAAAAACCGCACACATTTTGCGCCCGGTTTTGGATGGAAGATCCTCCATCTCGTCCCAAAAGGCCGGAATTTGTTGGACTGTTTGGCAGCCGTGTTATGAAGAGAGCAGGCACGTGCAGTGCTAGGAATTTGGCGTCTTTCGTTCTACTATGTAGCTGAAACCAAAAATGCAAGTGGCGAAACTTACCTGACAAGGTTCCATTATTACCGCTCTGGGTTTGAATCCCGCTCGCCAGCAGCGGTCTTCTGCGCGTCAGGACACGGAAGATAGTCTCGGACTGGGAAGATAGTCTCGGACTGGCCCGCCAGGGTTCCGAGACTACACAGAAGAGCTCGTGACGGATGCCGTAACAGGTATAGTGCGGTGGTTAGTTCAGACGAGACATACACGGCGTTAGTATGTGAATCAGTTCCGTTTCTCCGCTTAATATCCCGAACAATATTATCGCTCCCCGCTCTGCCCTCGTTCTCAGATTTTCTCGTCGCTCGCAAGCTCGATCTGTCGGACAGCGCTCCATCATCTGGAGACACGTTGTCGATTTTTGGGCTCAGAGAGAAGGTAAAATATGATGAAACATCGAAATCGAATGTAAGGCAGCCGCTTTTATTCATGTCACTAGTCTACTTCGAGCAGCATATCCCGCAACAACATCTCACTGCCTCCGACGAAGCCTGCCCGCGTGAACATTCAGATGTGCAGTGTTCCCTGGCAATCTGGCAATGATGTCAACTGAACTCAAGCGGCTGCAGGGATCCAGCGATCTGCACGCGGGTCACGTCGCCCTGGATCACCTCCGCATGCCCGGGCGCGTGAGAAGTTAGGTACTCTAAAGGCACTCCGGGTACCCAAACATGCCCTGATATATATTCAACCGCCGTCCACTTTTGTTAGCAATGTCTATCGCCTTCGGAAGATCTGATAGAGTTTCCCCCAACCGTGCTCCTCGCCTCTTCCCCTTGCTGGTTCCTACCCCGCCCCCGCTTCCTCCTCGCTCTGTCACTTCGTTGTACATCTCAGCTCGTATCCTTACTCGTGACGATAATGAAGTTCTTCGGACGCCATACCCTTGGTGTCCTAGATGCAGAGACAGACGAAGTTCCTGGTAATTGCGCTTCTCTTCATCAATTTGTGCGTTGTCGAGTCTGTTGTAGGTCCAGAGGCGGACTGACGCTGCTGAACCCCATAGGAACGGTGTTGCTTCTCTCCAAACGCACACAGGAGCCTCTTGGTATTGGCGCTATTGAACTGAAACGGACGGCGAATGGTATTATTCTCGAGCCGCAACCCGACGAGGATCCAAACGATCCCTTGAACTGGCCGAGCTGGCAAAGAGATTTTGCTTTGCTCAGTCTGGGTTGGCACTGTCTGATCGGCGGTGGACAGACGCCAGTTCTTGCAGCGGGATTCAACGACGTCGCATCTACATTCGGTGTCACCATTCCACAGGTCGCACTTACAACCGGTATGATGGACCTTCTCAACACGTGCCCACCCACTTGCCTGCGTAGTTGTCATGGGAACGAGCAGGGTTGTTTTTCTTTGAGTGAGCTTGGTGCTAATTTCTGGTGGTTGTAAAGGCCTCTATATGCTTGGCCTCGGCTTGGGATCCATAATATCCAGTCCCACCGCACTCATATATGGCAAGCGTCCAGTCTACCTCGCTGGCGTCGTTCTATTCCTAGCCGCGTCGATATGGGCGGCAGCATCGCCATCCTATGCTTCTCTAGTGATTGCTCGAATTGTGATGGGCATTGGTGTCGCGCCTTGTGAAGCGCTACCATCCTCAACGATAGCTGAGATCTTTTTCCTCCACGAGAGGGCCTACAGAATAGGTATATATACACTATTACTGCTAGGCGGAAAGAATTTAGTTCCGTTGGTCAGCGCAACCATCATTCAGTCGATGGGCTGGAGATGGGTTTTTTGGGTTGTGGCTATGATCGTCGGATTCAATCTAGGGCTGTTGTTTCTTTTCGCCCCGGAAACATTTTGGGACCGAACACCGCGGCCGAAGTCGTCATCCGATCGCCCCAGCTTGTTCCGCCGTGCTAGCTCTTCCTTGTTCGCACGTTCGGGCGAGAGAGCAAGAAGCACTCGCTCCGCAGCTTCTAGTAATGCTAAGCCTAGAGGCATAATCCCAGCAGTCGACGAGACAAAGTCACCAGTATCTGCAATTGAAGAAGGGAGGACTGCAGACAACCGCCATGCAACATTTGCTAATTCAGTAAGTGGCGAGAAGGTGGGGAAGACGGAGGGGACGGAGGGGAGGAGGGAGCGGAAGGAAAAGGATGAAGAAGAAAATGAAGTGCTAGAAGTTCCTACAGTGCGTGAAGTTTACCGTCTGGATGATGGGAAGACCTCCCGTGAGTCTCTCGATCGTTACGTCCGCGATGAGGCTCAGAAACCCATCGACCGCATCACCCGTGCAGATGAAGAGAAGCACCAGGCAACAAAGCACTCGTTCAAGTCAAGTCTCAAGCTCTACAGCGGACGGCAGCAGAGAGTCGGATGGTGGAAATTAGCTTTCCGTCCCTTTATACTCTTTGCATATCCTGCTATACTTTGGAGCACAGTCGTATACGCTCTATCTGTTGGTTGGCTCATTGTTCTCTCGGAGTCGGTAGCCCGCATCTACCAAGATAACCCCTACAATTTTTCTCGCCTCGGAACTGGTCTGGTATACATCTCACCTTTTATTGGCGGCATTATCGGTACTGCAGTTGCAGGAAAGGCCTCAGATATTTTCGTTCGGTTCATGTGTCGCCACAATGCTGGCATATATGAACCCGAGTTTCGGCTTGTGATGGGTATTCCCGTCGCTATCAGCACCGCCATCGGATTGATGGGATTCGGCTGGAGTGCGGAGGATCAAAATTATTGGATTGTCCCCACTCTATTTTTTGGTATCATCAGCTTTGGCTGCTCGCTAGGCAGTACTACTGCCATCACATTCGCCGTCGACTGCTATAGGCAATATGCTGGTGAAGCACTAGTAACGCTCAATTTTTCCAAGAGTAAAGTCTTCCATCATCCAATTCCGCGGGTTACAACTGAACTAACAAATCTGCAGACGTGCTCCATGGATTTGTTTTCTCGCTATTTTTCAACCGCTGGTTAGAGAAAGACGGTGCGAAGAGGACATTTGTAGCCCTAGGGGCTATCCAGCTAGGCTGCTTATTATTTACAATACCCTTGTATCTCTATGGGAAGAGATTGCGGCTCTGGACTTACCAAAGAAATATGATGGAGAAGTTTTGAATAGAGGAGGGAGTACCGGATGTGGGTGTATCACTGGTGTTTTTTGAATAGGTACGTGGGGCGGTACCAGTATGACATCGCAGCCTGCATCTGTATGGCTTATTTGTTTCACGACGTAATATTTTATGGTTTGTTATTGTGAATAGAAATGGATAGGTCCATAGTGAGACATGTCAAGTAAGTAGATTGCATATATTAAAGGTCTTATTCGACATATTGAAGATTGCTGGCGTCTCGATTGTCAGTCGGTTCATGGGAATTCACTCGTGATCTAGTGATAGAATGTGTTAGGAAGTACCGTGGGCTTGTATCAATGTGTGTACTGTTATGATATAGAGAACTGGCCGCTCCGCTACGCGAAGACTATTGTCTTAAGCAGCGGATTTTTACAAGAAGCTGCAGAGGCTCACTAGCATATTTACAGTTGTAGTAGGAGTACCTATCGATGGGGTACAGCAGAATGGCTCGCACCTGTGTGCTGCACATAGATTGGTGAGAGATTAAGCAGGTAGCAGAGGAGTGGGCTCACAACCTCGAGTGGAAGAAGCAAGTCATGTCATGTGAGAAATCCCAAAAGCCGGTTGAGTTGGTACCAAGTATGATCACTCAAATCTTTTCGCCCCGATGATCCCGTCTTATCGGTCTCTATAATTCTTATCTCACCAGGGTTTGACCTAAGATCTAAGGGCTCAAACCTAAGTCTGGAGCCCAAACTAAACCCCAAACAGCAAAGCGCAAACATCAGCTCTAATCTCCCATAGAACCGCCAAAATGATCTTTACATACCCTCAAAATTTCGGGCATTTCTTCACGAACACCAACATATGGGTTATCATGGTGATTGACAGCAGACTCTCCCACTAGATGTAGCTGCTAGTCTGTGAGGCGATATGCTGAATTCCTGCTCGTTCCCATGACTAAATCCGGGTCTCATGACCCTCTGCTCAATTTCGAATTACGAAATATCACTCGTTTGGTCACGTGCCTAAGTAATCATGTTCTACTACTGTCGGGCATATTGGGCATAGTCTTAAGCAAGCTTAGAACCAAGGACTCGAGGTCATTCAAGTGGGAAGGCAGCAAGTCATAAGTTTGAATGCAAATGCACGTTTGCAACGATGTTTACAATTTATTCCATATACGAGTGGGGAGTAAGGGTAGAGAAGCTGGGAATCTCCCCCACCTAGCCGAGTCATCTGTAGGGGGAGAGGTCAGCGGGAACTTTCATCCTCCAGATAGAGTGAATAGAGCGTTCCTACCTCCTCAAAATTGCAAACCTTCTCGTCGTGCATCTTGGATCTTAGCCAGCAGTAGGCTTGCAGAGTGCAGCTGGACTTAACCTTTGTGAGCTCTTTGCAGTTAATGACAATACCTACAGCAAGTGGTAGACTGATAGAGTATCAAACAACGAGCCTCACCCATTAACTAATGCAATCTGCAGCACTACTCCACCCTACTACCAGCCAAGATTCAAGACACAGTGAGAAATTTACAACTTTAGGGAGACAGAAACGCTCTACTACAGTATGATTAAATAACATGTGCGAGTACTGCTCCGTGAGTAGACACAAAGTTTCTTAAAACTATCTAAAATATCAAAATATGCACCCCCACTTACTACTTGTGCCCGATTGTATGGTTAATAGGCAGTTACGTGGCATGGGATGGTGTGGATTCTACGCATGAAACATTCTTGATCACTCGCTCAGTGTATCAAACTTTGCTGCGCCGTGTCTCAGCATAATAGGCTTTTCAGAGGCGTAGAATGACAGAAAATTTACATATCACACAAGACAACTTTAAATCAAGATTTAAAAATACTACTCTTTAAAGCAAGTTCAAATAACACTTGAAAACTGAACGAAATATTTAAAGAGGCAAAAAGAGACCTACGGTCACATCCGTAGAGCCTCGCTGGTGATGCAATCCATTAAATGCCTCCAGGTCCTTTTCATATATATTGGACTATTAGCTGAATGCAAACGCCCCACCTGCACCTATAATATCTTCAATTGCATAGTCGCGGCGTAGCTACGGGGCTAAGGCAGTGTAACGTGAGGATTGGGAATGTTTTTCCGAAGTAGTTGGATAGTCAACTGCAGGAAGCTAATCGAACAATGGAGCTTCCAGATTGATCTCACCGGTTTATGTGTGTTGCCGTGTACCTTGATATTTCAGCCAATTCACATGCTAGCTAAAACCTCAATCAAACCCTCCATCACAATATAAAAACCAACTTCCGCCCACCTCTGTTCAATCGCTGTTGCCATTACTACAACAATCATGCCATCATACTTCGAACAAGCTTGGGATTACGCCAGAAAAAATCCCAGAACCACTGCGGCCATTACCGCCGGAACCCTCGTTGCTGCTGTTCCTGGAGTCGTGATTGTTCCAGTTCTTGCACCATTTGGATTTACAGCAGGCGGTGTTGCTGCGGGTCTGTTGCCGATCGCCCCCTCATGAATTTGAATCTCGCTAACACCTATCCAACTCAGGCTCTGCCGCTGCGGGAATACAGGCGGGCATCGGAAACGTCGCCGCTGGCAGTGCGTTTGCATTCTGTCAGAGCGCTGCGGCTGGAGGGTACGGAGCGGCTGCTGTTGGGGCAATGGGAGGCGCTGGGGCTGGTGCTACTGGACTTGCTGCTGCGTTCCGGGGGTGGTGGGGCCAAGGTGGTGGAGGTGGAGGTGGAGGTGGTGCTGACAGTGACGATGACGATGACGATGACGATGACGATGACGATGACGATGATGACGATGACGACAATGACGGTGGTGATGGCGGTAATGGCGGTAATGGCAGCGATGGCAGCAATGATACCAACGGTGAGGGTGGGAAAAAGAAGCGGAAGCGGAAGAAGAAAAAGGGAACCAAGGGGAATAAAGAGTGTAGTGAGAAAAACAGAAAATGAGACGACAAGAGTTGTTACATAGCAGGAAATTTATGCTCTACTCAATAACGCGGACACTTGAACTCTCCCTTTTGTAAAAAACATAGCATATTTATATCCACTCAAAGTATCCCAATATTTTGATTATCGATCTACAAATTCAACTTGTCATTCAACGAATGAAGTGATGCAAAGGTAGCCTCGATTAGGAGTTGTGTATGGAGCGGCTGTGGTAGAGTTCAGACAATAGTACCTACCACAGCAATGTACTCAATGCTGCTTCTTCATAGATTTCACTCGGTATCAGTAGTAGGTAAAGGTGCATTTCCCATATATGTAGACACAGAATAGACCCTCAAGAATAGATGCCGAGTGAACTCTATGAAGCAGACGTAGCACCGAATGCTCTGCTGTGATCTCACCCCAAGTCATGGCGCCTAGTCGAGGCTAAGGCAAAGGGTTCAGTCAAATGAGTACAGAAAATCTGGCTTATTGGATATCTACTCGGGTCAAACTACCCAGATCTAGAAAAAAACAAAGCCATCCTAAAAGAACTCAGAGACTCCATCTATCGATGCAGTTTCATAGGTGCTAGAAGTCCTGATGAAACCTGGAACATTGATATCAGTGACAAACGTCAAGGTCATACGAGGAGAGCCTGATGTACTCCATACTTCTGTAACTATTTTCTAGAAACTTAGGACGTTTTCTCGGCGGATACTGGATTGTAAATTAGAATAATCAATACTGCGATTTGTTGATTGAGTGTTCATCCAGCTACAGGTAGCTGTGTTGGAGAAGCTTTGAAGTTTCTTGATAATAAAAGTAGTCTTGGTCTAGCTATGGGGTTTTGAACACCCAAATGTGGGGAATATCTCCTATGATTCCCCCAAGTGTTTCAGATCCTCAAAACTCCACGTATAATATGCTGTAGAAAAGGTGTTGAACAATCAGTCGCACAACCAGATACCGCCAGGCGGTGGTAACACGGCAGGATTTACCATACTTCAGTAGGTAGTTCTTTCAATGTGGTTACAGAAACTTCCGGTTGGTAGCAAAGCTTCAAAAACTGACATCGATACTCAGCAGTACGAGGTTCGCTGTCATGGCAGGTATTAGCAGATAATTTGTAATGCAATACGTGCGTTGATTCCAACTAGAGCGTAATGTGGTAACTCGCTCCATATGGGTCTTATGTCCCCAATATCCTCCCTCGCAATTACCATCGTCAAATTGCATACCTCATAAACAGCTTATTCGTAAACCATCGACGTGCAACGCAAATAGGAGGAAGTATCAAGAAGTACAAATAGTCGTAAAAGGAATGCAAGTTCGATAGAAAGCCCACCATCATATAAACCCGCTTTTGCCCCGTCCCGTCTAAAAAGAAATAAATCACGTGCTCCCGCATCCCATTATGCAATTCCACCGACAACCATGGCTGCCACCCCTTCCTCCTCTGCTCTCACTGTTGCCTTCAATGCCACGCCGTTCTTACTCGAATATGCCATCCTTATTTGAGCCACTACTCTACCCCCACTGACCGTCTTTCCGAACAGCCTTAGATTGTGTGTCGTCGTGTTCATGGCCACGTCACTGCCATCAAGTGGTTGTAGGTACAACTGCTTGCTGAGAAGATCAACCGCTTCTGTAATAGATATTAGTTCATTCCAGATTCCGAATGAAGAGAGATACATACCTTGAATGCCCCTAAGCCCCGTACCAAGGGCGTAAGACTCGGTTGCTTCCTCTCCAGCCGCCCCAACCTGCTCCCATACATTATCCCAACTTCCGGCAAAAGCGGGTACCAGGTAGTCGCCCGATACCAACTCCAAATCTTCAACTTGGTATTCATCCTCATATCCTTCCTCTTCTGGCTTGCCACTTGCGGGATCAATCTCTTTACTCGTGAACTTAAGCACGTTGGTGAAGCTGCCAGTCGGGTAGCCTTCTTCTGCCGATCTTTTGAAACTGACCCAAATCGTGCCCACTTCGTCTTGTGCAAGCTTCAGCACAGGGATGATGAAGTCCTCCTGTAGCTGAGTCTCTTCTTCCTCCTCAGATAGTGTGGTAATCATCGAGACATCTTCCAACAGAGTATCGCTCAGGGTATTCTTAACGTTAAACTGCAGTACCAAATGATCTTTGAAAATGTGCTTAATCACAGATACGACATATTCCGTTTCTGATTCAGTGAGTTCAACTTCGGAGGAAGATTTTAGCAAGGCTCCATAAGGGTTGAACTCTGGCACCAATGCAAGCTGCTGGGCGTATTTCTGGGTGGCTGCAATGATGGAGGAGGCTGCCTCGGCAGCAGTTGATGTTCCTGGGGAAGACCGGGTGGCACCAGTGGTGGGAGCCTTGAGAGTTGGGGTATCGGCGGAACGTAGTTTCACATTGCGCTCTTCGGCAAGAGCTTGTTCCCTAGTGACAATCGGAACAGAACCAAGATCGAAAGCCTTGGAGAATGTGGATTGGTCCCCTGTGACGTACATGATAAGTTGATGTTCGAACACTGGTAGAGAGTATAAAGTGTCGTTCTTGATGAATTTTTCTGCGACATTTTGTTCCTCATCCTTAATCACTCGCAGGTTAAGCGCGGCACGATCGCGAACTTCGTCGTCGGGATCATCGAGACATCGAGTAAGGAGGACAACAACGCTTTTCTTGACTTCTGGGTCGACCTTGGCTCCGTCCTTTGCAGAAACTCCGAACTTGGCTAGCGCTGTAACAGCAGCAGCACGGACGATGGCGTTCTCCAACACAACCCGGTTATATATATACCGGATGTACTTTGTTGGCTGAGCGGTCTGGGGACCTTCAGTACCTAAGAGATGCAATACTCGCACAGCGAGCTTGGTGAACTCGCAGTCCTCTATAAATTCGCAAAGATGGGCCAGTGCGTCTTCTCGACTTTCGGGAACGAATTTGATGAGGTCGAACATGCTCTCGACAACTGTCTTCTTGAATTCATATCCACCTTCATCCCGGAGTACGCCGGACAAAAAGCTCAACATGCCAGCCTGCTTGCTAGGAAACTTTAGGCAAAGAGTGCGAATGGCCTCGACAATAGTAATCTTGAATTCATCCGTAATATCGGCCATGAAACCACTGATTTGCTTCATGAGACGGTCCACGGAAGCCTCATTACCAGTCTTGAGAAGAGTAGTGATGGCAAATGTTGCAATTGACCGGTTGGAGTTCGAGATGAGAGTCTCGATATCCATATTACAGACATTGACGGCGGACGGCCGGATTGAGGCGAACTTATGAAGGATACGGATGGCAGTAAACTTGGCAACAGCGCGAGGAGATGTAAGGAACAGTTGGAGCACTGCAACGAGTTAGTAATCTATTCTCTCGAAAGCACTTTGCAGGAGGTGTGACTGACCATGTATTGCCGGTGCAACCTCTGCATCTGTGACATCTCTCATCTCGCAAACTGCCTTGGCAGCTTCAAAGGTTACCATTTCAGATTTATGTCTCAGCCAACCCTCGAGCAGTGTATACATGGGCTTTCTCAATCCTTGGTCGTCGTCGGCAATTTTTGCGGCAAGTCGGACTAACATTACTACAGCAGCTGGGTTCTTCACCTGTCCTCCAGAGAACTGCTGAACCATCTTAACTAGCGCCATTCGATCGTGTGCACGCATCTGGTACAGAAGCCCAATTGCATGGTACTGGGTCATGCCAGAACCTTGAGGAGTAGAAGCCGACGAACCGAAACCGAGTGAGAATCCACTTGACTTCGACCCAGATAGAACAGCTTCCTGAGTCTCATTTGCCCATCGACGGACAACATCGCGGGCTGTGGGTAAAAGGTGGTATGAAGACACTAGGGCGGCAGACGAGACTGAGGGTGTCTTATCGACAATGGCCGTTTTGAGGAGCCGTTCGATAGCTTGCACAGTAGTGCCCTACATATTCAAGAAATCAAGTTAACCACTACAATCCCACGATGAAGAAAGGATGATTGAAACCCCAAATCTTGAGCTCCCATGCACTGGAGACTGTCAAGGGGTTCTGGAGCAACAGAAAGTTCCCAAAACTGCGATGCCATGTCTTTTGCAAATTACTGGGCGTTGTCGACTTACATCGATAATCCTGCATAATGCTCTGATTGCATTTGCTCTGTATATGTCTTGTTCCCCGCTTCCCCTTCCGCCGGCCCCAGCAACGTCCTTCATAACACTACTCGTGACCATAATGACATCCTCAGCTGTATCTGCCAATTCTTTAATCACCAAGTAGACCATCTGTCGCAAGCTTGCATCTCGATGCTGGAATAGTTTCGTGATCCCGAAGAAGAGTTCCGTCGCTTCAGCTGTTGGGAAACATTCGCCCGTGTGGAGAAGGTAGACGATCTTCGTTAACAGGATACGACACTTTCGAGGAGAGATTGGAGATGAGTTAAAGACGCGAGCTGGGGGTAGAAGGTTAGTTGCCGTAGTGAAAGGAGCTTATGAGCACAGACCTTCTTGGAACACAGATGTCCGGTCGACCTTAAAGATTGCCTGCTCAGCATCTTCATCCTTCTTCGAGTAGCTCATCTTGGAATGCGGAAAGTGGACTTCAGTCGACCAAGTACTTAGTTTGAGATGTGGGACTCAATGGCGATGGCCAGCGATTGGGAAGGTGAGATATGGAAGGTTCTATAGCAGAGAAGCTGGCCACAGCACGGGGATGGGATAGGCAGACAATCGTGAGTAAAGGGAAGGACGAGTTAAGCTGATGATTGGGAACTCAACTCAGAGGTTCCCTCTCTATGTGTCCTCTGCGTACCCAACCGCACTTACCCGGATGTACGAGTACTTTCGTTAATTGCAGTTAATTCCCAGCACGTACAACCCAACAGCCCTCAACATCTAGAGCAAATGCTTCCTACTCTGTTTTCTCTTCTTCATCTTCTTCATTCGGGATGTTAGAGCGTGTGTCTAACCATTACTGACTGGAACATCTTTAAGAGCGAGTATTTCCAACATTGAAAACTCTTCAGATGGTGCCTTTTCATCATGTCCTCAGGCATGCTTCCGCTACGATGCAGAAGGTTTGCTGTGCTTGCACAGTCATCCTAGTCGTATGCAGACTGGTTCTGACACCGAAACTACCTTAATTCGGCCGATCTTAATGATGATAGCGACGAACAAGCATCACGTCGCATCACATCTACCTAAATACTTACATACACTATACACGCAGAAAACTAAAGAGTATAAAAATCCACCCCAGAACACCAACGAAACCAGGAGACCAACATCCAAATCTGATCGCAACTAGCAGAACCGACACCAGATACCAACGTCCTCCAACATACATCGTATCCGTTTACCCCAAACACCATCAAAACCCACGGTTCATAAATCAGCTCCCGCTTTAAGCCATATCATCCTTCGTTGCAATTACAAGAGGGCCTTTTCGTCGAAAATACAAAGCTAGCATCCCATGGCCGGATCAATCAATGTTCCAGGAGAAAACGATGCGCTGCTACTGAGGCGCACGTGAAGAGAAGCAACCAAAGAAAATATGATCAACCCATCAGACCACAATCTATTGAGAGGTACATTTACAATACCACTGCATAAACAGCGGCCACAACCAAAGCGAGACCGGACGAAATCTTGAGTGCTTTTGCGCCGCCAGTCGCGGCCGGTGAAACGGCGTTGGTGGTTACAGTAGAATTACCGGAAGGCGAGCTGGTGGCGGAGGCAGTGTAATTGGAATAACCGAAGCTGCTGCTTGATCCCCCGGTCGGGTAGCTAACACCGCTAGTGTAAACGCTGGTGAACACAGAATACCTTTGGGAATGTCAGCTGGAGTTCTACTACGACACATCATACATTACACTTACGTTGGCTCTTCAACAGGGGGGGATTCGGTCAGTGGTTCTCCAGTTGAAGTAACAGTGGTGTATTCTGTGGAGTAGATGTCGTTCTGAATAGTCACGTAGTGCGTGACCGATGCCTCCCCATCTTCAGTAACTGCGAGCGTAAGCCTGAAGAGAGCAAGGAAAACTACGAGCTGTTGGAAGAGCATGATGTAGCTGATTTCGAGTGCAGAGTAATAGGGTTATGCTAATCAATGCCGAATAAGGCTGCTAGCAAGGATGACGATATCGATAAAGGTGTTTGGAGAGCCGAGTGAAAGCAATGCGATGCTGGAGGGGGACCAAGCTGAAGCTGATTCGAATGATTGGAGTGGTGAGGAGAGTGTGAGAGGCGTAGCTGACAGAATGAGTGAAGACGCAAGCGCTGAGGAGCTCAAGTCGATCGTAGTGAATGGAAGCACCAAAAGGTAGTAAGTACAAAGTATCGAGGAGCGTCAGCTACTTATGTTTGACCAGGTACTACCGAAAAAGAATGTCCTAGGGCCGTTAGTCCTCAGCACGGAGCGACTGAAATCCAAATTGCCGGATCTGGTACGCCAAAGCGATAAACTTAGTACAGCAAACGAGAATGCGCTGGCGCTGCTGCAGGTACCGAATATCACGACGGGGGCTCACTGGTCCGTGCCAACGTGGGATGGATATGACGTGCGCAGTCACGGCCCGGGATCACTCACCTAAAAGAATGATGAACACAGTTGAAAGGAACGGACGACACAAAAGTGCACAAGAACGATGTAGCGAGATGTCGTAGATGAGACGAAGGAGGACAAACTCTCCACAACCAGTAGCGCTCTATAGAGGGAGAACCAGAGTCCCTCGGAAATTAAAGATTTAATTAGCTCGCGTGCAGACCAATAGGCGCTTGCCGAGACCCATGGTACCTTGCATAAACAAAAAACGTATGTACTCAGATTGGTAATTTAAGAATGTTTCGAAGTTTGCCCCACCCCCGGACGAGAAACCTGCTACCATCGTATAGGTACACTACTCTACAGTTGGTTGGCCTGAGCAAGAAACCCATGATCTTCGGATCTACACACAGGGTTTGCAGGTACTCGGGGGTAGGGAAAATGAAGTTGGGACACCCCATTTCTGGCTAGCTACCGCCATAAGGGGGAATTATCAAGGACACCATATACATCTTTAGTAAAGCGTACCTCAGTACTTACTACAAACAATAGATTTGCTGTGCACGAACACCTGTGTTAGCTTCTAACCCCCAGTCATAACCCTGTCCCATCCTCCCTCTTCTTTTTCTTCTTTTTCCCTACCCCAAGTACGACGCAGCCTTACCTAGAGTAGTAGATGCGGCCAAACTTGTCAGAAAAATCGGAACTTTAGATACTAAGTACTTTATACCTCACAGTAAATTTGTGCTCTCAACATGTTGGTTGCAGTAGTCATTTCGGCTTTCCAGCAGGTAGCCAAGCTGCAAAAATTTTCACTTCAGTTTTCAGCAAGCTAATTGTTACATAACTATTTCATAATCGGTAGAGCTCATGGAAACGAAGGTCGTGAGGACTGGGAATGAATTACCATTGCACTACTCTCATTGTCTCACTGTAGCAGCGGAGTATTCTACCTAACGATGTGTTTATGATTTGAACCGTTTTTCGGGCACTTGGCACGATGAAACGGCTCCTCCTTATATTCTTTCCTCACATTCCTCCATTTATACTAACCGCCTTGCAGCGACAGGATCCTGTGACGACCGGTGAGGTCGGTGGAATACGGGAACGCTGGCGGGATTGAAGATCCGGAAGTAGCGATAGCGGTGGCTATTGGCAATATCTTTGGTTGAGCGTTGAGTCAAGGGAAAGAAGTAGGTTAGCGAATGAGAATCTTAGATTATTGAATGCGTAGTTTGGTGATTTTTGTGATTGGGGGCATCATTGCAAATTGAAACTAATGTGAAAATAGTGGATGTACTTACTCTACACTTGCTCTGTTCCCAGATTTTCTCGTCGTTCGTAAGCTGCTTGCCGGAGGCTAAAAGAAGTAGCTAGATTTCGAGCGCAGCGAGCTCTTCCCATTCCCGGTCAGGTTCTGGAACTGCATCCATCTCTCTGGGAGATTTAGCTAGCCCGCTGGCGCCGCTGTACCGAATGTATCTATTCTTTCGAAAATTCTGCTAGCTGCTTGCCCCGTAGAGTCATCCGGAAACCCCATGAAATAGACAGGCCGGAAATGCCACTTAATTTTGGAAATAGATTATGTACAGTACTCGATTAAGCGGCTATCCGTATAAAACACACCTCAAAAAGTGGTAATAAGTTACTGCTTCCCCGGGTAGGGGATTTATTACCAACTACTGTACCAAAAAAGCCCCGTTTATTGATGCCAAGTTAATGCAGTATTAATGTTGAACTCTTTATAAAGGTATACATTGGCAGAACTTGTGGGGTATTTTGGAATTTGCAACAATATCAATTGTTTTAAATGTGGTATCAATTACACAATAATGTAGCACAGAAGACCAAATTGGATGGTACATTGATGCCATATTGATGCTGGATTGCTGTCATATTCAAAATAATGTGTATTGAGTTAAATAGTAGAGTTATATTATATTACTTCCACATGTGTATATTTTGCAAATGTCTGTACATGTTCACACACACCCATGCATGCTCACAAAAATCAGCAAAAGTGCAAATCAACTAGGCTGCACTACACACATACACACACGCGCACACACGCACACACACACACATGCACACATGCACACACACAGCTTCCCATTGACCCCTGTGCAATGCGCAGCCTATAGTCATCTATAGTTGATTCATAGAGATGTCCACGCGGGCATATAGAACTATACATGGCTGCCGGCCGGATATGGATCTATACTTATCTTTACTGCCTGCAGTCCTTGCTGTTATACCAGTACTGTATACACTATCGCTGTGAGTCTGTATGAGAGCCTGCTGGCGATTAAAAGTCTGCTCTAGAGCCTGCTTGAGAGCCTGCTTGAGAGAGCCGCATTTGAGAAAGCCGCGCTCCGAGAGGAGTAGAGTTTTCCACAGGACGCTTTTGTCTGATGGCAAATGCTGAGTTAGTGGAAGCTTTGGTTAATGGAAAGCTCTAAGTCTGTGGAAGCTTTGGCTAATAAAAGACTCTAAGTCTGTAGAAGCTTTGATGCTAAGGTTGATATAGCCAACCTACTTGTCTAAGTGCTTTTGGTACTATGATCACCATCATCTACACCATCACCATTGCTGTTATCAGCATTGCCATCATCACAATTGCCATTATCACTATCAGCTTCGGCCTGAATGCGCACACATACACCCACAATTTATGGGAAGCAGGCAGTAGATTCCTTTGGACAATCTGAGTTGGAGATCTGCTCTCCTCAAAATCCAATTGTCTACCTTGCCTGTAGAATCTAAGGCTGCAATTGTCAACACCATGACCATGAGACATTTTAAGATTTCGTCATAGTGGGCATGCTGAAAATAGGGTTCAGAGTATAATATTGACTGACGTCATGATTTTGGCCACTGTTCCGCCTTTGGTGTTACAGGTATATTACTCTGGTATCATACAAGATTGCCCAACGATTCTAATATGGATACTCGATCTGGAATCATGAATTGTCACTCTTATTTCCATATTTCATCCACCTTCCAGATTAGTTCACCGATTAGTCACATCTCCATTATCCAATCTTTGTATCAATGGATCAATGACAGTGATCAGGCCAAGTGCAAGTAAGATGTGTATCATCTTTAGATCGGTAATGGTCGTGGGATCCCTATTGTCAGTGGTTACTTCATATCGGGGGAAATTTTTATTCCTAGTCGCCAAACAAACAACTATTCACTCATCCTCCAAAGATTCATTCCTAATGAGATTAGATGTCATCAATATCGAACTGCCATGACATCACGAAATATACAGAGTCCAGTAGTAAGTGGTATACTAGTAACCATTAATGAATATATCATAGTCCAGTCAACCGAATGGACTTATAGGAATCAATTGTTATTTTGACCACACCTTGTGGGTTTGGGGCAAATGGTACTTGAAATTCATATGTCCTGAGTGGTGTGGGATACTCTCTGTTCAATATATGGCAAAAAAACTCAGTTGCAGATTACTTTATATTTGGCTCCTGTAAAACATATTCAAATTAAGGGATCTGTCGTTTGACATAATTGTTAAACCGTTATGTACCCAGTGGGTATATGAGAAAGCACTCTCACTGGCTCTTGGTGACAGAAACAAATTTGTTGATGATTGGCTTTAGATAAGCTTGTATCTACATGAGGTATCGCTAATAGCAATAGTGTCGCAATATGAGCACATTACCTTGATGACGTAGTTAATACACCTGGGAGTTAGAACTTGACTACCAATGGTAGAATGCAAGGATGATGTAATGGGCGGGGTCGGGCGTAAGTGATATTGGTAACAATAATGTTTTATCGAAAGCGGGGCAGAAAGGCTCGAGGTTCGTTTCGAGGGAATCAAGACAAGACAAGAGTCGAAAATGTTTCAAAGTCGTAACTTGCTTTTCTATACAAGAGAACGAGTGAAGAGAGAAGAAAAGGAAATCCTCCAACGCCAACAACACTCTCTTTATATACAATCCGTCTGCCACCCTCGAACCATTCCTCATGCTCCGATGTACCATCCGAATCTCAACCCATGATCTTACACACCACTCCACCATTCCTTATCATAACATCCACGCCACATCATCCGACGTGGCAACACCTTAAACCACTTCCTTATCGTACTAAATTATACCGCCACCATCTCGCCGCTTCTTCCGCATCTTCCAACGTCTCCGCCTTTCCGTAACACAATTCCTTCAACGCCACCAGAATCTTCCTTCCTTATTCCCAAGTATCTTCGTACCTTCCTGCGCCGTGACAGTATCCCCCCCTTAGGCTCGAGGTCCCTCGAGAGCATTTTCCAGCGGTCCAGGTTTCATAGGATATTGTCGATGGAATTCCTCCACTGCTTGTAAACCGTCGACAAACTTTGCAGGTTCCCAAGTAAGGGAATCATATCCCGTCCATCGAACCAAATACTGTAACTGGTTCCGATACACTCGACTATCCTCAACCCCTGATACTTGATATTCTTCTTCACCATCAACTTCAACAGGGGGAGGAGGAAGTACCACCTGTCCTTCTAAGAGATCCTCAACTACCGGGTCCAAAAGCGAAACAGGCTGCACTCGGTGAATCCTTATTGACGCAGGTAACTCCAACTCGTAAGCATAAGGGGAAACTTGCCCTCGTACCTGAAAAGGTCCCAGGCGTTTCCAATCCAGCTTGCGAATAGGGCGAGTAGTTCTTACATTGCGGGCATCCAACCATACCTTAGATCCTACTTGAATATGAGGTGCAGGAACACGTCCCCTATTTGCGCCTTCTTCCTGTACCGCTTGACTCCTCCTCATCTCAACTCGTAGGTGTTCATGAATCTGTTGCATCGCTGCTTGAACCTGATCTGCCTCGCAAGGTCGTTGATCTCGTTCCTGTGTGGGTTCTCCGGCAAAAGACATTCGGGGATCTACACCCTGAACTGCAAAGAATGGGGTACACTTTATTGACTCAGATACTCCATTATTAGCAGCAAACTCGGCAAGGGGCAACCACTGCACCCAATCATCCTGCTGATGATTTACAAACACCCGAAGATATTGCTCCATCCTGGCATTCATTCGTTCCGTCTGGCCATCTGTCTGTAGATGAAACGCTGTAGACATCCGTCGATCTATCCCAAGCCGGGTGCATATCTGTCCCCAAAAGATCGAAGCAAACTGAGGTCCCCGGTCTGAAACAATCGTCTGTGGCAAGCCATGCAGGCGTACCACTTCTCGAAGAAAAAGTTTAGCTAACCCTACCGCATCTATTGTTGTATGGCAGGGAATAAAATGGCGCATCTTTGAGAGTCTATCGACCACTACCCAAACTGCATCAAACCCTTCACACTCGGGTAATCCTACTACGAAATCCATCGAAATATCTTCCCATGGTTTTTCTGGTACTGACAATGGTCGGAGAACTCCGAACGTTGCATGTCTCGAGGTTTTCGATCGTTGGCAGCTATGGCAGTTTCGTACATACTGATCCACCTGCTTCCGCATATCCTTCCAGTAATACTTCCTATCCAGAAGGTCGAAAGTCTTCGCCCGTCCTGGATGTCCCGCTAATGCAGTATTATGGTGCTCCTGTATTAATCGTAGCCGTAACTGGTCTCCCTCAGGAACATAATGCCTTCCACGATACCACACCTGTCCCTCTTGCTCCGTGTATTCTGCTATTGTAATCTCCTTTAAACTAGCCCCTTGTCTTATTGCCTCTAACACCTTATTTGGTAGCGGATCATCCTTATAGGCTTGAATAAAAAGATCGGATATAGAAGGAACTTCCTGATCAGGTATATCGTTGGCCGATATTCTCAATTGTTCCGGAAGATTATGCGGTTTCAGAACCACCTGTTCCATATTTTTTAATCTTTCATCCCCCCCCTCAGGGAGGTCTCCCGGCCTCCTCGTTAAAGCATCCGCCTTTCCATTCGATTTCCCTGGTCGGTAAACAATCTCATAATCAAACCGTGTCAGGAATTCAGACCACCGTGCTTGTCGTCGATTTAGGAGCTTCTTTGTCATAAAATATTCGAGATTCTGATGGTCAGTTATCAGCTGCAAGGGGTATGCGGCACCCTCACACTCAGGTCTCCATTCCTCAAGTGCCTTGATAATTGCCATTAGCTCTTTATCATATATATCATAATTGCACTCTGCCGGTGAATGTTTCTTTGAGTAATACGCCACAGGATGTAATACTCCTTCATCATCTCGTTGTGACAATACTCCTGCGGACACATAATCGGACGCATCAGTCTCAATAATTACCTCCCTCTCATGATCAAAATGTCGAAGTGCCGGTGCTGTGGTAAACGCAGTTACCATCGTCTCGAAAGCGAGCTGTTGTTCTGACTCCCATACAAATGGTTCATCTTTCTTCGTGAGTCTGGTTAATGGTTCTGCTTTCTCGGAATACTTAGGAATAAACCGTCGGTAATAGTTGCAAAAACCCAGGAATTGTTGTACCTCAAAGAGGTTATTCAATCGTCCGTTCTCTGTCTTCTTCTCCCTACTCCAATTCCGGACGGTTTCAACCTTATCCTCATCCATAGAAATCCCTTTTGTTGATATAATTAATCCCAAATACCTTACAGTTTCCTTATGGAATTCGCATTTTTCTGGCTTCAGGTATAACCCTGCTTCCAGCAATCGTTGCATAATCCACTTAACATGGCCAACATGTTCCTCCTCGGAATCACTATATATTAGAACGTCATCCAGATATGCCGAAGCAAAATCGTCCAGAGCTTCTCTAATGGCGTTATTAATATACCCTTGAAAATCCGCTGGTGCATTTGTTGTGCCAAACTGCATCACTGTAGGTTCATACAACCCATATCTCGTCCGAAAAGCTAACTTATGTTCATCCCCCTCCTTCACCTGGAGCAAATTATATGCTCCTTATACATCCAGCTTCGTATATATTCGAGCCTTTCCTAAAAGATTCAACTTTTCTTTTATCAATGGGAAGGGGTACTGGTTCTTTATCGTTTTACTATTGATATCTCGATAATCAATACAAAACCGTAGCCCTCCTCCAGGTTTCTTTGCGAATAATACCGGAGCTGCAAATGGTGAAGACGATTGCCGAATAAATCCCTTGGACATATTTTCTTCTAGCCATTCTTTCAAAACAACCAGCTCTGCTCTCGACATTGAATATAATGGTCCCCATGTTGGTGTTTCTCCATTCTTCAATCGGACTTCATGATCAATTCCTGGCCGATGCGGTGGTAGCCTATCTGCCAGCACCTTATTAAATAGCGGAAGGAATTCATGATACTGTTCGGGAACAATCTCCTCAAGAGGGCGTTCTTTCAGATCCCTTGTTTCGATTGCTTTATTAATATCGTATAGTGAGGCCTTAAACACTGTAAGTCTCCCTTTTCTAACTGTCCGAAAAAATGACGCTCCATTTAGCATAACAATGTCTCCTCGAAACGGTCTCAAAGGTCGAATCTTTGGTTCGAATATATCTTGAGCCTGATATACTGGTTCCGGAGGTTCCTCTGTGACGCCTTGTGCCGTTACTGATGTATCATGGTAATGCATAATGCAATATTGTGATCCAAACGTAACAGTATTGGATGCAAAACGCACGGCTACAATATATAACTGTAGCCATGGGATTCCGAGGACGATTGGATAATGTCCTAACTTCGTGATAAACATAGGTAACTGTTCCTTATGTTCTTGTATCTTCATCCCAACTTTGGCAATATGCGTAATATCTCCTGATTCAATAGGTCTTCCATCGATAACTTCCACCTGTTTTCTTTCCTTTAACTCTTGAAGGGGTATCTGATGATGGCGAGCAAAATCTTGATCCATAAATGCAATATCAGTAGCTCCGCAATCAATCAATGCATGCGTAGGTATCTCTTGGTTATTTATGGTCAATGAACAGGTTATAACTAAATGTTTGCCTTCCATTGATCCTTCCAATACCTCCACCTTGCTAACTGATAATCGCGAAATTCCAAAACATTATAAAGCATCTAAAACAAAACTTTTTCCGTCAACCAAAGCGCCATCCTGCTTGGGTTGACCTAGTCTTTTCCCAATTCCTCGGAACCTTCCTTGGTTCCTACTTCCTTAACCTCTGCTCCCAACGCCTTAAACGTCTGAGCCTTTTTCCTTGCCGCACATTGTGCTGCCCTGTGGTTAAACCCACCACAGTATAAACACCTCCCATCCGCAAACCTCTTCGCCCTTTCCTCAGCCGAAATCCTTCTCTTGCCTGCGCTGAGATCCATGGGTGCAGGTCCAGTATATCCGGCAACCGTTCCAGCAGGGGCTGCTTCAGGAGTCTTCGGGGTAGGAGGGGGCCTGGGGGAAGCGAAACCTATCCCGCTTCCTTTATTCTGGGCTGCTTTTTCCGCACGTCGTTGTCGAATCTGATTATCCCTCTTCTGGCAGACCGTTATGAACACGGGGAGCTCCTCAGGCATATCGCTATAAGTAAAGGAGTCTTTCATTTCATCAGACAACCCCATCCTTAGAGCATTCCGAAGGGCCGAGGGGTTCCAATCCAAATCGGCAGCAATAACTTGAAACTCAGCATAATACTGAGAGAACTCGCCGTTCTTTTGTTTAATCTCCCGTAATTTCCGTTCAGCGGTGGCTACTTGGTCGGGGTCCACAAAAGCTGCTTCCAGGAGTTGTATCAAAGCTGGTAGGTCTTCCAGTCCTATCGTTCCATTTTCCTGGACGTGTGGCAAGATCTGTCCTAAGGCGACTCCCCTCAGGCGGTTGAATGCGTACCGCATCTTTGACTGTTCGTCGGGAAAACTGGCGGGCTTGTGTCGTATGACCATCCGGAGTTGAGCAATCCAGCCTCTCAACTGAGTTCGATCCGACCCTGAAAAGTCTGGGGAGTCGGGAAATTTCTGGCCTCTGTCTTCCGGGGCCTGGGGAGCAGCCGGAGCCGCCCTGGCTGCCAATGTCAAGGCATTCGCTAACTGCATCCTCAAACCGCGGACTTCCTCTCCAGATTGTCATGCGTCCCGGGTCATGTCGTCCAGTTCCTGTTGAAGATCCTCGTTGGTTCCCGGGGCCGGTGGTCTCCTGAAGGCTTCGTCCCGCTTGTTCCTCAGAGTCTGTATCTGTTGTTCTAGCTCGGTATGATCGCACTGCGGGGGCAGGAACTGTCTCGTTTGTAGGTCTGTAATCTGCCGCTGTAGGTCGATGATCTATTGTGGGTGCTCGCAGACCATCTGCATCTCTCGGATCGGTTGGGAGTACTGTGCTACCCGCATCAATACCTCCTGTGTCTGTATGAACGCCTCCCTCAACTGTTCGCTCCCTACGTTGTCTTTGTCGATGTCGATGAGTGCCATGATGGTGCCCTGATCTTCGACGGATACCAGGGCCGCTCGGGGTTCCGTTGAATTTGACATCGCAACGAACTTAGCACATCTACCAGTGCCAGTTATATGCGTCGAGCTCGGAGGAGGTCGGGGTTGGGGGTACTAGAACAATCTGTGGAATCCCCAGAGACTTTGCTGTTGTTGCTGCTGCTGCTGCATGTCCGATTGTCGAATGAGTTCCGGCGCAATTATGCCCTTCGCAATCGCACGGTTCTTCGGGATCACACGGAAACCAGGAATGTGCTGCTGTATACCGAGTCCAATGTGGTCCAAATACGGGATCGTTAATATCAAGTCCGCCGCCTTCCCTGGCTGCGTCTGTCCAATAAGTATTCCAAGGGGAGGGGACAGCTGACTGTTCCCAAAAATAAGCTTCGAGGGGTTCTTCCTCGAAGGATGCTGTAAGTATAGCTTCGATACTCTCGAAAGCGTTCAAAGGTTCAGGTTCAAAAACAAGACAAGGAATTCCGGCGAGATCAAACCAATTCGTTCGAGAAGTACAATTACTGTCGTACGAGTGCATTCGAATATGGTGATCTATGAGGGTACTGACGGATATCAAATCCGGTAAGTCGTTGTAATTCGTCGACGCAATCGTCGCAAACGTGAATCCAACGATGATTTGATGCTAAATAAACCCAACAAGAAACGGAGCAAAGTTCGGAACAATACTTACACCCTGTCGAGGGATGTAGGCACATTCAATATCAGGTACGATATATGTAGGACTCGTTCTAGTGTAACGGGCGGGGTTGGGCGTAAGTGATATTGGTAACAATAATGTTTTATCGAAAGCGGGGCAGAAAGGCTCGAGGTTCGTTTCGAGGGAATCAAGACAAGACAAGAGTCGAAAATGTTTCAAAGTCGTAACTTGCTTTTCTATACAAGAGAACGAGTAAAGAGAGATGAAAAGGAAATCCTCCAACGCCAACAACACTCTCTTTATATACAATCCGTCTGCCACCCTCGAACCATTCCTCATGCTCCGATGTACCATCCAAATCTCAACCCATGATCTTACACACCACTCCACCATTCCTTATCATAACATCCACGCCACATCATCCGACGTGGCAACACCTCAAACCACTTCCTTATCGTACTAAATTATACCGCCACCATCTCGCCGCTTCTTCCGCATCTTCCAACGTCTCCACCTTTCCGTAACACAATTCCTTCAACGCCACCAGAATCTTCCTTCCTTATTCCCAAGTATCTTCGTACCTTCCTGCGCCGTGACAGATGATACGTCAGGAAAACCTTCGGTGCAATTGTAAAGAACATATATTGTCCCTGTATCCACCGTGTTATGGTTGCTTCTTATAGATGATGACTGCCTACCCTGTACTTTGGCCATTACAGCAGAGTTAGGAGAATGTTATGCGGGTGTTACTGTATGTAATATCGAATTACAGAATGATGCAAATTTCTCATACTGCATGCATTCCATCAACCCCCTTTTTTCAATTGTCATCACCATCACCACCATCACCATCACCACCATCACTATCACCGCCATCACTATCACCACCATCACCGTCACCACCATCACCATCACCACAGTCACAGTCACCGGCATCGGGTATTTTACTCTTCGATTATTCTTCCTCAAAATCATGTAATACCCTCCTACTAGTGAAGCCCAATCCACTGCTACCAGCTTGCTCCCAGCAAAGCCAAATCCACCGCTATCAGCTCGCTCCCAGCGAAGCCAGATTGTCAGAGAGGTGAGAGTGAGAATTCCACTGCTACCAGCTTGCTCCCAGTGAAGCCAGATCCACCGCTAACAGCTTGCTCCCAGCAAAGCCAGATCCACTGCTACCAGCGAAGCCAGATCCAGCACAGACGGCTTCCTCCCAGCGAAGCCAAATCCACTGCTACCAGCGAAGTCAGATCCACCACCAACAGCTTGCTTCCAGCGAAGCCAGATTGTCAGAGAGGTGAGAGTGAGCATTCCACCACTACCAGCTTGCTCCCAGCAAAACCAGATCCACCTCTAACAGCTTGCTCCCAGCGAAGCCAGATTGTCAGAGGTGGGAGCGAGCATTCCACTGCTACCAGCTTGCTCCCAGCAAAGCCAGATCCACTGCTACCAGCAAAACCAGATCCACCGCTAACAGCTTGCTCCCAGCAAAACCAGATTGTCAGACGTGAGAGCGAGCATTCCACTGCTACCAGCTTGCTCCCAGCAAAGCCAGATCTACTGCTACCAGCAAAACCAGATCCACTGCTAACAGCTTGCTCCCAGCAAAGCCAGATTGTCAGAGAGGTGAGAGTGAGCATTCCACCACTACCAGCTTGCTCTCAGAAAAACCAGATCCACCTCTAACAGCTTGCTCCCAGCGAAGCCAGATTGTCAGAGGTGGAAGCGAGCATTCCACTGCTACCAGCTTGCTCCCAGCAAAGCCAGATCCACTGCTACCAGCAAAACCAGATCCACCGCTAACAGCTTGCTTCCAGCGAAGCCAGATTGTCAGAGAGGTGAGAGTGAGCATTCCACCGCTACCAGCTTGCTCCCAGCGAGGCCACATTGTCAGAGAGGTGAGAGTGAGCATGTCGGAGCAAGTGAGACCAAGCATATGTAACATTGGAAAGTGAATATGTCAGAGTTGTGTGAACGAGCAGATTAGTGGTGAAAGTGAGCATGTCAGAGTTGGAGTGGGAGCGAGTATATCAGAGTTGTTAGAGTGAGCTTGTCAGAGTTGTGAGAGTGAGCTTGTTGGAGTCAGGAGAGTCAGAGTGTACAAATATTACAGTAGTTAATGAATAAGTAACTCTTGAATATATAGTATTATTCATAAATTGCAGTATAATACATGCACTACAGTTGCATTACAGTAATAATTCAGTTATGCTATCGGTACATCATGGGTGTATTATAGTGCATTACTGAAAACAGCTCTGGGGTATTGTCTATTGTCTGGTGTTATTGGTGTTACGGGAGGTTTCGGTAGGCCATATAGCCCGCAGTAGATTATACGTGACAGAAAATGTTTGTCCTGATGTAAGGCAGTTATGTATGAGAACTCTGAAATAGGCTTTGGCAGTCTTAGAATTGTTAAGAGTGTGGATCATCTGATATATATCAGTGATACTGACATGGAGGAAGGCAATTAATAACCTACTATCGAACATTCAATCTACATTAAGATTTATCTATAGATACCTATTGACCTTCTCTTCCTGGGGGTAAAGCCGTAACTTTATACACTTGTATTAGCTATTAGTTCTGAATCAAAGTCAAAGAGGATACTTCTCTCTTGCAGTCTGGAGTTGTACGTTCATTCTTCAGTTCCAAGTCATGGATATATCTATCGCTCTTTATATTTGGTAATTCTTAGTAACTTTGTGGAAGCAACTTGTTGATCAGGAAGAGAGCAAGACAATACTTTGGAGTCTGAAGGAAGTCCGAGGCCAGCCTGATAGCAAGGTGATTCAGAGGATACTTTTGCTAGGATACTCTTCAGTCAGCACTACTCCTTCTGCTGAGGCGAAACAACTTTGCTGTTTCTTTTAAGATCAGTCGATATTTGCAGTCATTGTATTCAAAGACAGTCAGTCCTGGGGTATACATTGTTATGGGGGTGCTTAGTCCCAATAATCGATACAATATTTATTAGACCAAGAACAGCTGCCTATCTAAACCGTCCTCTTCTCATTGTCTTTTCCAAGACTCAACTTCTTAATCTTCAAATAAGAGCTTACCACTCGATCTCGTCAGTCCAGGGTCCCTCATCCAAATATACTTCGCAGGGTAATAAGCATCTAGTGATGTAGCGGTGAACGTCATACCAAATACCATTGATATGAGCTGAGTACAAATGTACTTGGGAGATGTGGGTTAAACCCCGCTCGTTGTAGTATTGAAAGAAATCTCCAAAAGCTTGGATGACCTGCTTGTGTGCTAACTGAGAAGAAGTTGGTTTCCATGAACTCATACAGAGCGTATTCACATTGGTGAAATAAAGAAGTAATGATGTAGGTTATTTAGATAGAACTCTTAATAATATTTTAAGGTGTTCTTCACTAGTATTGTCTGACTGTGGATTGCTACTAGAGCTTGGTTCTTTTCAGCATCGGGGATGATGGGAGCATTTTATAGAGGGTCTTTCAGGTCAAGCTTGCCTTCAGGTTTCCACAATGACACAATGATAGGTTGATGACTTATCTCTGAGAACAACTGGTGTGCTTCATTGATATTGCTATGACTAGTGTTAGCAACGGTTCCGGGTGACCCGGCTTCGGTCCGGGTTGGAACTGGAACCGAGACCCCGGTCCGGGTTAGAAACCGCGAAGGAACCCGAACCGCTCGGTCTTGGTGGGGTTGTTACCCGGACTGGACAGAAACCCGCGGTTTTTTGGCTGGGTTGTACCCGGACTGCGGTTCCATTTTACGGTTCCTGCAACTTTCGCTCCAATTAAGTATTTGAGTTCTGATTGTATCATGACATGATCAGTACGTAGATTGTGCAGTTCTAGTCGCTCTTTCACCTCCCGCTTCCATATTTGCGATCCGACTGAGATTCGTTGTGTGGCTGTGAAATAAAGGCCCATTTTACACGAAATTAGCGGGTTTTCGATCGCGACTCAACGAATATTGCTTGGATCACAAATCTGAAAGTGGGAGGTGTAAGAGCGGCTAGAACTGCACAATCTACATACTAATCATGTCACGATACGATCAGAACTCAAATATTTAATTGGAGCCAAAGTTGTGATGTTGAAATGCCGGGTTTTTGGTGGTAAAACCAGGCCAATTGCAACGGTCCGGGTTTTCGTGTGGTAAGACCCGGGAATTTGGAACCGTTGCTAACACTAGCTATGAGTTTCCCTCGGTTATCATTGTTACAGGGGTATTTTAAGTCCCAATAATCAATACAACATTTATTAGACTAAATACAGCCGGCTATCTCCTTGTCCAAAACTCCTCATCTTCCCCGACTCAATCTCTCATTCCTCTAAGAATAAGAGCATACCACTCTTCCTCATCGGTAGTGTTAGCAATGGTTCCGGACCGTCACTTTGGGTCCAGGTCCGGGTCCAAACCGAACCGTTGCCAAATTGGCAGTCCGGGTCGTCGATAAACCCGAACTGCCCACTCGGGTACGGTTCCATGGTAAACTCCCAACCCGTCTGAATTGGGCGGGTTGTCAGCGGGTCGCCCAGTGGGTCCATCTATAGATTCATATAAGACTCTTAAATTTGCAAGTTGTTAATAATATCTTATCAAAATCGCGTTTACAGCAACCAACAATGTGCTTTTGCTTATTGAGCAGCTTGCAATATCGATTAATTTGGTATTTGTGTTTCACCTTCGATATATGGTATTTTTGCCTAGCAAGGTGGTCAATAATACGGTTATGCACGCGAAGTTCTGCGCGATGCCTCGATTACGAAATATGCAAGTCCTAAAACTGTTGAAGCTCCATTGATGCTCATTTTCAGGATGCCGCAGGGATCATGTCGCTGTTGTTTTTGCCAGTAAAGGCTGCCAATATCTCATAAATGGATGTCTGACACCAATTGGAACATAACTTACTACAAATGCAAAGCTAAAAATTGTTGACGCTCCGTTGATGCTCATGCTAAGAATGGGGCAGTGACCGTGTTGCTGACTCTTTTGCCAATAAAAGCGGCCAATACGTCCGTTATACATAACAACGACCAAGTCAGTGGTCAATTACCGGACTTACAAGACCACAAATCGTTGACGCTCCGTTGACGCTCATGCTAAGAATGGGGCGGTGACCGTGTTGCTATCTCTTTTGCCAATAAAAGCTGCCAATACGACCGTTATGCATAACAACGGCCAAGTCACTGGTGAATTACCATATTTACATGACTACAAATCGTTGACGCTCCGTTGATGCTCATTTTAATGTATTGTCCATTAAACATCTGCTGCTGTCCATAAGTGTTTTCATCCTGATTTGACTTTATCGGTAGTCTTTCTGCTTGATTGAGACTCGGCCCTGTGGCAAAGCCGAGTGGCGTAATCATGTTGCACTGTTTACTCTCACATGACTAAAAATGATGTATCATGCCAAAAGAATCATTGCACCTGCTATACATCTATTTATGAATCGATATTCACAAGCTACTTCTTACGATTCGCCCATAATACATCTCTAACTGAAACTCTCGGTCAAGCTACATAAAGCTGGTGAACCATTGGCGCATTCTGTCCTACTTTTTCTTCCCTCCTTTATTTCTCCGCGTTTCAACTGCGTTGACCGTCACTAACACCTTTTCAGCCGGTCTCTTTGACTTCCGTGTCGGCCGAACCAATCCGGGCACATTTGGCGTGGCGCTCACATCCTGCTGCTCTGGGCATTCCGGATCTTCGATGCCATTATTGTGCTCTATATCGGATTTATCGGCCGCTGTGCATTCCTCTTCACTGTCATTTGGATTATCCAAGTCACCATTCCAGTTAAGCCAATCTTCGGTGTCCGAAATACATTCAGGTGCGCTATCCTCGTCGCTTTCCACTGGATGACGGTTGATTCTCCGGATTCGGCGGACATTTAAGATTTGAGTTCTTCCTCCAGGGAGGTTCTTTGCAGACAAAGCTGGTGGCAAAGGTGATCTTTCTGATAATTTAAATGCAGCTGCACCATCATGTTGAAAGAGTGACCAGGATGCTTTGACGATCTCTTCCGTGTCCGAAATGTATCCTACGGCGGTCATCTGCCTGTTTTTAGCGCGAAATTCCTTCTGGGTAGCACGTAGGTTTTGGCTGCCCTGCCACATCTCCAAAAAGTCGTGAACCTTGGCCATTCTGTGCAATTTCCTTTCCTCCGCCTCTTTCTTCATTTCCAAGTCGTTTTCTGTGTTCGTGGTATCCAATTCCGGGTCAGTGCCTGCCAAAATCCCGTTATTGGCTCGAGCAAACTGCCTTACAATGACCTTTTCGCGAAGAGTCTCGCCTGTGGTTTTTGACTGCCTCCAGCCAATAACATCTCGGCCAAGGGAAAAACTGGCCTCCACTCCAACACCATGAGGTATGATAGAGAATATGTCGCGCGCCACATTGGAGAGATCGGCGTACTTTGAGTGTGTTTCCTCCTGTTGTCGCCACCAATTGGTTATGTCCGGTATCCAAAATGTACTGCTAATCTCCATTGGGCCGAAGTGGTAATCATTGAGATTTGGATTAATTTGTCCACAGTTCTTTGGTGCTTCAGGCGGCGAATTCAAAAAGAGCCTGGCGGCAGTAAATAAGCGGGCTGCGCGATTGCTACGTCCGGGTGTCGTCTCAGCCACATTGTTAGGCGTTAAGTATTCCTCATCATTGCTGGACGAATCATATGGATCAAAGGATGATTGATAGGACCCTGAAGCCGTTGCAGAGGGGACGAAATTGCTGCTCTCTACCATTTCGAATTTATTGACCAGCACACGTCGATGTTTGGCGCAGTATTCATTCTCCACATACTTCAGAAAGGCATCTTGGTATTGTGTAGTGTAGGATGTCTCGTCCTCAGGATTAATATCCATTCCCTTGTCCCACTTTCTAAACGATCGCAACTTCCGGAAAGGATCGAGGATGTGTGCGGAAATCAGAAGCATGCCCGTCGTTGGAGTGACTTCGGCGTAGTATTTGGAAAGCTTCTGTCGAGCTAACTTCACAGCGAAGAACAAGTCTTCCTTCCATTGAGTCTTCTTCTTGGCCAAAGCTCGCATCACGCCATCCATGTGATCGAACATGTCATTGTACACTGTGATGACATGATGCAATGTGACTGTATGCCTCTTCGACATCCAAAGGGTCCAATATCGAAATGGCCTCAATACTTCCATGACATACTTGACAATCGTCCATTCATCCTGAGATTTGAATAGAGGCCGGTATTCGCTGTATTTCGGGTTTTGAAGCCACTCACGTGTGAATTCCCGTAAGCGATAGGCTGCCTTGAGCAACTCCAGAGTAGAGTTCCAACGTGTCTTCACATCCATAATCAGAAGTACTGCAATGCAGACTTTGGCTTTTTGACAGTCAATGAACTCGTTTCGGCGACCAGGTGTTAGCATAATTAATACAGCAAGCATTTTCTGCTAGATGAAGGTCAGCTTCAGGACTTTCAAAATATCATGAAATACGTACTTTCTCAATTATCTTTGCTAAACCTGGTTTCATGGCCGACACCTTGTTGATTCTAGCATTGCCCTCTTTTCGAAGTCTTTGACTCTTCCCAATGTCTATGCTTTCATTCTCTCCAAATTGCTGATTGCGCTCATTGGCTTCCCAAGACTTGGTGCGGCCTTTTACACCGAGACTGCTCATGAATGCACCTAAAGCAAGCTGTATGACGTGTGCCATGCATGGTATGTGGTTCCTCAATACCGGCCACTCGATTCCAGAGGCCTCAAGTGTTGATTGCAGCTTGCATGTCATCGAGTAGTTTGAGGAAGCATTATCAGTTGTAATACCAAGCAAACGGCCGTCGGTAAGCTCAAAACGATCAAGTACGTCCTTCAAATGTACGGCTTGCCTTGCTCCAGTATGTTGGCCCTTGATCTATCATCTTTAATTAGCTTTCGAAATGGGAACAGAACAGGCGATCAACCTCATCGAAAGCGAGTTGAACTTCACGCAATGCCCAATTTCGATCCATATAGTAAGCAATGACTGGCGTTATGGTCAATTTGTTTGTAGATGTCCATCGGTCCAAAGCTAAACTAACTTTATTTCGTATCGGCAATTGCTTCTTAATTGCATCCACAGTCAGTGCATATTCTCTCCGGCAAATGTTACTAAGAGTCGTAGCGGACGGTAGCACTAGGTCATCGCGTAATGCCTTATATGACCGTCGTAGATCAAAATTTGATATCGCGTTCTATGGAATATGTGCCGAAACAAACCCTAACATCAGGTAGCGATTCCATGTGTCTTGGTGAAATTTGGAAGTTTCAAAGTCCTTAGCTGCCAGTTTGGAACGTTTTGTCTCTCATTCCGGTCAATATGGAACTACCTGGATGTCGAATATGATTTGCCTCAGCAAACTTACTATTGTGATTCCTGGACTTCCTTGCCTCTTCAGGATGGCCAAAGCTGTTTCATCGACCGTCGAACTAGTCAATTCAGTAACCTCTGACTCTGTCAATTTGTTTAACTTTGCGATGTGAGCTTCTGCCAGCAAGTGTTTCCCCATTGAGCTGGTCCCATGTTCTGATGGATGGCGAAGAACTTGATGACACACGATACATATGATGCGAGGGCTGCCGTTCTCCTCCATTCCACAGTGTAAATAGAATTGCCACGAAGGCACATGTCCAGAACTATTCCAGGCAATCGGCCGCTTCGAGCCTACATTGATTGAAGCCCACCACGCATCGACGATGATTTGCAGAGTAAGGTCGCTCAAATCACAAATAAAGACACTTTTGTTTTTGGAAGAGATCATAACCTCGAGCAAAGAGGTGTTCAAAGATTGTGAATCCGACATTGTGGTAAAATTTAGAATGCTGGGTAATCCGACTCGAAAGACTGCCGACAGTAATATTATAGTATAGCAGACTGCGGGTTCTTAAATACTGAATACAGCTACAAGCAAACAAATCAGATCTGTAAGACATTGCATGCATATTTGTGAAGTTGTATACAAGGACAGATTGCAAAGACTGACCGGGTAAAACTTGATTTAGGAATAGCACAATGCAGTACATTGCTGTATAGCATTCTGAGCCTCCACAAAAATTGTTGATGCTCTGTGGGTGCTTAATTGTAGGAGGCGGATGCGATATCGTCACTAGCATTTTTGCCATTAAAGGCTACCAATAAGCTCATTGTGGGTATTCTGCGTTCTATTGCTGTTAGATTATCCAAGATGCAAGATCAAAAATTGTTGACGCTCCGTTGACGCTCATTTTGGGACATGGTTACGATCTTGTCGCAAGCTGTTTTGACTAGTAAGGTGGCCGATAGTTCGATTATTGACCAATTATGTCGCACCGCACATTGATTTTCCAAGATGCAACGCCTAAAATCGTTGACACTCTGTTGACGCTCATTTGGAGAGCATTGTGAAGATGTTGAAAGCATTTTTGCCTAGAAAGGCGGTCGCTAGTTCGATTATGGCTCAAATTCGCTGCACAGGCTTTCAATTTTCCAAGATGCAAGGCCAGAAGTCGTTGACGCTCTGTTGATGCTCATTTTTAGGACATAGTAGCGATGTTGTCTCAACCATTTTCGCCTAGAAAGGCGGCCCATAGTTCGATTATGGCTTAATGTCGCAGCGCAGCCCTTGCATTTGCTATGATGTAAAGCCAAAAATCGTTGACGCTCCGTTGACGCTCATTTTTAGGACATAGTAGCGATGTTGTCGCAACAATTTTCACCAAGAAAGACGGCCGATAGTGTGGTTATGGCTTAATGTCGCCGCTCAGCCAATTGATTTTCCAAGATGCATGGCCAAAAGTTGTTGATGCTCCGTTGACACTCATTTTTAGGACACAGAAGCAATGTTGTCGCAACATATTTTGCCTAGAATGGTGGCCGATAGTGCGATTATGGCTTAATGTCATTGCGCAGCCCTCTGGATTTTCCATGATGCAATGCCAAAAATCGTTGACACTCTGTTGACACTCATTTGGAGAGCATTGTGAAGATGTTGAAAGCATTTTTGCCTAGAAAGGCGGTCGCTAGTGCGATTATGGATTCATGTTGCCGCACAGCCCTTGCATTTTCTATGATGCCAGGCGAAAGGTCGTTGACGCTCCGTTGACGCTCATTTTTAGGACATAGAAGCAATATTGTCACAACACGTTTTGCCTAGAAAGGCGGACGATAGTGCGATTATGGATTCACGTTGCCGCACAGCCCTTGCATTTTCTATGATGCAAGGCCAAAAGTCGTTGACGCTCTGTTGACGCTCATTTTTAGGACATAGAAGCAATGTTGTCGCAACACGTTTTGCCTAGAAAGGCGGCCGATAGTGCGATTATGAATTCACGTTGCCACACAGCCCTTGCATTTTCTATGATGCAAGGCCAAAAGTCGTTGACGCTCTGTTGACGCTCATTTTTAGGACATAGAAGCAATGTTGTCGCCACGAGTTTTGCCTAGAAAGGCGGCCGATAGTGCGATTATCGCTTAATGTCATTGCGTAGCCCTCTGGATTTTCCATGATGCAATGCCAAAAATCGTTGATGCTCCATTGATGTTGCGTTGACGCTCATTTTTACGATGTGGCAACGAGCATATCATTTGCCTCTTTGGCTATTACGCCGACCAATACGTTCACTTTGGAAGGATGTGACAATGCCGCCAATTGATTGCCGAATGTGTAAGACTGTAAATCGTTGACACTCTATCGACGGTCACTTTAATCACATCGAAACAGCCTTTGTGCACCCAATAATTGTGCGCAACAATTCATATACACATTATTGACATCTAATATTGCATTTGTATGTATTATCGTTTGCATCCAGGAGTTTTATTACATCTCAATTTCTGATCAGTGGCTATCCACGCTATCTGATTGAGAGATGACGTGGCCCTATCACATTCCCGCGCTTTCGGCCGGCAATTGACGGCATGTGGAACAATTCACTAGTTTTTGGTAAATATGGCTCGACTTCCTCACCATTTCTTATCCAGCCCCTTCTCCTAGATTTCCATGATGTACCATACGCAATTTCAAATATCTGAACCATGTGCACGAGGTCTGTGCGCAGAGTTATGCAGTTAGATACAAGGATGAATGTGGCATGACGGTTGTCGTCCACACTAATTCGTATTGAGCACTGACCGCTCTTTCTATGACATGTATGACATCACTCACTTAAATTTTGTTAGTATAATTCGTCACTATTATAGCTTTTACTTTGTCGCTTAACAGTCACTTGCTAATGCAAATCGAACGTGTCAGCAGTTTATTCGCCTGATTTGGATTCTAGAACATTCACATGGTGCGTTCGACCCTTGCACAAGCACAGACGAATTATCACGTCTCACAATTCAGCCACTGAAATCAAGAAAAAGCGGACACGTAACAAAATTGGTAAACAAATTGCTTTTCACAAACCGATGACGTCAAAAATCACACTTTGCCTATCTATTCCTCCGCTGATGCAGGAGCCGTCACCATGTCTTCGTCCGAATCTGAAATCTATATGGTGATTAGCTGGAGGCTATATGCAGAGGTAAAAGCTTACTGGCTCAACAGGCTTAGCTTTCAGCAAAGGTGACATATCGGGCTCTGCGGCGGGCTCAAGACTGGATATGCTCAGGGTCGACTGCGGTTTCACCGAACCTAGCCGAATATGACTACTTCCTGGTCGAGAAGTCCCTTGCGGCATTTGCGATATTCCAGGGACAATGTCAAGCCTCTCCATAAGCTCTCCAAATGTTGTTGGTGGAGGTGCCGAAGCGTCATCATCTGTTTGAGGTTGAACGACGACCGGAACCCTCAATTCGGCTGTGCCGTACTTCTTATCTCGTTCACGGAAGTAGTCGGCTGCATCCTCCCATCCCGGTTGTGTCAATTCATCAAGCTTCATCTGCTTCTGCCGAAAGCTCTCCATGCGCTGCTGGACCGTTTTGGTGATTGTGCCC
>Ga0307514_10000812_pt1 | contig 50781 bp, 49 predicted proteins | sample 16_EM_MG_FD_203088 | JGI IMG/M metagenome (GOLD analysis project Ga0307514, IMG submission 203088) | Populus trichocarpa ectomycorrhiza microbial communities from riparian zone in the Pacific Northwest, United States - 16_EM | ecosystem: Host-associated > Plants > Roots > Unclassified | place... | reverse complement strand
TCGACTTGAGCTACGTACCGACTGCTGAGATGCTCGCCGACTGCTTCACAAAGCCACTGCCGAAGCCCGCCTTCTTGAAGCAGTGTGCAGCGATGGGAATGATCGGAATTGGACTCGGGAATGGCCTTGGGATTGGAAAAGGAAATGGTCTCAGGAATGGTCACGGAAATGGTATCGGAACTGGAAATGGCATCGGGAACGCCGTCGGAAAGCAAATTCATTGATTGGGCACGTTTGCTTCGAGGAGATCCACGTAGTTTGATTGGCTCCTCTTCTCCTTTGTTTACTGGTTTTTGTTTGAAACGGACATGATAGCCGTCCTGGAGGAGTATTGAGCTGATTGGAAGTACGGATATCACTATGCCAAGGACTATGATGTAACTTGCCTCTTTTGTAGTTAGCACCATTAGTCATCGATCGACCTCATGTCAATGCGACATGTCTCGTTACACGATACAATAGACACACGTTCGCATACGCCCGCGCACACTCGACTACTCGAGCACATGCCACGGTAAAACAGTTTTGCAGGGTTACTTTCCTCCAATGGACAGTTGACACAGTCACAACTGTTTAAGGCATCTTCACTACGGACTTCACATACCGATTAAGCATAGATTGCTATATCAGGACAGGGCGAGCGGGATGAGCCCGCTGCACCTGAATGTGCAGTGTCTTGAGAGATCAAAATCTGTGTGTACAGCATCCACTGATTCAAGCCAAAGAAAACATGATGAGAATGAAGTAAAGTATAATGACAATTGCACTATGAAGTGGGAAACATATGCTTGGAGGCTTATTGTCGCAGTTGAGGCGTGCCTGACCAGGAATGAGATATTCACAATGAGTTACAGCTTGCCAAAGTTGACCTCATAGAAATCCAAGAACGTCATTCTGGACTGGATTGCAGATCTCAGTTGTGCCTGAACTTCAATTATTGGCCAGATCATAGGCCAGGACATACCCAGCAGTGTAAGGTGCAGCTTCACCATAAATACACGAGCCGTGTCGTAGTTTCTGAGACATTGGGATGCCGATCTGAGGTGTGCCTGAACAACTATGATATTGCTGCACAAGCTGCAGCTTTGCCACAAATAAGTGAGCCCATGTCTCATATTCTGACACAGAAACTCAATAATCGTGTAGACTGTGTTGATTGCAGAATGTGATTGGCAATTATACAGGGACAGTCATGACGATATGTGCCCAGCACTCTCCAGTGCACCAGGACTTTGAGCATATGCCAGCAATAGATGCGGGATTGCCATGAATATGCGAGCCATGTCTCAAGTTCTGACACAAGTACTCAATATCACCTAGATAGTCACCTTGCCATATTGGATTGTGAAATATGCAGTGCTGGATCTGTCATAACATGACTCACAACATATGCAGACAATTTTCCGGTGCACCTTAACTTGAATCAAATGGCAGTAAGAGATGCAGCTTTGCCCGGGTTCAGCCAAGTCGGTGTCTAATATTCTGACACAGCTATTCAATATCGCCTTGACATACTTTATTGCCAAATTGGATTGCCAAATCTGCAGTGTGCGATCTATCTAGACGAGACTCATGAATTATTGAATATCGCCAGGATTCTCCGGTGCGCCACGCAGTGGTTGAATTGTGCATTGTTCACTTTTTTGACTTCGATAAGTGTATGTAGCCACAGGTTTACGGTGCACGTCAAAAGTGCTACAGATAAATGATTGGAAGCCCTTCGCTGCATCATTTCTAAAATTCGACTCAGGCCATTCATCCCAAGATTGGCCATCCTGGCAACTTGTAATTTAGCTTATCAATTGACTTCATTGTTGTACGGTGTCCGGTGTCCTGAATCTCTCTATTGACCTAAACTCACTGACTCTCGCTAAGTCTAATTGACAAGTACAGAAGAACTAAAGTGATGTGGCTCCGCTGCGCACAACCCTAAACCAACCCACGTGATGGCCGCACTCAAATCCGTCCCTACACTCCTCCAGGGCGGTATCACGACCGTAGTGCTGAACTCCAAAAAAACAAAGATAGAGCTTTGCCTGAAGCTCCTCCAAAAACGACACCAAGCCAAGAATTCCTCCCAAACAATCAACCGTGCCTAGAGCTTCTCTGAAGCTCCTCCGAAACAATTATCCTCTCACTCGATATCTCTTTCCTGGAAACTTCACATCCAGCCGGAATAACCCTCCAGTCTGGCATGCCACGTCCACAAGATTTCCTCGACCTTGACCTCGAGCTTGACCTCGAGCACTGTCCTCTGCCGGCGATTTGTCGTATATCTTGATTCCATAGCCATTGACAGGGACAATCTGTAGTCCCCGATCCATAAGCTGCGATTGGGAGAGCGAGTTGTGTGCTCCTTCCACATGCAAGACGTTTCTCACAACCACTTTATTCCTACGGCCTCCTGGTATTCGAAGTCTCAGTCATACATCACCTTGCCCGATGGCCTTGCCTGCTTTCCTGCCAGCAAAGTTACGAATCTCCCGCTCTTCTCTCTTGGTATACTCTATGTACCATTCGAACCGTTGTCGATCTTCGCAAATGTGAGAGGTGGTGGCACAGTCTAAGTACCAGCTCTCCTCCGAAGGACTCTTTCCGTTCGTAACTGTCATCCAATAGTTCTCAATTGATGTCGTCGTCGTCGCTGCGGCTGAGGCTGCGGCATTCCCTGTCTGTGCTGCACTCTCCATTGGTGCCGCGCTCTCCATTGGTACCGTGCTTGGACAATACCGCGCAATGTGCCCCACCTTATGTCGTCTGTAGCACTCCTGAGAATTCCTGCGGCGATGCTTTTCACTCTCCGAACTACTACCATCACTCTCACTGCTGCTATCACGGGACTTCCGGGACTTCCGAGTCTGTCTCCATTAATCGCTCTTCGTCCGCAACATCGAGAACATGGCTGCCACGTCCAAATCATCTTCCTTCTGTTATCGCGCTTCGTGGGCTTTCATCTTCGTGAGAATCTCCTCCGGTTTGTCGGCCAAGGTGTCGATCTTGTCGTACATCAACTGGGTGTAAAACCTCCAATCATCATCCTTAGGTATACCCTGCATCAGATAGTAGCTGTGCTTGCTCTTTGGCATCGTACCGCTACCAGTCGAACTGTCGGCACAGAGGTTGAAGTCATTCACATGCCCCTAGATCTTCGATGAGTACTCCTGCACATTCTCGCAATTGCTCAACTTCACCGCTGACATCTCGTCGCGCAAATCCCACACATTGAGCTTCAACTTTGACTTGTAGTCCTCCTTCAGTTGATCCCACAGCGCCTTCGCGTCTTTCTGCATGCCATACTGCTGCTGCAATGACCTCTGCATCGCGAGGAGAATGGTCGACCACGCGATTCCGTGCTGCTTCTTCCATGATTTGAGCTCTGTCGCGTCTTCTTGTGCTTCCTCTGGACCATTGACAATGCCGAGAAACAGCTTCTGTTCCAAGAGTATTTCTATTTCCAAACTCCAGCTCTTGTAGTCCGTACCATCAAACTTCTTAATCGTGATCGCTGTTGATTCGGCCATCTTGTCGTCCATACATGCGTTGAGTCTGTCTGTACTCCTCCGAGACCGTGTCGATGATGTCGTAAATCAGAGTCGAGTTCGTCAAATCAGCGAAGTGCCCGGGCTCATACCTTGTTGTACGGTGTCCTGTGTCCTGAATCACTCTATTGACCTACACTCACTAACTGTCGCTAAGTCTAATTGACACGTACACATAAACTAAAGTGATGCGGCTCCGCCGCGCACAACCCTAAACCAACCCATGTGATGGCCGCACTCAAATCCGTCCCCACATTCATTTCTTATTAGTCATTGATGATAACAATCAAGAACCCGAATGAAATCCCACTTGAGCGATTTCTGATTAAAGACCCCACAACTGCAACATCATAACTCTGATTTGCTTTAAAATGGCAGAGAGAGGATTCATTTATGCAGTATTGTGTGGCTTACAAATGACCTTTTGACTATTTGTATTAGTTAAGAAGATTATGTTGATTGAATGGCTAAAGGGGAATATCTTGATGAAGCGTTCTTAACAATCTAAGATGAGAGCTCATCTGACTGAAAAGTGTCATCATCCTCTGTCAGCTGCTTTGTATGGTCCTCATGACACTCCAGAATCCGGTAAATCATCGATGTCATAATGTTCGGTCAACTCATCAAGCCGTGCTGGACTTTCATTTGGGCCACTCCAGAGAGTTGATGGAGATCACTCGTGCAGTTATCATAGCAACCAGGACCTGTATTCAGTAACCATGTGTGTGGTACTCTGTTTTGCCCTAACCAGACAACTCGTGCAAATACCTGCGGCTGCTTGCTCAATACCCAGAACTTCTGAGTTATTACTGCATGGTTTGCTGCAGTAAGATTTAGGCTTGTCCCGCCCACTGTGGGTGTTGTTACGAATACAGAGGGATTGCATGAATCCTGGAATTTGAGCGGCGTTTCTGCGCGTTCATCATTGCCCATTACTGCATACAGGTGGCAAATATTGAAATGATCCACAAAATTTTTTGTTAGCCACCACTTTAAATGACGAACCTGGCCCGGAAGAGAACAAAATAGCACCACTTTTTGTAGAGGAAGTGCATGGGGGAGAGCATTGTCATGACTCTCGTGTTCCGGAAGGAGCGCCTCTCTGGACAGGTTGTCTTCGTGAATTTTGGAATACTCCGCAGGTTTGCTAACAAGAATTGGCCGAAATGTCTCTCTCAGCCATCGGAAAATCGGCGAATCCACCCAAGTATTGAGGGCCAATTCGTCATACCAATGTCCAGTAACGTCGTTGTAATCCTCCGTGTCTCCCAACACGAACAAAAAACATGCAAGCTGTCATTGCTGAACCCTGCATGCTCCCAAAGCATGACGTGAAGTGTATCTATCCACCAGGGCCTTCAGTTTTGCTTGCGCATCCTCAGTCCACTTAAGATCAATGAGGTGAGCATTCTCCTTTGGTATCCACACTAGTGGTTTTCCGTTGGCAAGTTTCGATTCAGACCACCTCCTTAACGTCCAAGGCTTTGCAATGTGAATCATCCAGTGTGCCGCATCCTGTTCAGCTTCTTTGTCTTCTGTCCAGATCGCATGCATTAAACTCTTCACTGCAGAATACAATGCATTTGCAGCATGCTGCTCCATCACAGTATCATCCTCTGGATCGTCAGGTGCACCTGAAAACAGCCACATTGTGGGATAACACCAGTCATAGAGTGAATGGAATCCCGGTGTATCTGGGACTTGAAGTTTGAATCCAATTTTTGCATTCATCGCAATTTCCCAGCCCACACTGTTTTTCATCTTGTACTGATTGGACTCATCAAAAATCCCAAAACTCCATGCACAGTAGGAGTGTTGGCCACTACTTGATGGTTTCTCTATGGATGTTTAGGTATCAGATGACAGAAGGTGGATATTCCATCGGTTTTCCAGCCCATCGATAGTGGTATTCAGATCCTCGTCAGTGAGATTCGCATTTTCATCGTGGAACAAGTGGACCAGGTTGAATTTGGTTCCACTTATTATCTTGTCGATGACAGTTTTAAAGGTCTCTGCCACACCGGGTATCGTAACCACCAAGATTGGTTCAAGGGCTGTAACATGTGCAAGATACCAGTGGGGTGGTGTTGCCTGTATCGCCAACAGGCGGCGGGGCACAAAATGCAATCTCTGGAGTTGGTACCACTCCCGTTCTTCACCGACAATGCTGGGAAAGTCATCGTGCGCCAAAATCACGCACTCTTCAAGAGTATTCCCCCATAAAATGGACAGCGGTAACCCCATTACAACTTTCTCAGTCACCAATTGGCAAAGCATTGCCACTGCAACTGAGGTGGAAGTCTTTCCAAGACCCATTTCATCTGCCACCAGTGTTCCTGGCAAATCAGCCTCCCATACACACCTTCTCACAATGAACCAGATGGCCTGAACATGGCGAGCCAGAAACTTAGTTCCGGGCAGGACGGGAATTGAATACTTGTGGCCGGGAACACAGTCATCTGTTGATTGATGAATAGGATGAGCATTCAGCAGCCTGACTGCCTCATCAAGACATTCATGTTCAAATTCGTTGTTGATTGTACTGAGAAGCGTATTCAATACTGATCTGGTATTTACCGGATCGAGAAGCCCCTCACCATCCTCCACTTACTCCTGAACCTCCGTTGCACCTTTGTCTGTGTTCCTTTCGTCCTCAATGATCTCTTTCAGTTGCTAGGATGTAAGTTGGGCAGAAGGGCTCATATTCCGGCGCTCCTGAAACTCATCGCGATGTTAGGTATTTCGTAGACAATCAACCATTGGAACGAATATATATGGATGCAATACAATCAATTCTATTCATTCAATCAGAACTTACATTAAGACAAGTATCATTCTCTTGCCCACCATCTTCCTCTCCCTTCTCTCTTACACCCTCTTAGAACCTTCCAAAGTCTATGTATAATGATTAGCAGTTGTGCACATCTAGCCTTACCTTGGCTAGCGGGAATTAGCTTTGCCGGTCCAATTATATTCTCAGTGATCCCCTTCCCTGTAGCCCGCATAATTTCGACCAGAAATAATTTTGGATTGTTTCCAAGTTTCAACTTGTAAGCATTTGAAAGGCAACAGGTGTACGAAATCTGGCCATATAAAGCGTCCATTATCAGTTACCCGTTTGTATATAATCGCATATACTCTTCGTCCAATTCGTCCTGCTCCAAGGTGTACTTGAATCTCAATATTAGAATCTCTGGCCCTTTTGGGCATCCGTTTTTGTTGATGAAATCAATCAGCTTCTCCCAGTGCCTCACATCGGTATACGTGGCTTGGAGTTGGTTTGGGGATAGAACGATATTGTTGGCATTCAACACCTGGCACATCACAACCATGAAAGTTGTATTTGGCAGCTCTGGGAGGATACTTGTCATCTTTTTGCTCATGCGCTCTCCCACATCTGTCGCCGGTCACATGTTGCCTTACCTTCCCGTTTTCCTCAACTCCCGAACTTCACTTGCACATTTCTTGAAAAACATCTCCACCCACTGCCGAATAATTGATTCAGTATTATCGAAATTATCGAACGGCACCAGGTCTCGAATGTCTCCACAAAATCTGCAACCGCTGTCTCCCAGTGCAAGGGTCCATCTCTAAGCTGTTTCAAACAGGTCTGCCCCTGGACTATGGACAGATGCTTTTCCTCGAGGAGCCCAGCCACCCATACTTTCTTTCATTTGTTGAACGCAGTATTGATGCCCTGCCCCATCCTTTTGCCAAATTGTCTGAAGGAGAATTCTGTTTGATTCAGACTGACTGGGGGTTTACCCTCTGCACCGCCGAAGTCCGACGAATCGTCGCTTTCATCATCTGCATCATATTCGACATAGGAAATCTCCGGCAATGGGGGCAAGTCGACCATCCTTGTGACATCTGTCATCAGTGGTTCGGCAGGTGGCAGGAATCGTTTTGTTGGGAGGCTAATGAGAGGTCTCCCAGGTGCACAGCAAGTATGTCCAGGTGTAGCAGTACAGCTGGATGATGTTGGCCGATCAACTGGATTGTTTCCTGGTAGTCCTGGAGGCACTCTTGGTTCTCCTGGAGATGATGGCCCGTGTTCTGGGAACTGCTGCTGGGGAAACATTTGAGACTCGCCATAACCACCTTGGTGGAGGTCATATCCTTCCCACTGTGGCCCATAACTTGGGTAACATTGGCTTACGCTGGTTGTTGGTTGCGAACAGTTCTGTGTCATGTTGAATGGAGAATTGTGATAAAACTGCGGAGCACCTGGAAATGGCTGCTGTGAAGGTGGGTAACCATACCAATGCCATGGAAGATTTTGATAGGCGACGTTCCCAGATCGACTGTCTTTACTGGAGGCAGGTTGTGAACCATGATCCGAGGATCTGAATTGTCGTCATGGTGCTGTTGCGACCCAAATAGGCCACCCAGTGGAGCCATATTCGCTGGCTTCAGTGGACATCCCTTCGTTGACATGTTCTGTGAAAAAAGATGGTGGTATGCTACTATAGCTGCACGATGTGATGTAGAATAGTTCAGAGTATGCTTGAGTATGTTACAGGTAGCAGTAACCTTTGGCGGAATGATGGGCTTCTTATATCCCATTCTGTTGTCACGAACTGTGGTGTTTCACTACACCTTTGATCCATGAAACCAACCCAGGCCTTGAGAAAAAGAAACCTTCATCACACACATCCCGCCTTTCTTTGTTACATGCTCGAATTCATATACTAGGATATTGGATCGATGCTCACCTTCATGTGCTTCCATGACTTTAACGGTCGGGGATGGGATATGATATGATATCTCCAGCACCCAAGATGAACAGTAACAAGTATGAAGATTATCACGACTAGGGATATTACACAAAAGTTGTACGTGTACGACCTGGCAACCTCATTCAATTGGAGTCCTGTTACTCGAGCAGCCACAGTGATGCTTTCTATTCAGCCCCTTGTGTAAACATATAGTTCTCCACAGCATCCATGCTCCGTTCAAAGATCATTCCTGAAACAACCATCCCACCAGCCTATCAGTTTTTGATGATCATTGCATGGGCATACAGCTAGCTAGGAAACATACCCATTCATTGTATTAAGACGATCAACCTTCATTATCAGTGGCTTGGAGGCTCGAGTGCCCGTATAACTCACAATGCCACAATTACATAATATTAGGCCCATGGCGGTGAATGCAGTGATGACTAAAGAAACCTTCTCTTCTCTGCTAACAATGTTCAGCAGACGATGAGCGCCATTATTTTGTGGGATACGATATATATATCCTGGTTTATGAAGAAAACTGATCGTAAGGTGAGTATATTTTAGCCCTCCCCCGCTTTTGGCAGGGTGCAATGTGGCTGTGAATGTCATATGCTAACCCAATATCACTGAGGCTCTAAATTACCACCTGAAGAAGTATCATGGAGTTGCATCCGAATATGTATTCACTGACTGTTTCTGGAATATGGTCAATACTCACCAGAAACATGTTTAGTGCTTTATCTACAAAAAGTCATTATTCGAGGAGAACCGACTCGAGGCTCACTATGAACAATCTCACCCAATATTGATGAATGAAGGGCTATTACCTGACGGAATTTTACAACCTGCTGGATGGGATCTACCTGAGCCATCATGGTTCAACTTCAGATGGTGCACCTGAATGGCCATCGAAGAGGTAGCAACTGATAATTTACCCATAGACAATGTACCTGGTGCGCAGCTACTTGAAGATACTCCCGGTGAAGAAACATTAGACCCCCAGATGCCTGATCTGACATGTACCCCTGATCCAACAAAGATGTGTGCTCATGTTCAGGTAGTTGAAGTGGAAAATGCGAGCAGGAAAGCATATGGGTAGTGTTAGCAACGGTTTTGGGTAACCTCCCAGGGGTTCTGGTTGGGACCGCAAATATGTGTCAGTTCGGTTCCAGACCGGTCCAAAACCCCTAACCGCTGCCACTTGCCGGGCCAAACATGGACCCGTACCTGGCAATCCATGTATTTTACCGGGTTTGGCTAGACTCCTTCGTTCCAATTTCCAGTTTTGTGTATTGGGTTTTACTATTTATAGGTGCATTCAGATATGCTACTGTTAAACGCAAAATATGGACGTTGGTAAGTAGCTCACTGTTTTCGATCTACCGGCCGCCATAATGATCAAAACAAACAGCGCCACGCACCCTACCACATCCTGCAAAGAAGCGTCAATGGAGTGTCACCGATAGTTGGTCATGAATCTTGGGTATTCGGAAGGGCGACTGGTTGCACATAGTCAGAAAGATAGTATTGGCCGCCTTTTTGGACAATGGAAAAAGCTACTCGCTGCCTACCCCATCTTGAAAATAAGCATCAAGGGAGTGTGAAGGATTTTTGCTCTTGCAACTTCCGTAATATCAGTGGCACTTGACCAGAAGCATCCAGAACCAAGAACATAGGAGCCTTTACAGGCAAATATGTACTGGATATTTCCGTCGCATCCTCCTGGACAGTAACAATTTATTTCATTCACAGAGCCACCATCAAGTGTTTTTCAGCCTTTTGACCTACAAATACAGTCAAAAGAACGTATATAGACAATAACGACCACTTCGCGCTGGGATTAACCATGATGCAAGGCCAACAATTGTTGACACTCCATTGATGTTCATTTTGAAGATGGGGCAGGGAGAATGTCACTTTCTCTTTTTCCTACAAAGGTGGTCAATACTTCGTTTCTGCCTGTCTGCAAAGAGTTGCCACCTAGATCACCCAAGATACATGACCAACAATTGTTGATGCTCTGGTGACGCTCATTTTCAAAATGGTGCAGAGAGGGTACGATAACCGGTTTTGCCTATAAAGGCGGCCACAAATTCCTGTATGACATTTTGCAATCTATTGGCGGTCTGATTACCCAGGACGCAAGACTGAAAATCATTGACGCTCCATTGATGCTCCATTTAAACTGTTGTATAGTCACATTCTGCTGCCATCGATCATAGCAGAAGTGATTATTTGAACTTAGTCATTGCCTTTCTGTCCGATTCAGAATTAGCCAGTTGGCAAAGCGGAGCTCAGAAATATCCTTGCACGGGCCTCTTTCATTCTACCAAAATTGATACATCTGTTTGAATATGGTATTTCGCCAGCTATAGATTTCTTTCTGAACAAGTATCCTCATGCAACTGCTTAGTATTCTCCCATAACATATCTCTAAGTGAAATTCTCGGTCACGCAACATATAGAAACTGGTGAAAACATATTGACCCAATCTGTCCTACATTTTCTTGTTTCCCTTATTCCTCCTTGTTTCCATTGCACTGACAGTCACCAACCCTTTTTCAGCCTGCTTCATTAACTTCAGTGTTGGCCGAATCAATCCTGGAACATTTGGGGCGGCACTCACAACACAGTGCTCCGGGCTTTCCGAAGCTTTAATGCCAAAGGATGGCTCTATGTCGGATTCAACGTCTGCCTCACTGTCATTTTCGCTCTCGTTTGGATTATGCAAATCACCATTCCAGTTGAGGCAATTTTCGGTGTTGGAAATGCTTTCGGGTGCACTATCCTAATCACATTTGGATGGATGGTGATCAATTCTTCTGATTCGGCGGACGTTCAATACTAGAGTTCGTCCTCCAGGCAGGTCCTTTGCAGACAAAGCTGGTGGCAAAGGTGATGTTTCTGACAATTTGAATGCAGCTGCACCATCATGTTGGAAATTTGACCAGGATGCTTTGATGGTCTCTTGGGTATCGGAAATGTATCCTAATGCTGTCATTTGCTTGATTTGAGCGTGAGATTCTTTCTGTGTAGCATGTACGTTTTGGCTGCCCTGCCACATCTCCAAAAAGTTGTGGACCTTGGCCATTCTATGCAATTTTCTTTCCTCCACCTCTTTCATCATTTCCAAGTCGTTTTCAGTTTCGGCGATATCCAATGTAGCACAATTGTCCGATAATATTCTGTTATCGGCTCTAACAAACTGCCTAACTACCACTCTATCCCTGAGCGTCTCGCCAGTGGTTTTAGACTGTCTCCAGCCAATAACATCTCGCCCAAGGGAAAAACTGGCTTCCACGTGGACACCATGTCGTATAATGAAGAATATGTCGCAAGCCACATTGGAGAGATTGGCGGACTATAAGTGCGTTTTCTCCTGCTGGGGCCACAAGTCGGTGATGTCCGGTTACCAGGATGTACTGCTAATATCCATGGGGTCGGAGTGGTATTCATTAACATTTCGATTTACTTGACCCCAGTTCTTTGCTGATTGAGGCGGAGAATGCAAATAAAACCTTGCGGCAGTCAATAAGCGTGCTGCACAATTGCTTCGTCCGGGTGTCAGTTCAGCCACGCATTTTGGCTTAAAGTATTTGTCATCATTGCTGGACAAATCATATGGATCAAATGATGATCGACCAAATCCAGAATGCTTTGCAGAGGGGAAGAAGTTGTGGTGCTGATCATTTTCGGGTTTAGTGATGGAGGTTCGTCGATGTTTGGTGCAATATTCGTTCTCCACATACTTCAAAACTACGTCCTGGGATTTGGTAGTATTGGACATCTCGTTCTCCGGATTCATATTCATCGCCTTGTCCCACTTCCTGAATGATCGCAACTTCTGCAAAGGATCAAAGATATGCGCTGAAATGAGAAGCAGCCTGGTTATTGGAGTGACTTCGACATAATATTTGGACTGTTTCTGGTGGGCAACCTTCACAGCGAAGTATAAGGCTTCCTTCTATTGTGTCTTCTTCTCTGCGAAAGCTCGCACAATGCCATCCATGTGATGGAACATGTCATTGTAGACACTGATTTACATGATGCAGAGTAACTGTATGGCTTTTCAACATCCACAGGGTCCAGTATCGGAATGTCATCAAAACTTCCATGACGTACTTGACGATGGTCCATTCATGCCGTGTTGGGAAGAGTGGCTGGTTTTCGCTATAGTTGGGGTTATTAAGCCACTCGCTTGTGAATTCTCGTAATCAGTAGGCTCGCTCAAGCAACTCTACTGTCAAATTCCACTGTGTTTTCACATCCACAATAGGTAGTACTGCAATTTGTACTTTGGCTTTGTGACAGTCAATGAACTCGTTTTGATGACCAGTAGTCAGCGTAATCATTACAGCAAGCATTCTCTGCTATATGAATGTCAGTTTCAGGTCATTCACAATGTCTTGAAATATGTACTTTCTCAATTATCTTTGCAAAACCCGGCCGCATCGTCGACACCTTGTTTATTCTAGCATTGCCCTGTTTTCGCAGTCTTAGGCTCTTCCCAATGTGTTTGCTTTCGTTCTCTCCAAATTGCTGATCGCACTCATGGGCTTCCCAAGATTTGGTGCGACCTTTCACCCAGAGACTGCTCATGAATGTACCCAAAGCAAGCTGAATGACGTGCACCATGCATGGTATGTTGTTTCTCATTACAGGCCACACAATACCGGAGGCATTAAGGGTTGATTGAAGTTCCCGAGTCATCGAGTAATTTAAAGCACCTCTGTCTGTCGCAATTCCGAGGAAATGGCCATCTGTAAGCTCAATACGATCCAGAACCTTGATCAAATGTATGGCTAGCCTCGCTGCCGTATGTTGACCCTTGACCTAGTAAGCTTAATTAGCATTCGATATAGGAAAAGGGCAGGTTATCAACCTCGTTGAATGCGAGTTGTACTTCTCGCAATGTCCAATTTAGATCCATATAGTAAGCTATGACCAATGTTATCGCCAATTTGTTTGTTGATATCCACCCATCTAACGCTAAGCTATCTTTGTTTCTTGATGGCAATTGCTTCTTAATTGCATCCACAGTCAGTGAGTATTCCCTTCAGCAAAGGTTCCTAAGGGTGCTGGCGGATGGAAGCACTGGCTGACTGGGTAATGGATTATATGACCATCGTGGCTCGTGGTTTGAGATAGCGTTCCAAGGAATGTGAGCTGAAACAAATCCTAACATGAGGTAGCTATTCCAGGTATCTTGGTGAAATTCGGCAGTTAGGAAGTCCTTTGCTGCCAGTTTAAAGTGTTGTGTCTGTCAACGAAGGCAATATAAGTACGACCAAACTGTCGAATATGATTTTCTTGTGCAATCTTTCAAGTGTAATTCCACGACTGCCTTGTATCTTCACTATGGCCAATGCTGTTTTGTCAACATTTGTACTTGTCAATTCTGAAACTTCCGACCATGTTAGTTCATTTAACTTTGCCATGTGCGCTTTTGCCAGCAAGTGTTTCCCCATGGAGCTGGTCCCATGCTCTGATGGATGCCGAAGAACTTGATGACAAACGATACATATGATGCCAGGACAACTGTTCTCCTCAATTCCACAGTGCAAATAGAAGTGCCATGAAGGTGCATGTCCAGAATTCTTCCAAGTAATAGGATTCTTCAAGCCCACATTCATTGAAGCCCACCAAGAGTCGAATATGATTTGTAAAAAAGGTCAATCAAATCACGAATAAAGACTTGTTCATTTTGGGAAAATTTCATAACCTCTGGGAACGAGGTATTTATAGATTGGGAATCCTACATGGCTGTAGGAAGTTGACAACTGTGTTATTCCGCTTGAGAGACTGTCAAAGGTGACAATATTATTGCGTAGAATGCTGGTGCTTCAATATTGCCTATTGAGCTACTTGCAATACAATAGTAAGACTGGAGAGACACTGCATGCATAGTTGTTAAGTTGTATACAGGATCTTCCTAGATAGGCCGACCGTTAAGAACAGCATTTAGGAACGACCCATGGCATTTTGTTGCTGTGAAACTTACTGAGCCCCACACAACCTCTTGGCGCTCTGCAGACATATTTTTACGAGGAGGTAGCGGAATTGTCAGTGGGATTTATGCCAACAAAGTAGGCCAATTCGGTGATTCTGAATATATGTCGATGCACATCTGTTGGATTATGCAAGTTGCATGACCATAAATCGTTGACTCTCCTTTGACCCATTGTTAACGTTCCGTTGATTCTACGTTGACACTCGGTTATAGGGCACAGTAGCAATGTTGTCGCAAGCATTGTGGCCAAGAAAGGTGGCCAATCGTTCGATTATGGGTTAATGTCGTCGCACAGTTCCAGCATATTCCATGATGCAAGGCCAACAATTGTTGACGCTCCATTGAATCTCATTTTCAGGACATTGTAGCGATGTTGTCACAAGCATTTTTACCTAAAAGGTCGGCAATAGTTTGATTATCGGTTAATGTTGCCGCACAGCCATTGCATTTTCCATAATGCAAGGCCAACAATCGTTGATGCTCCGTTGACGCTAATTTTTGGACATGGTAGTGATGTTGTTGCAAGTGTTTTTACCTAGAACCATCACCGATCGTTCTATTATGGGTTAATGTTGCTGCACAGCCCTAGCATTTTCCATGATGTAAGGACAACAATCGTTGACACTCTGTTGACGCTCTGTTGACGATCTGTTGACGCTCTGCTGACGCTCTGTTGACGCTCAGATTTAAGACACAGTAGCTATGTTGTTGCACGCATTTTTGCCTAGAAGGCGGGCGATAGTTCGATTAAGGGTTAACCTCGCTGGACAGCGCTTGGATTTTCCATGATGCAAGGCCAACAATCATTGATGCTTCATTGACAGTCATTTTTAGAACCTGGTAGCAATGTTCTCACAAGCATTTGTAGGTCGAAAGGCGACCTGTAGTACGATTATGGATGATTATCGCCGCTCAACTATGGCATTTTCCGAGATGCAAGGCCAACAATCTTTGATACTCCGTTGATGCTCATTTTTAGAACATGGTAGTGATATTTTCGCAAGCGTTTTTACCTAGAAACGGGGCCAATCGTTTGATTATGGGTTGATGCCACCGCATAACCATTGTATTTTCTGACATGCAAAGACAACAATCGTTGGCGCTCTGTTGATGCTCATTTGTTGGACGGGGCAACGAGCATATCAATTGCCTTTTTGGCTATAACGGCGACCAATACATTTGCTTTGGAGTGATGTGACATTACAGCTCATTGATTGTCGAATGAGAAAGACTGAAAATCGTTGACGCTCCATTGACAATTATTTTTGGATGGGCAAATAACAAACAGCCTTCCTATAGTCAATCATTGTATGCAACAAATTGTATACATGTTGTTCACATCCAGTATTGCATTTCTAATTATTTTTGTTTGCATCCAGAAGCTTTCTGGCCTCTCGATTTCTGATCAATCTCCATGCATGTTATGTCAGTGAGAGATGACGTGGCCCTGTTACATTCCTGCGCTTTCGGCCAGCAATTGATGGCATGTAGATCATTTTACCAATTTTTGATTAATATAGCTCAACTTAGTCACCTTTCCTCATCCAGCTCCTTCTCCTCGATTTGCATGACATACCATAAACAATTATCAACTATCAGAACCATGTGCACCAGGTCTGTGCGGAGAGTTACGTGGTTAGATCTGTGGATAATACAGCGTGACAGTCGTCATGCACACAGATTCATATTGAGCACTGACCGCTCCTTGTATGACTCGTATGACATCACGCACTTAATTATTGTTAGTATATTATGTCACTAATTTTGCTTTTGCTTTCTCACTTAACACTAATCTGCAAATCAAAATTGAGCTGATTGGCCATCTTGCAACATGATTTGGATTCTAGAACTTTTGCATGGTGCATTCGACCCTTGCACATGCATAGCCGAATTATCATGTCTCACAGTTTTGTCACTAAAATCAAGAAAAAGATGACATGTAGCAAAATTGGTACACAAATTACTATTCACTGAGATATGACATCAAAAATGACAATTCGCCTATGTATTCCTCCGCTGATGCAGAAGCAGTCACCATCTCTTCGTCCAAATCCAATATCTATATGGTGATTAGCTGAGGAGGCTATATGCAATGGTAAAAGGTTACAGGCTCAATAGGCTTTGCATGTAGCATAGGTGATGAATCGAGCTCCAGGGCAGGCACAAGAGCAGGTATACCAGTTTCCGACTGGGGCTTCCCAGAACCTAGCCTCATCTGACTACGTCCTGGTCAAGAAGTCCCTTGCGGGATTTGCGATCTTCCGGGGACAATATCACGACACTCCACAAGCGCTCCCAATGTTGTGAGAGCAGGTGCAGCTACATCTCTATCAGTTTGCGGTTGAACGACAGCCAGAACTCTCAATTCCGATGTGCCGTACTTCTTATATCTTTCAAGGAAGTGATCGGCTGCGTCCCCCCATCCCCGTTGTGTCAATTTGTCAAGCTTTATCTGCTTCTGCCGAAACCTCTCCATGCGATGGTCGACCATTTTAGGAATTGTGCCCATCACCCAGCTGGGTTCGTCATCTTCGCTCAGCTTTCCCTGTGCTGTCTCTTCATGATACTCATCTTCCCCATCCTCCCCATTGTCGGAACTTGCAATATTGCTCAAACTGTCTCTGATAGCAACTATCATCTTGTGAAATGTTATTTTGAGCTCTCTGGTCGTCAATCCCGAGTTTTCAGCCGTCTCTGTAACTTTCTGCTCCTGTCTAATCACTGCGTCTGCGGCTTCAACTCGCTGTCTTGCCTGAGCGGTCTCTCTATCAACATAATTCTCGATCCATTTCTCTTTCTCTTCACTGTTTAAGAAGTGCATTTCTTGTTGTTTCTCTGCCGCAAGTTTCTTTTGGATCGCAAGCTCCGCAATGCCCCAAGGGCTCGGACTCTTTCTGCCTCCAACCCGCTCTTGCTCTCATTCACTTGATGACATCGCTGTTTGGAACTCTTTCTTAATTTGCCGTATTTGCCAGCCGGAAGTGGTGAAAAGTTCTTTTTCAGAGCATTGACCATTGTAGTTTGTGCTGACTTTGTTGTTGGGTGAGCTGTTGGATGTTGCAAGATCTGGACAGTATGGAGGCAAGCTGCGTCTTTTATATCAAGGTTGGTAAGTTAAATCATCTTGAACACAGCCAAATCTGGCTTGTGACTGTCAACAAAGCGGGAATAGTTAGGCTAACTGTACAACACACCATGATTTTTAGTGTCAGTTTCATGTATTATCCCGGGGATTTTTTGAGACAAACATCAGCAGTCGTCCGTTTCCTCGAAGAATGTCCTATTTATATCTAACAATTATGCGATTTCAGCTGTCGTACACCGCAATTTATCCCTGATAACAAACTAATATCATCGGACGAACTTATTGCGAGTCACGGGATAGTGGGCAACCCCTGCAACTTGCAGTCATACGCAGCAGCAAACAACTTGAGTATAACATACGACTTATCTGCTACTTATGCCATTCTGACATGTAGCTAACTATATATTCCTCAGGACTGCCCCCTTGTTTTCATGATCATCTTCCTCTCCTAATCCACACCACCAAATGATGGATACCCAAAAACCACAGCCAGAGGTGACCGGATCAGAATCGAGCCAAACAATGTACGTTTCGGCCAACACATCACACAATGGCATACAGCAAGAATGTAGACGCCAGTTAGGCCACTGCGACGCTGGCAATGCAGCGACCAAGCATATGACCCAGGTTGCACATTTAAAAATCGTCCATAAGACCGGTAGCAACAAGAATAAGAAGCAGCATGCAATTGGATCTGAGTATATCTATACCGTGGTGAACAGTCGTTAAATAAGGGTATAATGTACAGAGGGTATACATAGAGAGCTCTGTGACCAAGTTATATCTGCCCAGAACGGAAACCCTCCATGGTCGGTGAAGGCATTTATTCGCACTGTGGGCGATATTGAACATCATGATGTTGTCAACTCTGTGATTTTCGCGGACAAATCTCGTGATAAGTATCCCCGGAGGGGAGTGAAGCATGCTTTAATCACCTTAGAGAAGGCTACGGAAGCGTATTTGGTTGAGGTACTAGCCAAATCTCATTGTTAGAAGCAGCAACTAATTTCTTGTAGGTTTTCAACATGTGTGCTACTATGGCAAGGCAAGGAAGTCGGGTACAGCTGTAACAGTCCGACACATGCCTGGCGTTACATATGGCCAAAATGGCCAGAGGTGGGTTTTTGCACGCCACAGTAGAGGAAATGCAGGATCTGATCAAGAAACCGCGCATCGAAGTCTGAGAAAAGAAGAAGCAGGGTGTTGAGTTTCCAAGGCATGAAAAGGTGAAGGCTGCGATAGTAAGACACCCGGCAATACTTCGTCAAAATCAAACCGACGGATGCCTTCTTTGCCCAAATTGCAATGCAAAGAATCCGCAGACACCCTGGAGATGGACAGGTACAGGTGCATCTCCACTTCAGGGATGCAGACAGACGACAACAGAGCTGATGCCATCTCTGCCTGAAACGCCACCTCTCCCTGGAACGCCACCTGCGCCACCCAGTAACAATGCTGAAGCTCAACGTTCCCAAATCGTCAATGTGAAGGCTGGATATGCCTATTTACATACAGCTCTTTGCTGTGCTGAATCGTTTACTCTTGATGCATCTGCCCAGGATAGCCAGAACGATACAGATTTCGATCCAGCTATGCTGAATGATGAAGGAACAGCCACTGGTTAGTACACTATCTGCTGTGTCGTAATGCAGCTAACATTCATTTTGAAGACCACAGCAGCCTATTGAGCGAACCTGGCAGTAATGACCAGCATTGATCAATAGGAACAGGATTTTGGAGTGTATTATTATCTACAAATAGTGGACACTGTAAAGTATATTTTAAAGGATATATTTATATGTATTATTAAAGGACAATGTAGTGATCAAGAAGAAAGTCAATGAAAATGCTTGAAAGGCTGACAAAACAATGTGAATGATAGACTATGCAAAATCAATTGATTGCATATTGCAGATACACACATGGCAAAATGAGTGTCAATGGAGCGTCAACGATTCTTGGTCTTGTTAGTATGGTAATTTTGAAGTGTTTTCATCGCTATCTCGCATAACAGTTGTATTGGCAGCCATTATAGGCAAGACAGCAAGCGACATGGTAACTGCCCAATTTTGAAAATGAGCGTCATCCGAGCGTCAAGAATTTTTGGTCTTGTAAGTATGGTAATTGTAAAGCGATTGAATCGCTATTTAGCTAACCGTTGGATTGGCAGCCTTTATAGGCAAAACAGCATGCTGCATGGTCACTGCCCCATTCTGAAAATGAGCGTCAACGGAGCGTCAACAATTGTTGATTGTGTATGTATGGTAATTGTGAAGCGATTTAATCGCTGTTTAGCATAACTGTTGCATTGGCAGCTTTTATAGGTAAACAGCAAGCGACACAATGATGGCCCCATTCCGAAAATGACTGTCAACCAAGCGTCATCGACTGTTGCCTTTGCATTTTGGGTTAGCTATGTGTTGATTTGTGGTATTACTTCATATACGATGTATTGGTGGCCTTCTCAGCCAAATCAATGCCAGAGCTGTTTGTTACCCCATCATGAAAATAATTGTCAACCGAGCATCAACAATTTTTAGTCTTCTAAGTCAGATAATTAGATAGTGATCTAGTTGTGGCTAGGCGTAATGGGTATAATGACTGCATTTATAGGCGAAAAAGAATGCGACACGGTCATTGCCTCATTCTGACAATGAGCTTCAACTGAGCGTCAACAATGTTTGGTATTGTATATTGGGTAATCAAGGTATCGTGGAGACGTATGAGTGTATAACAGTACTATTGACTGCCTTAGTTCTCATGAATATAACACACAAAAGGAAAAATATTGATTCCAAAATAGCCAATGTCGCAACCTGTAAAGAGTTTAAAAACGGATTATTGGATGTCAGATGAGCGATTTTGATCAAATAGAGTTATGAACAGCAAAAGCCAGAGCATTATATAAATGTGCAGACAGAACCGCTGGACAACCTGCTGATAACCCGCCCAATCTGGACAGGTTGGAAGCTGTCCATCGAACCATACCTGAATTGACAGTTCGGGTTTATTAACAACCCGGACTACGTATTTGGCGACGGTTTGGTTCCGGCCCAGACCTAGACCCAAAGCAGTGGTGGGGAACCGTTGCTAACACTTTGCAAGGCCAAAATTCGTTGAAGCTCCGTTAATGCTCATTTTTAGGACATAGTAGCGATGTTGCTGCAACCTTTGTTGCCTAGATAGATGGTTGATAGTTCGATTATGTGTTAATGTCACCGTGTAGCATTCTGGATTTGTTCTGACGCAATGCCAAAAATCATTGACGCTCCATTGATGCTCATTTTTAGGATGTGGCAACAAGTGTGTCACTTGCCATTTCTGCTATAACACTGACCAATACATTCACTTTGGAAGAATGTGACAATGCAGTTCATTGATTGCCAAATGTGTAAGACAAAAAATTGTTGACACTCTGTTGACACTCACATTAATCACATCAAAACAGCCTTTGTACACTCATTAATTGTATGCAACCAATCATATACACATTATTGACATCCAATATTGCTTTTGTATGTATTATCGTTTCTATCCAGAAGTTTTGTTACCTTTCAATTTCTGATCAACTGTTATCCACGCTATCTGAGTGAGAGATGACATGGCCCTATCACATTCCCGTGCTTTTGGCCGGCAATTTACAGCATGTAGATCATTTCACTAGTTTTTGGTAAATATAGCTCGACTTCTTCACCTTTCCTTATCCAGCTCCAGTTCCTCGATTTCCAAGACGACCCGTAAGTAATTTCAAATATCGCAACCATGAGCACGAGGTCTGTGCGGAGAGTTATGCAGTTGGATACATGGATGAATGCAGCATGACAGTCGTCATTCAGATAGATTCATCATGAGCACTGACCACTCTTTCTATGTCATGTATGACATTCCCCACTTACATTTTGTTAGTATATTTTGTAACTTCTATAGCTTTTGCTTTGTCATTTAACAGGCACTTGCAAATAGAAATTGAACGTGGTGTCCATCTTACCACCTGATTTGGATTCTAGAACTGTCACATGGTGTGTTCAACCTTTGCACATGCACAGACGAATTATCATGCCTCATAATTTGGTCATTGAAAACAAGAAAAAGCTGACACATGCTAAAATTGGTAAACAAATCACTTTTCACTGAGATTTTACTTCAAAAATTACAGTTTGGCTATGTATTCCTCCACAGACGCAGAGGCCATCACCATGTCTTCGTCTTCATCCGAAATCTTCATCGTGATTAGCTGAACTCTATATGCAGGGTTAAAAGCTTACTGTTTCAACTGGCTTCTCTTTCAACAAAGGTGACAAATCTAGCTCCCAGGCTGGCTCAAGACCGGGCACGCTCAGGTTTGACTGCGGCTTGACCGAACCTAGCCTGGAATGACTATTTTCTGGTCGAGCAGTCCCTTGCGGCATTTGCGATATTCCAGGGACAATTTCAAGACACTCCATAAGCTGTCCAAATGTTATTGTTGCAGGTGCTGCAGAGTCATCATTTGTTTGCGGTTGAACAACTGCCGGAACTCTCAATTCTGACGTGCCGTACTGCTTATCTCATTTACGGAAGTAGTCGCCTGCATCCTCCCATCCCAGTTGGGTAAATTCGTCAGGCTTCATCTGCTTCGGCCGAAACCTCTCCATTCACTGCTTTACCATTTTGGTCATTTTGCCCATGACTCAGCCGGGTTTGTCATCTTCTCTCCGCTTGCCCTACTCTGTCTCTTCATCATCCTCATCTTCTGCATCCTCCCAATCATCAGAACTTTCAAGATCACTCCGACTGTCTCCAATAGCAACCAACATGTCCTCAAAAGTCTTTCTGGACTCTCTGGTCATCAATTCCGCGATTTCAGCATGCTTCATATCTTCCTCCTCTTGCTGAACCGCTGCCTCTGTGTCTTGAACTCGCTTTCTTGCCTCAGCGGTTCCTCTCTCAACACAATCCTCAATCCATTCCTCTTTCCCCTTATTGCTTAAAAAGTGTATTTCTTGTCATTTCTCAGCCACAATCTGCTTTTTGGATCTCAAGCTGCACAACGCCCCAAGGACTCGGACTGTTTCTGCCTCCAAGCCGCTGTTGCCTTCATTCACTTGATAATGGCATTGGGTGGACCACTTTGTCAATTTGCCATATCTGCCCACTGGAAGTGACGAAAAATTCTGTTTTGGAGTATTGACCATTGTAGTTTGCGTTGACTTTATTGTTGGGATAGAGATTGGATGTTGCAAAATATGGACAATAAGGAGGCAAGCTGTATCTTTTATGTCAAGGTTCGTACGTTTACTCAACTAGAACAAAGCAAAACCTCACTACTGACTGTCAATGAAACTGGAATAGTTAGGCTAACCATACAACATGATTTGATTGTTAGCGTCAGTTTCATGTATTATCCCGGGGATTGTTTGGACAAACATCAGCAGACGCTGTTTCCCTCAAACAATGTCCTAATTTTATCGGACAATCAGTTGATTTCAGCTGTCATACACTGCAATTTATCCCAGTTAACAAACAAACATCATCGGACTGACTAATTGCGCATCTCCGGCCTGTGGGAAACCTCTGCAACTTGCAGCTATACGCAGCAGGATTCATCTAGAGTATAACGAACATGTTGGTAGCTAAGTATTCCATTCTGTCATGTCGCTAACTATTTATTCCTCAGAACTTCGCACTTCTTTTCGTTTTCATCTTTGTCTCCTATTTCCCAAAAGCCAATCATGGATACACAACCAACGCGCATCAGCAACAACTCTAGTTTCCGTCTGAAACACCCGGGTGTTCCGGACGGCTCTGACGGCTCTGACGGAACCTCGTAGCCTCTGACGGAGAATTACACGCTTCTCGTTGCCCAGGCGACGGGTCGCGTTGTATAGCAGAGCACCTGGGAGCGCCGGCGAGAAACCTGGGAGCATCTGGGAGCACCTCGAATCACAGTAGAGCATTCTGGGAAAAACAACATCTTCTTTGGGAACACTGCTGGTGCGCCTGGAACTCATAGCTACTACTAATCGTGTAACGCTTTTTAAAACTCATATATTCAGGTTGTATTCTCATCTATGAATCTATGTATCTATATACCTACCAATCTACAACTCAGAGATGCACTCCGAGGCCATGATCGAGCGAGTTTGGAGATGCACTTAGAGGCCGAGATTGAGTGAACTGAGAGCTGCACTTGGAGGCTGAGATCGAGTGAACTGAGAGCTGCACTTGGATGCCATAATCGAGCGAGTTTGGAGATGCACTTGGAGGCCGAGATCGAGTGAACTGAGAGCTGCACTTGGAGGCCATGATCGATCGAGTTTGGAGATGCACTTGGAGGCCGAGATCGAGTGCACTGAGAGATGCACTTGGAGGCCATGATCGAGCGAGTTTGGAGATGCACTTGGAGGCCGAGATCGAGTGAACTGAGAGCTGCACTTGGAGGCCGTGATCGAGCGAGTTTGGAGATGCACTTGGAGGCCGTGATCGAGTGAACTGAGAGCTGCACTTGGAGGCCGAGATCGATCGAGTTTGGAGATGCACTTGGAGGCCAAGATCGAGTGCACTGAGATGCACTGGGAGGCCGTGATCGAGCGAGTTTAGAGATGCACTTGTAGCAGGCTATGATCGAGCGAGATTGGAAGAGTACTTGGAGGCGGTCGGTGGGAGGCGTGCCAGGTGCTGCGACTCTATTCATCGGTTAGTTAACTCGAAGCCGTGGGAATGTGACGAGATGACTTTACCTTTGAAGCTCTTATAGAGAACTGGCTGGTGGCGGTGGATCAGTAGGGAGGTACGCCGGAAGCTGAAGCAACATTCAGGGGTCAACTCGAAATCGTGAGAATGAAGGGACGACAGACAATCTTAGGTGTATGCTGTACTCGGTGTATGCCGCACTCAGTGTTAACTCATGATGATGGCATGGAGAGATAGAGAGGGATGACTTAACTTTGTGTTCTTGCGATGATGGTAGAGTTGTGGACAAGAAAGAGAGAGATGGGGATGAGGATGAGAGCGATATGGAGGATATGAGCGGCTACGAGAAATCAGGAGTATGACATGCCTGATTAGGTGTAGAAGTGACCTGATTGGGTTTAGAAGACCTCGTATCGGTGTTATTACCCGCCGGATCAGGACTCGTACCTGCCGTATCGGGGATGGTCAATTGACTCGCACACGAAATTCTCTCAAGTCCCAGTTTCTCATGATGATATCCCCCATCTCCTCTGATCTCCCTCTTTCTTGTGCTCAACTCTACCATCACCAAAGAACACAAAGTTAAGTCATCCCTCTCTATCTCTCCATGCCATATACATGAGTTAACACCGAGTACAGCATACACCAAGTACAGCATCATCCCAAGATCGACTGTCTCCCGCTCCCAGCCAGTTTCTCATCTCTCGGCGGATGTTGTACTCAACTCTCTACATTCCCACAATTACAAGTTAACCAATGAATAGAGTTCAGTTGCCATCGCGCTTCCCTCCAAATTGACCGCCTCCAAGTACTCCTCCAATCTCGCTCGATCATAGCCTGCAAATGCATCTCCAAACTCGATCGATCACGGCCTCCAAGTGCAGCTCTCAGTTCACTCGATCTCGGCCTCCAAGTGCATCTCCAAACTCGCTCGATCACGGCCTCCAAGTGCATCTCTCAGTGCACTCGATCTCGGCCTCCAAGTGCATCTCCAAACTCAATCGATCTCGGCCTCCAAGTGCAGCTCTCAGTTCACTCGACCTCGGCCTCCAAGTGCATCACCAAACTTGCTCGATCACGGCCTCCAAGTGCAGCTCTCAGTTCACTCGATCACGGCCTCCAAGTGCAGCTCCCCAGTTCACTCGATCTCGGCCCCCAAGTGCATCTCTAAACTCGCTCGATCTCGGCCTCGGAGTGCATCTCTCAGTTCCCGCGATCATGGCCTCCAAGTGCATCTCCCAGTTCACTCGATCTCGGCCTCCAAGTGCATCTCCAAACTCGCTCGATCACGGCCTCCCAGTGCATCTCCAAACTCGATCGATCATGGCCTCCAAGTGCATCTCTCAGTTCATTCGATCTCGGCCTCCAAGTGCATCTCCAAACTAGCTCGATCATGGCCTCCAAATATATTGTTAAGGAGCGACGGTGGGTGTACGGAGATACATGGGTAACGGAGGTGGAATGAGCGACGCGTAGTATATATTCGGGAGACCCCGGGTTAGTTAGACAGCATCTCATTTTCATCTCATCTTGCCATACAACGAAAATACACACTCTATCTTTCCCAACTTTTGGTCTCACTCGCTCTTTCCGAGATTTCGTGGATCCATGCAATTGCGTGGATCCTCACGGCCAGGTAGTATCATATCTTCTCACCTTCTTTCTATGCTCCTCGAACTTAATGTAGAAAGAACGTAAGGAGAGATTTTCGCAGCGGCAATTCCGATGCAAGTGTGTACCCAATGAACCCATTCCGATGTATGGTCACAGTTGGCCACAACGCCAGACTGTTTGTGGACAATAGGAGACTGACAGAGCGAGAAGAAACGGCGAAACAGCGATCGGATGGCGATATGCAACGCGACGCGTAGTATCGACGCCGGGCGCGGAGTAATCCGCCACCGGGGTGTCTCTGACGGCTCTGACGGAGCGCTTCCACTCTGACGCAGCCATTCCGCCTGCACGGAAACGTTTTTTTCTGATGCGGCAAGGTCAGAGAGGATCCAAACAATGCCAATTGGCAGGCACTTCGTCAAATACGTCACTTATCTGCACACAGCAAGAATGCAGACACCAGTTGGTCCACCACGACGCTGGCAATGCAGCCACCAATATTATAACCCCGGATAGACAGTTAAAAATCATCCGTAAGACTGAATGCAGCACGAATAGGAAGGAGTACTCTCTTGGATGTAAGTTTATCCATACCGTGGTAAACAGCGGTCAATTAACAGTATCACATACAGTGGGTGTACGTCGAGAGCTACGTGACCAATTCATTGCTCCCCCTAACAGGAAACCACCATGGTCGTCAAAGGCATTTGTCCGCACAGTCCGCGAAACGGAGCAACATGATATTTTCTGCTCTGAGATTTTGGCGGATGGATTTCTCGATAAGCATCCCTGAGAGTGGACGAAACAGACTTCAATCACCCTAGAGTTGGCTATGGAAGTATATCTGGTTCAGGTAATAGCCGCATCTCACTCTTTGAAGCAGCAACTAAGTTCCTGTGGGTATTCAACAAGTATGCTACCATGGCAAGGCAAGGAGGTGGTGTACAGCTGGTACAGTCCGACACGTGCCTGGCATTGAATATGGCTAAGTTGGTGACAGCAGGGTTTCGTGCATCGCAATAGAGGAAATGCATTATCTGTTTAAGAAACCTCACGCCAAGGTCTGAGAAGAGAAGATGTGAGGTGTTGAGTTTCCTGGGCATAAAAAGGTGAATGCTGCAATTGGAATACACCTGGCTATGCTTCGTCAATACTACATGGCCGAATGCCTTCCTTCCCAATATGGCACTGCAAAGTATCCGCAAACATGCTGGAGACGCAAAGGAACAGGTGTACCTCCACCCAACCGACGCAGAGAGCCAACTCCAGAGCCAACTCCAAAGTCAACGCCACTTCTGCCCAGAACACCACAAGCCCCAACCAGTATCCCTTCCGGAGCTCAACATTACCAAATCATTAATTGGGCGGCCGGATTTGCGTATTTACAAACATATCTTCCCTGTGCTGAATTATTTACTGTCGATGCATCTGCCCAGGATAGCCTGAACGATACAGATTTTGATCCAGATATGCTGTCTGATGAAGGAACAGCCAGTGGTTAGTACACTATCTGCTGTGTCGTAATGCAGCTAACATTCATTTTGAACACCACAGCAGCCTACTGAGTGAACCTGGCAGTGATGACTACCATTGATTCAATGGCACAGCATAATGGAGATTATTATTATCCTTAATTAGCGGATACTGTAAAGTATATTTTAAAGGATATATTTATATGTATTATTACAGAACAATGTAGTGATCAAGAAGAAAGTAAAACAAAACGCTAGAAAGGATGCCAAATTAACGTGAATGATGGACTACACCAAATGAAATGATTGTATATCGTAGATACACTTGTGGCAAAATGAGTGTCCACGGAGCGTCCATGATTCTTTGTCATGTATCTTGGATATTCTGGGGGGCGACAGGTTGCAAATAGTCATAAACGAAGTATTAGCTGCCTTTATAGGCAAAAGAGCAAGTGAAATGCTCGCTGCCCCATCATGAAAATGAGTGTCAACAGAGTGTCAACGATTGTTAGCCTTCCATTATGGTTAATCACAGCGCAATGTGGCCCTTATTGTCTATAAAGATGGGTTTCACTGTTTTGGTCCGCTAAAAGGGTCACGAATACTTAGTGCTAGCTCGATAAATGAAATGAGTTGTTACTGTCCCGGAGGATGTGGAGGGAATATTCCATATATCGCTGGCCATAAAGGCTGCCATATCCTTGTATATGGATACTTGTTATCAAGCGCCACTCATATTACCGAAGATGCAAGACCAAAAATTGCTGACTCTCCATTCACGCTCAATTTCAAGATAGGGTAGGGAGCATTTCGTTTTCTCTTTTTGCTATAAAGGCGGCCAATACTTTGTTAATGAATGAACTCAACCTGTCGCCCCGGCAGATTACCCAAGATACACGACCAACAATTGTTGATGCTCTGTTGACCCTGATTTTCAGAATGTGGTAGGGCGTGTGTGTCTGTTTGGTTTGATCATTAAGGCGGCCAGTACATCGCCAATCAACTGCGACGTACCATTGCCAATATTTTACGATTATCAGTGGCATCTCTGTATGCGACCATAAATGTGAAACCCGAAATGCATAACCGTAGATTGGACAGACAGGTATTGCCAAAACCGGCGAAACCCACGTGTTGACGGGTACAAGTTTGGGTTTAGCCTGCCCAGAGTCAGCGGGTCAGGGTTTTGGACCGGTCTGGAACTGAATCAACCCGTTTTTGCGGTCCAAACCCGGACCGCCGGTGGGTTACCTCGACCTGTTGCTAACACTAGGCATCACACAGATATTCATGCTCATTACAGAACTATTGACTGCCTTAAGAGGAAAAAATACCAAATATACAAGAATAAACACAAATTCCAAAATATTCGATATTCCCCACTTCAATTCACACACACAGCAATTACTGGATGTTGAATATGCAGTTTCGATAAGATACTATTATGAAACTACAATAACCAAAGCATTCTATGAATCTACGGATGAATCTGTTGCACAACCCACTGACAACTGACCCGATTCTGACAGGACAGGAATAGTCCATCGAACTGTACCCAAAGTGACTGTTCAGGTGTCTTGTGAACCTGGACCCCTAATTTGGCAATGGTTCTGTTTCAACTGAGACTCGATCCTGAAGCAAGTATCTGGAACTGTTGGTAGCATTATGTATGATGGTTAATAGTTGCGTATACCTAGCCTGAGCTGGTCCAGCAGAGATTATCATTGGCGGTCCAATCACATGCTTCGTGTTCTCCTTTTCTATAGCTGCCCCCATTTGAATCAAACATATCTTCACATCGTGGTGCAGTTTCAATTTGAAGCCATTTACAAGGCAACAGATGTGTAAAACCTGGTTATGTATGAAGTCATGCTTCAGTTCTCTGTGTATAGGTACTCCGCAATGCTCTTTGTCCAATTGTTCGTGCTCCAAGGTTCACTTGAACACAAAATTTACAGAATATCATTCTATCCAACCTCCAGTTGCTTCAATGGAATCAATCACCTTTTCCCAGTGCTGCACATCTGGATACAAAATTTGGAGTTGTTCAGGCAATGTATGAGTATCATGCAGCACCCAATAAAGCACAACCATCAATGTTGTATTTAGCAACTCTGGGATGTTACCTATGATATTTTTGCATGAGCACTCTCCTAAAGCCATTGCCAGTCACTTTTGCCTTACCTTCCATTGTTCATTGATTCCACAACCTCACTTCCAGATTTTGGGAATATCAGCTGGATCCGCTGTTGCTGACTCCATTTGACATTATGAAAATTGTCCAAAGGCATCAAGTTCTCCAATACCACCCGACAATCTTTGATGGCCATCCAGCAGTACTGGGGTCCGTCTCAGAGATGGTTAACACCGTTCCGCCTCTGGATAATGCTCTGGTACTCAGTCTCTAATCACACAGCCACCTATCGTTTCCTCCACTTGCTCAGTAAACTGAAGTTGGATAGGACCATCCCTATGGCCAATGGCTGGAAGAAGTATGCTATTTGCTTCAGGCAGATGGGGGCTTTAACTTCTATACTGCCACAGTTGGATAGAACCATGCATTCATCCCCTGGTTCATATTTGTTGTAGGAAATCTGTGGTAACGTGGTTGCATCCGCAATCCTTGCATATCAGATTTCTGAGTCTCCACTGCCTACTGCTCTCTAGTTGGGAGTAGCCTAAGGGGAGCTCACTGAGGTATTCTAGAATGAGGTCCTGGTGGATAAGAGCTGAATGAGATCCGCTGGATGACTGGATTGTTCTGGGCAATACTGAAGGCACGCCAGGTGCACCTGGAGATAATGACCCTTGTCCAGTGAACTGTGGAAGGAGGTACATATCAGAAGCAGTATAACCACTTTGGGGGATTTCATAGTGGTACCACAATAACCCTTTGATTTGAAATCCTTCACTTGCACTAACACTAAGTTGCAATCTAGTGGTCATATTGAACAGAGAATGGTGGTAGAATTGTGGAGCTCCTGGGTATTGGTGCTGAGGAGAAGTATAATGATAGCCAGGAAGTAGTTGAAATTGCAACATGTATTTCGCAAAGAGCTTAACATGCTAAAGGCATTGCAAGAATGAAAATTGAATTATTCCAAATTGTTGTCAGGGTGATGTTAGAAGCCATATAGACCACCCAGTAGAGTAATATTCACTGTCTTTATTGAGGATACATGTATATACATGTATCTGCCAACTCCAGAATAGTGTAAACAAATAGTGACAGGATTTGTAAATTAGAATAAATTGGAAGTATAGTTGAGTATATTGAAGGTAGCAAGTTACCTTCAATGTAATAAAGATGTCATATATTCCATTCTGTTCTCATGAACTGTTGCGTTTCACTGCAGCTTAGATCTATATTACTCAGCTGTGCCAAAAAATACTTAGTCGTACAAACCACCTTTCTTTGGTATATGCCTAAATTGTTATACTATGATCTTGGATGGATACTCATCTGTGTATGATACATGGCTATCAAGATCATAGAACTGGAATGAAAAGATACCTCCAGGAATCCAACAAGAGGTAAATCAAGATTCAAGGTTACCACCACTAGATATTTTACAGTCAAAATGTCTCTGTACTACCTTGCAACTTCCTTCAATAGACAGCCTGTGAGTCAAACAGCGACAGTAAATGCTTCAAATTGAACATCTTGTATAATTTTGTTGTACTCCTCACGATCCACCTACAAGTCAAGTATAGTGACAGAATCATACATTTCACAACTCAAACAGTTTTTGAATTTCATTCAGTTGGCGTCTAGCCAACTTCGAAACACTCTGATTTACTGAATTAATATGATCTAACTTTATCAGAATGATATCAATTATCGCAGGATTGTCTCATACTGCTAATATGAAATTTCACTCAAGTTATCCATAGTATGTGTATATTGCAAGTTGTTGATTAATATATTTCAGGGTATCTGCTTATGTCAGGCCAACATATTATTCAATGTAAAAGTAACATTTGACTATGTCTAAGGGCACGTACGCCAGCATTTGGCTTTATATCCATATGTATGGTAATTTTTGGTATATGGTTGCAAATATGGACTCGCCTCATAGTAAATAGGGGTATTAGTAATATCATCACTAGAGATCCAAGTCTTGTGGCAAGCGACTATATACACTGCCTGTTTCCCGCCCCTGGGTCACGTGCCGCACTTACAGTATTTGTTTCATTAGGCACAGACTTCATGGGCAGCATGAATCTTATAAGAGAAAATGACAGAAGGCAGTACAGATACATACTGCATACATACTTATATGAAATCATAAGTCCTACTACCAAATTGCACAGCTCAATGATGACCATTCAGCAGATCAGACACATGAGGAAACTCCACCTCCATAATCAGGTTTTAATTAACCATGACGACGCCATTTGTACTGTGCCAAGATTTAAAGAAGAGATAAAGAGAAGAGAGAAACAAGAAAACTTCCAAGAGTGATTCTGTCCTCCATATCTCAACTTTCTAACCCATGCTCCTACAACCATCCATTCCCGTTGCTCAGATATCTGGGCACAATTTGTTGCCACAATCATCAGGTTTGTGAACCATCTGCTCATGGTTTGCCATCGATGGGAGCATCTGCTGCCGGCATCAGTCGTAGCTGTTAATTATATACAGCAATTGCGTCTTATTTGTCAACATCTAACAGGTATGTTCTCTCCAAAATCGTTAGACTTACCAAGTTCAAGCTTGCTAGCGCTGTCTGACCTCTGTGCAGCACTTTCGCATGCTCTGTTGAGTATATTTTGCAGCCGGTAGTCATCAGCAAATTCCATTGACTCATACATGCTATGTAATGCGGTAATGGTATTTGAAAGACTGCTTCGGTGACCTTCCAGTCGACTTCATAGTTGATCTCAATAGACTGTTTCAATGGAATCCTAGTTGAATTCTTGATAGACTCGTCATGACATCTTCGTAGACTTCATCCCAGTGGGCTTTTGGGTTGTGGGTAGGACTTGCCTGGTCGAGTTTACAGTAGATTCCTTGGGCGACTTCTCAGTGAGTTTCCAGTAGGCTGCCTCCTGGTGGGCATTGAACTTGTTGGTATGACCTTATTGTATAGATGTGGCTATCTGCCTCTTTTGCAGTTCATTGCTCCACCAGCAACTTAGACTCAAATTCAGTATTGATTGGCAGCTGAGCTTGGTAGACTGATACATTTCAACAGACTTTCGGTGATCCCCTTCAGTAGGTTGGTTTGTTGACCAATGAGTATTTCAGCAACCTTGGTCGCTGGTCTTTGGAGGTCTTCGACTTCCCTTGTCTTTTGGCTAGTCTTGGCCGAGTTGCTTGATATAATTTTTCCCCTTACTTTCGTCTCATTCTTGTACTTACTTCCATCTCATTTTTCTGCATGCTTCAGCATTGCTTTTTGACTCGTTTTGGTAATTGGCCTGGTAGGTGTTTTGACGTATTCCGTGCTTTGACTAGTTTTGTGTTTCGACTGACTCCGAGTTTGACCTGTCGACTTTGTTTCACCTTTTTGGACTTCACTTGGTCAGTTCTCGTTGTTTCAGACTTTGGACTCTGGCAATGAATTATGTAGGTGGGCTTATTATCTTCCGGATGCTCTGTGCATACATTCATTCTTCTGGTATGCTTATCTCCGCTATCTCGGTGCATTTATCGCTGCTGCACTTCTCTGTTGGTAGGTGCACTCTGGTCCTTTATTCCAGTAAATCTGGTAGGGTCATCCCTCTCTGTAAATGTCATTGCTCTGCCAGTGACTTATCTCTTGTAATTGGTATTGCAGCTCAGTTTTGTACTCATCGCCACCCATGATTTGGATGCGGTTTTGTCATGCATCTCTGATATCAGTGGTACAAGAGATTGGTTCTTCAGTGTGGCTTCAGTAAGTGATCAGTAGTCCACAAATGGCCACAGTCCATCATTATTCTGCACGAACAGGATTGGTACTGGAAAAGGTGATGATTGCTGTACAAATTCACTGGCTGGGTTTGTTTTGATGTAGGCATTGAGATTTTTCAACTCCACCTCTCAATCTTTCCCAGCTCTTGATCTCACTTGCTCTTTCCGAGATGTTATACATCCATGCACTTTCTGTGGTTTCTCCCTGCCGGGTGCCCTGACATTTCCTCTAACTCTCTTCCTCCACTAACCAAGCCAGAACCGCTCTTCCTCACAAATTCCCTCTGGATGCCGTGAATGGTATGGTGCAACAGTTTGCTATATCTTTGCTGCATATGTGAACATTGTCCTTGTATCTCACGAGTAGACAACAAATCTTGATATTCTGCTGGGATGCGACCTCCATCATCTGTTACCATCTCCACATTAACTATGTCTGTTTCCATTCACATTAGCCTTCTCTGCATTCTTCATTGTAGCATTCTTTGGCGCAGTGGAGATAGGTAGGGGTCCCGGAATAGCTGAATCGGTTGGTACATCACAATAGAACCACCTCAGTGGTCCAGTTTCTTCCTTCATAGTCCGGCCAGCCAGTAGTAGTCATTCCAGCACCGTCACTGTGTTACTCTTCTGGCACAACTACCATTGCTGCTCCTGCTCATGTGTTCAGCATTCTGGGGTTTCTCTCACTGTTGGTGATGCCTTGCAAGCTATGCTCTCAGCAACCCTTCACATTCGCCAAGTAATATGGCACATGTTTCAACCTCTTCCTCACTAGCTCAGAGAAAATCAAATGCAGTTGTGCGACTTATAATTTTGTATTCCTCACCATGTTCCCCCAGAGAACTTGTGCGATCTCCTTCAGTAGCCTTCGCCTCTTGCAATCTGTTTGGTATTTGTCGGGCTGTCAATCGACCTTTCCTACTGTCAATTTCCGGGTATCTCGTGATAGCAAGCCCAACACTAGGTCATATGCCGTTCTTGGGACGCCTCAAACCTCCAATTTGTCTACTGGTTTGAGTTATTCACAATTCTGAACCGAGAGACTTGCCTTTCGGCTCCCCTTGACAGATATCATTACCTGGCCAGGCTAGAGGTGCATGCTGGTTCATATGGTAGCTAGAGGTTCCTAAGTAGGCTCAGTGATATGATGATCATCAGCAAAATGTAAAATGGTTTCGAAGATATAACTGAACAACCCAGCAACTTTGAACAGTAACACAGACCCTTCCAGATGCTTCCAGATGCTCCCAGAGAGGCTGAATGCAATGCGATGTGCTGTCAGGTGCGTCGAGACTACTTCCCTGGTGCTTCTCAATGCTCCGGAAGTTATGGAACAGAATCCAATAATATCCCGAACTGCGTATAGTTGTCTTCAATATGCTACAAAATCACAATATGAAGATAGGCAAATTTTGGAGCTGTTCGAAGAATTAGGAGTATTGTCCATGTCTCCAACAGTATTTCGGTATGCCTCAAACCTGGAGGCATACTCTCCAGGATACGGTTTAATAATGTTTATGTCAAATTGTACAATTCAATTAATAATCTTCATCCTGCACACGTTAATCCGGACATTGCAACTCAATATGCAGTCTAGTAGGTATCTGAATCCACATGATTGATTACAAGCCATTCGCTATCAATTCAATCTGATGCAGCATTCACTCGCACCAAATGTGCCGGTCCAACAATCTCTCCAACAGGGACAATTTGCATCATATCAGTCTGTTTGACAACCCAGATGAACCCAGCAACACAATTCGCCCAACCAGGGGGATCCTTGCACTTTGTTTGAATCTCCACCGCATATTCTTAATCTTGAGGACGTAATACCTATTGTTGGGTGATTTTGCACCTTGTAGAAATGGTCAATATCATTCATCTGGTGGGCAGGCGCTCCTGTAATAGGAGGATCTGATTCGGTGAAGTCCAGCTGAAGTATAATACAGTAAAACAATGAATACAGCCTTGGAAGGTGTTATCGAAGTCACTTTCCATATATTGGACCCAGATGTTATGAGATTCAGGCATGATCCCTTGGTTGGCATTGGTATATTCTACCTTACAATCAAGTCGCAGATGCTCAACAGATGTAGCACAGTGAATTTGTTGACGGTAGTACAACAGCCCATTCTGAAGTTTAATCAATATACTGTGTATGAATACATTCTGATCATATCTGAGCACCAGTTTACAAACCTCATATCACCAGTCAACTTCAATTTGTGCATGAAATAGCCATTGAAAGTTGGAAATTTCGAAATCTGCTGAGGCATCATTGAACAAGGTTAACTTGATACTTCTGCACACACCATGGACAGGGGTTTCTCTCAAATGATGTGCCTGTTGCAATACTGGGCACAAAAATGGCTCTTCCCAACAATGCTGGACAAGTAACAGATGGGCTCGGCCAGTGTATTGCCGTGTATCAGTAGCGGATAGTAGATTCAAAACTTTTGCACAGTTCATATCGTTCCAGCCTTGAAGAGCAAGATAAGACAGTGTCCCCTCCATATGGTTGAGACCGGTGCACTGGTCATTCTGCTTGAGCATCTGTTGAATGTAATTGACTTTGGTTGTGGATCGATATTCCTCTTTCACATTGCTGATATGTAGCAGCTCAGAAACATCAGTGGTGAAATTGTCACCAGAACCGATTCGCCAAATAGACTCCGATATAGAGCTCACAAGATGTACCTTGCAATAACCAAAATAAATTACACGCTGTTCGATGATTTTCCTAAGCATCTGAGCGCCAATTCCCTTCTACCTTGCATCAACTTCCAACAAGTGGAAGGACGATTCCTTCTTAAACCACATCTGCTAATTCGAAGTGATATCATGTGTCACTCTCTCCTGCCAATTCACAATACGGTCTGTATCAGCGATACGCCAAGGTGTGGCCTCAGTCTCATTATAGGATAGACAGACCGCAAATTCCACTCACTTGATGGCGGTCATGTTTGCCACTCCATAACCCTCTTCTTCTGAAGCAGTGTTTATTGAGTAAGTTTTTTCGCCAATGTACTTCTGAGATTCGTTGCTTTAGTCCCAACTTCCTGCAATAGTTGCCGCTTGTGATATTGGAACAATTCATCGAAATGCTGGCATTTAACAGATGTCACTTGATGGATTTCTTGCCCCAATCGCTCTTTTGCACTCTGCTGATCAGCATCTGACCGTTTGGTTGCCGCTCGATGGCGTCTATTCAGGTGCACCTGAAATATCCTTGGTTTTGTCATTGTAACCTTTTCAACCCCGTACACCTGAACCTCTATTGCAGCACAGATCTTATGAATCTTTTGTTCTTGTAACAGACAGGAATCTCCTGCCAACTGTTCATCCACTTGGGCCTTGGCAGATTTCGACATGTTCTGTTCTTGAAAAGTACCCTTCTTCTTGTAAAATTGCTTCAGCACATTATCGAGGGCTGTGAGGCATGGATCGGCGAGATTTTGTGGGCTACCAAGTACAGAGAATTGACATAATGCCCGCACTGCTCCCATTACCATTTCATCAGAGGCTGTTTCTGTCACAGTTTTCCAGTCATCCTTGGATCAGATATGATTTGGAGCACAATTCACTGCCAGTGTTCTGATCATGCCCCAGATCACTCTTCCATGCCATGAGCTGCATTTCGTTGAATCGAATGGTTTGGAGAAGTGCTGGAGGCCCGGATATTGTGGTACCGATATGAATCAACTGTCAAATTAATCATTCACATTTCCAGCTTTCAGGCATTTGAGCAGCCTGTGCAATAAGTCTTGAACTAAACCCAGGAGCAGCTGATGCAATTCAGCATGCTATCTAAGCTGATAGACATTGCAGAGAGGGTATTGCCAGAACAGGTTTCGGATTGGATGAACACCAGGAGGTAGCAGAACATCAATATTAGTTTTGTTGAGAGGTTCCAAGTGAACATTCTGATCGCCGGGGGTATCGAGTGGCCAAAAAGTGGAATGCCCCATCGGCGCACCTTTAGGAATTTCACTCATCGGGCATGAGCCATATGAGAATTGAGCAACCATGATTTGTTCTGGATAATCCCGGACCTAGGCCACCTAAACAGAATAACATTGTCTCGGGAATCCATGGGCAGAGTGCTGTTTCAACCTGGGACCAGTTATATCAAGATTCCGGAGTGGGGACTCCACTGTTCCAACCATGGGATGCCATTGATCATCAGTATGTTTCGCACTTTTATGGGAACAGGGGATCAGCCCCACAACAATCCAGACGTGATTTTTAGGTGTACTATAGATATCTTTTCGAATATTACCAATCGTGAGATACAGCGGCTAGGCATGCTAATCGCCCCAAACATTGGTCAAGTAAGGCTTGTCAGATACACCAATGACTGGCACAATCGTCGCTGTGGCAGAACACTGATTTTGCATATCCCGCCACCAATTGGCCTTGTTCATCTCGCTGTATATACCACCATTTTCTGAGTCTGCCATGTGCACCGGTTCAAAATTGAGGTGTGCCTGAAATGGGTGCTGTGCTAAAACAAACTGTATACATTTGAAAATATCCCTCCAGCATAATGTTCGGAACTTATGTGAATTATCTTCAATCCAACAATCTTCGCCAAGTCCATAATGGAGTCAAGAGAGGAGCTTTGGCAGGGCATCTGCTGATCGGAATGATTCAATTTTGATGGTGTCCAGTCCACGCCTCAGATGTTGATCAATTCAGGTTTTTGTTTGCTGGCTAAATGTTTGAGCCAGTTGAAAGTCATGTGCTGACTGAAATGGATACCGTGGATTCCATTGTTCTGAGTACTTGCGATGCTTGTTATACAATCCAGCTGCTTTGCCATATGCTATCCCTCCCGCATTTTCTACTTCAACTACCTGCCTAGGAGCCTTTGTCTTTGTTGAATCAGGGGTACATGTGAGTTTAGGCATCTGGAGGTCTATATTTTCTTCGTCAGAAGTATCTTCAAATGGTGGCGCACAAGGTAATTGTCTATTGTTAGATCATTAGTTGACTAACCAATCGATGGCCTGTCAGGTGCACCAACTGATGTCAAACCGTAATGGCTCAGGTCGATTCCACCCTGTAGGAGGTAAAATCCCATCAGGTAATCGCACTTCATTCAGGGATATTGGGTGACATTGTTGTTAGTGAGCCTCAAATCGGTTCGCATCAAACAATTTTTTTTTCCAGATAAAGCACTAAACATGTTTCTGGCAAGTGTGGACAATATCCCAGGAACAGTCAGTGAACATGTATTCAGATGAATCTTGACGATGCTTCAGGGGGTAATTTAGAGCCTCTGGAATAATGATTTCAAAGCAAGCTAACCAAAGTTAGTGTATCACAGCCACATTGCACCGCACCAAATTCAGGGAAGGGGCAAAATAAAGTCACCTTACGATCAGCTTTCTTCATAAGCCAGGAAATATATATCATATCCTGCACAATAATCAGGCACATCGTGTGCTGAAAGTTGTCAGGCGAGAAGAGAAGTTTCTTTTGTCATCACTACAATCACTACCATGGGCATTGTACTAGATCATTGCGCAATTCTGAGTATATACGTATGCTTGAGCCTTCAAGCAGCTGATAATTCAGGTTGATCGTCTTAAATCAGTGAATAGGTGAGATTCCTAGCTAGCTGTATACCCGCACAATGCTCATCCAGAGCAGACAAGGCTGGTGAGATGGCTGCTTCAGTACTGATCCTTGACTGGAGCATGGATCGTGAGGAGAAAAATACATTTTGACAAGGAGCTCAATACAAAGCAATCACTATTGCTGCTCAACTCACTGGCCTCCTATTGAATCAAGTTAGAACGTCTTACAGATACAACTTAAGTGTATTATCCCTAGTCGTGCTAACCTTCATACTGGATATAGTTCTTGTTAGGTTGCTGGAGATATCATATCATATCCCTTCTATGACCTTTAAAGTCATCGAAGCATATGAAGGTGAGCATTTATCCAGTATCCTAGTATATAAATTCGAGTATATAACAAAGAAACATGGGATGTGTGATTAAGGTTTCTTTTTTTCAACCTCGTTGGTTTCATGGATTGAAGGTGTAGTGAAACACAACAGTTCATGACAACAGGATGGGATATAAGAAGCCCGTCATTCCACCCAAGGTCACTACTACCTGGATCATACTCAACCTGACTTCAATTTATTCTATATCACATCTCACAACTTTGTAGTTTACAACTATCATTATTCACAGACCATGTCATCGAACAGATCTCCACCGAAGACACCGAATATGGCTCCAACAGGTGTCGAATTTAGCATGTAGCAACGCCGTGAAGACAATTCAGAGTCATCGGATAATGGCTCACGAACTGCCACAGGCAAAGACAGTTCATTTGGGAAACATACCTTTCAATATCATCTGCCACATGGGTATGGTTATCCGCCTTCACAGCAGCCATTTCCAGGCGCTCCACAGTTTTATTACTATTCTCCATTCAACGTGACACGCAGTTCGCAACCAACCTACAGCGCAAGCCATCAATATCCAAGGTATGGGCCACAGTGACAATAATATGACCTCCACCAAGGTGGTTATGGCGGGTCTCAAATGTTCCCCCCTCCGGAGATTCCAGGAAACGGGCAGTGATCTCCAGGTACACCTTGAGTGCTTCCAGGACAGCCAGAAACCCATCCAGTCAATCGGCCGACATCTTCCAGCTCTCACCCCCAACCTCAACCTTCTTCCGGTGCACCTGGGTGACCCCCAATAAGCATTCCAAAAATTTATTCTAACGGCCGCTGGAACTGCAGAAAACAGATGTCGCTGGGGTTCCGGACTTGGCTGCATTGCCGGAGAATTCCTGTGACAATTGTGGAGCAGATGATGTGAGCGACAATTTGTCGGACTTGGGTGGTGTAGAGGGCAAACCCCCAGTAAGTCTGATGCAAACGGAATTCTCCTTGAAGAAATTTGCCAAAAGAATGGGGTAGGCCAAGTATAGTGCGTTCAACAAGTGGAAGAAAGTATGTGTAACTGGGTTTTGGGAGAAGAAGCATCGGTCCATTATCCGGGGGCACAACCAGTTGAAACAGCTCTGAGATGGACCCCTGCACTGGAAGACAGCAGTTGCAGATTCTTTGGAGACATATGGGGGCTGGCTGCCGTTACATAATTTCGATAATGCTCAATGTAATTGCCGGAAGTGGGTTCAGATGGCTTTGAAGAAATGTGCAATCAAAATTCGAAGGGCAAGAAAAAAGGGAAGGCAAGGAAACAAGCGACCAGCGACAGATTTGGGTGAGCATACAAGCAACAAGGCAAGAAGTATCATTCCAGAGTTGCCAAATAGAATATTCATGGTTGTGATTTGCTGGGGGTCGAATGGCAAAGACCTGGTTGTAGCCCCCAAATAACTCCAAGCCTCATATACAGATGGGAGGCACTGGGAGGTGCTGACTGATATCATCAACAACAATGGAGGCCTGAAAGAGCCATACATTGAAACATCGATGTTCACGTGCACCATGGAGCAGCACGAATTGGACGAAAAGTATATGGGACCATATACAAAGATGCAAGTGATGAATAACTCCATATGTGGGCAGATTTTGTACAATTGTTGCCTTTCAAAACCTTTCAAGTCGAAACTTAGACATGATCAGAAAATAGTTTTGATTGATATGAAGTGATCCACAGGGAAGGATATTGCTGAGCACATAATTAGACCTGCAAAGGTAATCCCCACTAGCCATGTTAAGGCTAGATGTGCGCAACTGCTAATCATTATACATAGACTTTGAAAGGTTCTAAACCGGGTGGAAGGGAGGAAAGAGAGAAAGATGGTGGGCAAGAAATGATACTTGTATTAATGTAAGTTCTAATTGAAAGAATAGAATTAATTGTATTCTATCCGTATATATTTGCTCCAATGGTTGCTTGTTTGTAAAATACCTAACATTCTGATGAATATCAAAAGCACTGGAATACGAACCCATCTGCCCAGCTTACCTCGGACCAACTGAAAGAGATCATTTAGGACGAAAAGAACACTGACCGAAGTGGAAGGGATGTTTAGGAGCAAATGGAGATTTGTGAGGAAGTTCTGAATTCAGAAAATACAAGTTCAGTATTGAGTACGGTTCTCAATACAATCAACAACGAGTTTGAACATAACCGTCTTAACCAGGCTGTTTGGCTACTCAATACCTATCCGATTGGCCAATCAACAGCTGACTGTGTTCCAGACCTCTAGTATTCAATTCCAGGCCAATCTGGAACCAATTTTCAGACACACCAGGTTTGGCCCATATAGTTTATCATAAGGAGGTGGGTTTGGGATTCTGATATGCCAGGAGCACAGGTGGCGGATGAAATGGGTCTTGGCATGACTTTCACCTTAGTGGCAGTGGCAATGATATGCAGATTGCTCACTGAGAAAGTTGTAATGCAGTTGCCGCTGTTGATTTTGTAGGGGAATACCCTTGAACAGTGGGTGCATATGGCACAGAATGACTTTCCTGGGATTATCAGTGAAGAACCGGTGTGGTATTCGTTGCAGAGACAGAATTCATTACCCCTCAGTCTTTGAGAGATCTAGTCAACTCCACTGCAAGGGTATCAAGCGCTTACATCAGCCCTGGATGTAATCGTGGTGGTCACAATACCCGGAGTGGCAGAGATGTTCAAAAGTGTCATTGATGAGATGACATATGGAACCGAATTCAAACTCGTTCACCTGTTTCATGTGGACAATAGGAATCTCACCCACCAGGATTTGAACACCAGTGTTCATGAGCCGGACAACCTATGGAATATCCACCTTCTGTCTTACAATACCTCATCATCCAGAGCGAGACCATCAGGCAATGGCCAACTCCCATACTGTGTAAGGAGTTTTGGGATTTTTGTAGTGTCCCATCAGTACAAGACAATGAACAGTGTAGGCTGGCAAAGTGCGATGAAAGTGAAAATTGAATTCAAACTTCAAGTCACTGCTACACCGGGATTCCATTCACTCTATGACTTGCATTATCAGGCGACCTGGCTATTTTCATGTGCACCTGAAAATCCAGAGGATAATACTGTGATGAAATAGCATGGTGCAGACATATTCTATGCCTCTGTGAAATGTTTGATGCATGCTATCTGGACAGAAGACAAAGAAGCCAAACAAGATGCGGCACACTGGGTGATTCAGATTACAAAGCCTTGGACAATAAGGAGGTAGTCAGAATCAAAACTTCCCATTCAAAAACTACTCGTGTGGATACAGAAGGTCAATGAACACCTCATTGATATCGAATGGACAGAGGACGAGCAAGCAAATCTGAAGACTCTTGTGGAGTGATACACTTCCCCAGGTGCTTCAGGAGCATGCAGGGTTCATATATGGCGGCAAGCATGTTTCTCGTTACTGCTGGGAGACACTGAAGATGGCAACCACGTTTCTGGACAATGGTACAATGAGTGGCCACTCCATACTTGAGTGGATTGTGCAATGTTCCGATGGCTGAGAAATTCATTTGTGACAAGGCTTGTCAACGAACCTGCGGAGTATCCCGAACCTGACCACGATGTCCCATTTACAGAGGCCCTCCTTCCAGAACCCAGGAGACATGAAAATCCTCTGCCCTGTGCACCTCCTCCCCAAAAAGCGGTGCGATTTTGTCCTCTTCCTCGCCAAGTTCATTATTTGAAGTGGTGGCTAACCAAGTATTTTGTGGATCATGTGGATATATTCCACATGTATGCAGAAATGGGCAATGATGAATGCACAGAAATGCAGCTCAAATTGCAGGATTCACGAAATCCCTCGGTAGTTGTAACCACACCCAAAGTGGGCGGGACAGGCCAAAATCTTACTGCAGCAAACAATGCAGTTATAACTCAGAAGTTCTGGGTGTTAAATGAGCAGCAGAAGACATTTGCATGAGTTATCTGGCCAGGGCAAAACAGAGTTCCATGTACATGGTAACCAAATACGGGTCATGGTGACTCTGATAACTGCATCAGTGATCTCCGCCAACACTCTGGAGCGGTACAAATGAAAGTCCTGCATGGCTTGATGAGTTGACCGAACATCACTCCAATAATGATTTACTGGTTTCTGGAGTCTCGTGAGAAACATACGAAGCGGCTGACAGAGAATGGACATAGGTTGCAGCTTGGTGAACCATCATATTAGATCGTTAGGACGCTTCATCAAGGTATGCCTCTTTAGACATTCAACCAGCATAATCCTCTTAACTGATAGAAATAGTCACAAAGGTCATTTGTAAGGCACACTACACCGCATAAAGATGTCTTTTCTCACTGTCATTTTGAAGTGAATAAAAGATCTGACATTGGAACTGTTAGAGGGGGATTTCATTCGCGTTCTTGACTATTAATGAAGTTGGAAATGTTTGAGGGGGATTTCATTCGCGTTCTTGATTATTAATAATGACCAATATGAGATGAACTCAATTCATTAGCTACATAACACGTTCCTGATGGGTCTATCTCACGATGAATAGCATAAGTCAAAGATTGTGCATGATGCTGCAAGGGGCTTCAAATCATTTGTAAGTTGCAAATGTGAGGTGCCCTGGAAACGTGTGGCGATGTACCCATTTCAAAATCAAATGAATTGAAAAAGCATAATCTGACCACTCTTAAATATACCAGGGAATTATCGGGATCTGCCATGCCTCTCTTTACAATGGATGTTGCACTGCGTATTTGCCAATCCCATTTGGCGACATAGTCAGTGGGGGCGATATTGAGTTGCTGTGTCAGAATCCAAGACACCACCTTGCGCATTCGTAGCAATACCGCAGTATTTGGAGGTATATGATCGAAGTTCAGGTGCACAGGAGAATCCCCAGCATATGTCTTGAGTCACGTTAAGACAGATCCAGCACCGCATATTTCCCAATCGCATTTGCCACTGAAATACAGCTTGCTTAGTCATGGCAAAGCCGCAGCTTTTGCTGACATTTCATCGAATTTCAGGTGCACCTGAAAGGCTGCAGTACATATCCGTATGGCCAATTGATCAATGCATATCTGCCAATCCCAGTGGCAATTAATTCTGTCTGGGTGATATTGAGTGTATTTGTTGGAATATGAGTCACAAGGTCACTTATTCGTAGCAAAGCTGCTGTTTATGCTGGCGTATAATCTAAGTTTGGGTGCACTGGAGAATCCTGGGCATATCATTATGACAGATCCAGCACAGCATATTTGCCCTTCCCATTTGGCAAAAAAGTCTGTTTAGGCGATATTGAGTACTTCTGTCAGAGTATGAGTCACGGGCTAACTTATTCTAAACCAAAGTTGCAGCTTTTGCTGTCATATAATTGATGTTTACGCAGACCACAGATCGGCATCCCGGAGTTGTCGGATACTGAGATACAGCTCTGGTATTCATGGCGCAGCTGCAGCTTTTGCTACTGGGTATTTCCAGGCCAATGCTTGATGTTCTGGCACAACTGAGATCTGCAATCCAGTCCAGAATGTTGTTCTTGGATTGTGTGAAGCCAACTATGATGTGCTGCGACTCATTATTGATGTATTATTCCGGCACAGGCACGCCTCAAGAGACACAAATACAGCACCAACACGCCTGTATCCCAGTCTGTCATACACTGTATATTGTAGTTTCCTTCTAATCATGTTTTCTTTGACTTTGAATTAGTGTATGCTGTGTACAGAGATTGTGATCTCTCAAGACCCTTCACATTTAGGTGCAGACAGATCATCCCGCTCAGCGTCTACTAATATATCAATCTGTTGTTGATCGTTATGTGAAGACCACTGCTAGAATACATTGAACTGTCAACTCCATGTCAACTTGTCTGTTGGAGGAAGGATATCCTGTACAACTAAACCATCAATGCACATACCTGGCCAACTCACCTATGGTAGGCAATTTTATGACCTCATATGGTCCTTGGCATTGGTAAATGCCTCGATAGAACATGGTCTAAAAGTGGCAGACAGCTGCCCACGTGCTAGGTAGTAATAAATTTGTAATGACTTACTTTGCGCCGAGACTCCGACCGTTCTATACTAAGCCATACTTATCATTATGTGTTGGTATTGTATGGCTATCATTTTCTGGTGCGACAGCAAAGAGTATCTCTATCCCCGCGCATTTCAGAACTCTCACGGTTTAGCTCTTGTTCTGTCAGTCTTTTCAAATATGCGTCAGTACTGACCCGTATGGGGCCATATATGGTTTTCATTCGACCCAATTCAATGTCACTCTCGCAACGTTCAGTACAAACTTCTACTGCCAGTATGGGTATGTACTGGCTTGTATCTGTGGCTGAGCCATGCTCATTTCTTGGAACAGTCCATGGTCTATCACTTCTGAGACTCCAACTTGTGTATACCGCCTGTTATTGTGTTGTAATCATCTGTACTCCTTAGTATCTGATCGTGTGTTGACTTCATTTCGCACAAGTACAAAGTCTATCGCAGAAAGTATTTGGGTTTATATTCATACCACTCAATACCGCGCAGTACTAATCTGTACAATGCCATACTTAACTCTTCATTGAGTTCACACCCGACTTCATATGTTGTATATCGCATTGATTGCTTTTGTAGCACCCGTTACTGTCCAGTATTGGCGTGTATCGACCAATATCAATATATTGACTGGGTTCATTCGATTTATTGTCAGCCTTTCGGCCAGAACAAATAAAAGTTTTACGATACTTCATCTTACCGCACAGTACGCAAAAGCACGGGCCTGCGCTGGAGCGAGAAACCCAAAACACAAGAACAAGCAAGAATTTGAGCTAGAGCTCGAGCCAGAGCTTGAGCCAGAGCTTGGAGCTTGAGTCTGTGCTAGAGCCTGAGCACGAGCTGGAGGGTTTGGTGCCAGATCCTAAGGATGCGAGTGAAGTAAACATTGATTCCACCAGTCTGGGTGTAGTCCAGTCCAGTCCAAGAGATTTTGGGACTGGGATCGGACCAGTTCAAATTTCCACTGGACTGATACGGACTGGGACTGGACCAGTTCACTTGGATGGAATTAGCCCAATGTCACTGGGAGTCAGCTATACACTGAGTCACTGAATAGTGACATACAAGAGTAGTCATGTGTGAGAGAAAGAGCGGTTCTGGCTCGAGGAGCATAGGAAGAGATTGAGAAAATGTGATAGGCTACCAGGCTGTGAGGAACCACACAAATTGCGTGGATCTATGATGGCTTGGCAAGATTGCGTGAGGAACCAGGTAAATTGTGTGGATCTATAAAGGCTCGGCAAGAGTGCTTGAGGAACCACACAAATTGTGTGGATCTATGAAAGCTAGGCAAGAGTGTGTGGGACCAGGAGCTGTGAAAGATACAGTGTGTATTTCATTGTTTGATGAGATGATGTCTATTTACCCTGGGGTCTCCCAAATATATACTCCCTGTTGCGATAGTGAAGGGGAGAACCGTGTGTATTGGCTATGGTGTGATAACCAGGTACAGGTCTAAAGGTCCAGGATGCGTAGGGAATGGAAGAGTAGTGTGAAGTCTACAAGAGCTGTCACGAGCCTTAGGCTCTATCAATACTCCTCGTCCCTCATTCCATCGCCGCTATCCCTGTATCTCCGTACGCCCCACACCGGCTTCCCTCTGCCAATCTGAGTGGTTGTGGTGGTGAGACATGGATTTTCCTGCCACATCACCTGCATCGACCGGTCCAGACTGAGCCAGTCCAGTCCAAGACTGGCAGTCTGCGGTCCAGTCCAGTCCGGCCATCCTGTTGGACTGTACTGGACTGAGCCCTATCTCGGACTGGAATCGTCCGGACTGGTGGAATCATTGGAAGTAAGGAGGCCAGGAGCAAGGGAAGAGGTATAGAAGAGGAGCGGAGTGGCAGTGGTTAAGGCAAAGCAGCGCGTTCAGCTTCAAAAAACCCACCCACCCGAATCCCTACATATACCGAGGGAAGCTCTGTATGTTTTTTGACTCTACTCCCAGTGAAATGGCTTCTGGCCAGGAATGGGAGAGTCCAGGTGGAGCGGTGGCACCTCTGTTTACGCTTTGTTTACTGTTTTCGTTCTGGTCTTTTGTTTTTCGTGACTGTTCTAGCATGGGATAATTTTCTGTATATGAGTGAATAAAGCACATATAAAGGGAAGAGCGAGTCCACTAGGTAGTAGTGGTCAGTACTAACATATACTTCTTTGACTCAACCTCGGCAATGTTATTGAGTTGTAATATTTGGATTCATACAGTGCTTTACTTGTCAGTATCTTCCAGTATTGTCTAATGACTCAAGCGTGCTGTATTCAGGATCCGTTTTCGCTGTCTCTGATAACGCTTTTTCCTTCATTGACAATTACTGTCAGCCGTTTCCTCCTAGTAACTATCAACAAGTCATGTAGCCTTGCCGAGTTCAACAAAACCCTACGCCATCACTTGAGTGACGTTGAATTTTTTAAGTACTTAGCTACATCTACTGGGACCTACACCTCTCACCCCGGCTTGCGCACTTTTTGACCTCACCACATTTCACAGAATCTCTCCCACAATGCATACACCACCAAGCTCTACGCCGTGTGAACCTGGCCGTTCCTTTCGGCCTTCTTTAGCTCGTTTTTCCTCTCCAAACTGCTTCATTGACAAGGATGGCAATGCCCACATCCTCGAGCTTTCGACTGTGATGGACCGGTGTTTGTCAAGGGCTGTTAGTGGTCTACTGCACAATAAAGAGGCCGACGAGTATAGTGAGGGGGATACTGGAGCGGTGGTGGACGAACCCGCTGATGAGGAAGATAGTGAAGCCGTCGAGAGGCTTGTTGATTCACAAGTCGATGAACGCGCTAATGAGATTGACCATGTGGTCAGCGCAGGAGTTATTGTGGAGTCTCTGAGTGTTGACGGAGACACCGATGGGAGTGATGACTGTCTTGCTGCTACAAACAGCCCTCCTCCTACGCATCGATGCAAAACGTCACAAGCTGGTACTACAAACCACTCCGCTATGACATGGTCAAGAGTCATAAGTACTTGCCCCAACTGGCTTTAACACTCTGATGAGATGATTTTATCCATTATCAGCACGAGTACTTCAACAACGGCATGGTTTACGCCAAGGGAAACGCAGAAGATATCCAGACCGTCAGTGGGCTGACTAACCTTGGAATTGAGCAAGTAAAGCGCAGTATCAGCAACTACTAAACGGGAATCTCTGGTATTAAAGTAATTACTTCCCCTAGCAATGCATGGCCAACGAGCAGAAGCAGTACAAGAGCCATCCACATCTACTGAATAAGATTGCAGCAACTGCAGGGATTTCCAAGAAGGTAGATAAGCTAAGGAAGGCTTTGAAGGAATGCATCTCAGCCAGTGAGCAAACTGGAGATGGTATCATAGATGATTAATTACGATATCTGGCAAAGACTTTGGTATGATTCCGTATATATTCACCAATAGTAGGGACCGAGCTGTGTTAGAATAAGGTATTGCCGTTGCCCATCACAAAGTGAAATTTGTGAATCTCTGTACCTATTCCTTCATCTACTTCTCGTCATCGGGTAGCTGTCTGCTTAGCAGCGTTGAAGTTGATAGCATGAAAACAAACCTAAGAGCCTGTCTATTGTATACAACTGGGAGACCCTTTAGACGTGGTTGGCAGGAGACTAGCAGAGGATTATACGGAGTTCTGCAGCCATGCCAGCGAGGCAGAAGCACTTCTAAACAAGGCCTTTACAAAGCCAAATAGGAAGAAAGGAAAAGGCAAGAGGTGAAAGGCGGTAGGAAGGTAAAGAAGGATGACAGCAATAGCAGTGGTAAGTGTAGTGACGAAAATGGCGATGATAATGTTAATGGCGATGCCGATGCCGATAGCGATGGCGATATGATCGTACAGCCAAAAAACCCAACAAAGAGGCTGGTAAAGAAGTCGAAAAAGAAGGTGCAGAAGTAGAGGAGAATTTGGGCATAGTGTTGTAGAGACAACGAAAAACATCATGTGCAAAATGGTACTATTGTGTACTGAGAGGTACTGAGAAGTATTGATTTGTATTGAAGTGTAACAAAGCTTGTTGATAATTCTTTCAGCTGATGAAGCGATACCAAAGAATACCAGTCAGTACTTACAAGTACTACTCAATACTATTACACTAAGCTCGAACTAACTTTATTTATATGCGTATCATAGGGAAGTGTAGTGAATAATACCGAAGTATACCAGTGAATACTAGGTAGTACTCATTGACCTAATTGCTTGTATCGAGAGTAGCAACAGAACTATTGATTACAAGTGCTTAAATGGTAGAACAGTGGCAATTATCCCACCAAACCCCGACATTTTCCGTTCCCTAACAGACCGTTCCACTTAAGCAACACTCTCCTTATCGACAGAGATTCCCATCGCCTACAGAGCAGTGATACCCTCATCCACATTCGGTTCAAGAAAGCAATGAACAATGCGCTTGACACACTTGGCAAGCATCTTGTTGTACGGTGGGGTGTGCTCGAGTAATTGAGTGTGCGCAGGCGTATGCGAAGGTGTCTCTATTGTATCGTGTAACGAGACATGTCGCATGAACATAAGGTCGATCAATGACTAATGGTGCTAACTACAAAAGAGGCAAGTTACATCATAGTCCTTCCCATAGTGATATCCATACTTCAAATCAGCTCAACACTCCTCCAGGACGGCTATCACGTCCATTTCAAACAAAACAGTAAACAAAGGAGAAGAGGAGCCAATCAAACAACGTGGATCTCCACGAAACAAACATGCCCAATCAATTCACTTTCCGACGGCATTCCCGATACCAGTTCCAGTTCCAATTCCGATACCAACTCCGTGACCAATCCCGAGTCCATTTCCGAGTCCAATTCCAATCATTCCCATTGCAGCACACTGCTTCAAGAAGGCGGGCTTCGGCAGTGGCTTTGTGAAGCAGTCGGTGAGCATCTCAGCAGTCGGTACGTAGCTCAAGTCGATCTCTCCATCTCTAGCCATATCTGCATCAAGATAGTGCATAGGTCGCAATGTGTGCAACTGCAGTTCCACGGTAGATTCTGTTCTTGATGCTCGCGATCAGTGACTGTGAGTCGCAGAACACGTGACGGATCGTCAGGATGCTGAGCTCGTTCAAGAGATGTGAGATCTGTGTGAGTCTCATACAGCCTACTCCAAAGGCATAGTATTCGGGATCGGTCGTGGACTGGGCAGTCGACTTCTGCTTTCTCGATCTCCAGTCGACCGCTCCTCTGAAGGTGATGACCTGTCCAATTGTCGATTTATAGTCATCCGGGCATCCAGCATAGTCCGAATCGACATAACATCCAAGTGCGCTTTCTCCTTCCCGTGCTCCTCCAAGTGCTCCTCCGAAACGCAGTCGCCAGTCCTTCGTGCCGTTGAGGTACCGAAACACGCACTGGACAGCTACCATATGCTCATTGTTCGGGTCGTAATTGTACCGGCTGAGGACTCCGATGGCATATGCGATATCGGGCCGAGTGGCGGTCATCGCATACATGAGGCTTCCGATCATCGATTTGTATATGGTCGGATCACAGGCTTCTTCGTCGGGCTTCCTCTTATGAAGCTTCATCGCCATTGGCGTGGCAACTGGTCTGGAGTCGTCCAGTCTGAACTTCACAAAGATTGTCCGAATGTAGCTGTGCTGATGGATGTCAATCGTGTGATGCTCCCGATTGCATTCGATGTTCATGCTGAGATAGAAGGAGACACTCCCGAGATCATGCATCCGGAACCTCTTCTTCATCTGGTCCTTGATCTGCCCAATCAAGCCCTCGTTAGCAATGATAAGGAGATCATCGACGTACAGAACGACCGCAGCA
>Ga0307514_10000811_pt1 | contig 50892 bp, 49 predicted proteins | sample 16_EM_MG_FD_203088 | JGI IMG/M metagenome (GOLD analysis project Ga0307514, IMG submission 203088) | Populus trichocarpa ectomycorrhiza microbial communities from riparian zone in the Pacific Northwest, United States - 16_EM | ecosystem: Host-associated > Plants > Roots > Unclassified | place... | reverse complement strand
CCAAAACGAGGATGGAGCTTTCGTTGAGTACTGGTTAGCCATGGCGCTCACCACAATACCGGAAAACTCGGGTAACTTGGATCCGGTCTCGAAATTTGTACAAGTGAGAAAAGCACCGGCAGCCGTTTCTTTGCAAGTTTTCAGCGTGGGAAACATCGTCGGCTGCGCGCACGTAATTCCAGAGATAGCTACGAGTACTAAGACAGGAGACGGACGGAACGAGCGATGGATTGTCAATAGCTACACAGATCTGGCGACTTGGAATGCTGTGTATAATTAGTAAAGAGAGAATTGCATTTTGCGCGCAGGTAGAAGGAACGCGAGGAGAGATTTTCGCACCGTCACCCATCGCCTTACAATCTCGTATAATTAGTAAAGAGAGAATTGCATTTTGCGCGCAGGTAGAAGCAACGCGAGGAGAGATTTTCGCAGCGTCGCCCATCGCATTGCACTCCCAATGCAAGCGCGTACCCAATGAACCCATTCCGACGTATGGTCACAGTTGACCACAACGCCAGAGCGTTCGTTTACAATAGGAGACCGACAGAGCAAGAAGAAACGGTGAAACAGCGATCGGAGGGAGATATGCAACGCGACGGGTGGTATTGAGGCCGGGCGCGGAGTAACCTGCCACTGGGGTGTCTCTGACAGCTCTGACGGAGCACGTCCACTGTGACGGAGCCATTCCTCCCGGACGGAAATATTTTTTGCTGATGTATGTTGACTGAACATCGATTATGGTATTATTCTCCTTCTGTATCTCTCCTTCTCTGTGTCTCCTACCAACAGTCTGCCGTGTTCATTTGGGTATACAGGAGTTATGTTAGCATATCAATATTGAAGTCAAGCTGTGGGGAGTAAATGAGATGCTCTGCACATGGTGTCTGCCTCATCAACCATCTCATGCTGTTGATGATATTTCAACTCCGGTATTTGATAAGGTATTGGTGATTGTAATTGCATTACATATCCTCCAGAGTGTGTTGTTCTTTCACCCTGAGAGGCTGAACATCTGGCATGCTTGCCATGAGCTTCGAGACGTCATCCCTGTTTTTGATCTTTGGCACATGCTGAGCTTTGTGTGCTTTGTTCAGCACATTGTCCTAATATGTCTTTATGGCCATCTTCTTGATCCCACACTGGATATATTTGTACTCTTCACACTTCCAAAACTGGAAGATGGGTTTGTTTTCCAGATTCATCTCATGGCAACCCTGTGCATCGCATTCCCATCACTCAGCAAATTAAAGTACTCAGCGAAGTGCCGGCACCATTGTGTATTTCCGGCCAGAGCTGTGGAGGTAGTGGTGGTTTGGACCATGAGTCGGTAATGATTTCAACGTGTTTCAGGGAGGGATCTGTGTCCAAGTCCATAACTGAATCAATGTTGCAGATGATTTCATGACGCTGAGCGGGTTGAACCTGTCGGGGTGCACTTCGAATACTCACATTGTGCCGGTGTGGAACTTCAAGATATTTACATTGGGGTCATATGATATGTTTAAGTTGCCAGCTGCTTGAGGTGAAGACATTTCAGCATAAAAATTGAGGGTAATGGAACCGGGTCTACTCTGGCATTGTCAACAACACTTCAGCAGTGGTGTATACACTGTTGACAGGCAATAACTGTTGGTGCTGGGATTGAGCAACCTGGTGTGTCAGTTCATGATTCTTTCAACTAACTTAAACGCAGTTTTCTTAAGCGGTGCGGCGAGCCGCCTGGCTTTAAAGTGGCCTGCCGACCTGGCCCAGCCCGCCTGTACTCTGCAAACCTTCGCTAAGGGGGGCCTGGCCCGTCCTGCGTCAGAAGCATCCTTCAAAAAGCCTGGTAGCCACCAGATAAGAAAAGCCACCCAGCCGCCAAGAAAATGGATGCAGATCGGCCGCCTGGCCGCCAAAAAAGGTCACCTGGCCGCCACAGATAAGCCTAGTTATGAACTTATGATGGACGATGGCTGAGGTTAGTTTGGTGGCTTTCTGAGTTTAAGTCTTTAGGCAGCAGCAATGGGTGTCATTTAAACAAAATATGTCAATGCTTGTTCTACTGAACTTATATGTTGGCAAATACAGCCTGCAGGCTGGCTGCCTGGCTTAGGCATGAAGATTGGCCGCCCAGCCGCCAAGAAATCGCCTGCAGTCCCGGCCTAAAGCCTGCTGGCCCAGCCCGGCCCAGATAGACAACCAACTGCTCAGGGCGGCCCTGTATGGCTGTGTTGGAACACTACTTGAAAAATGTATTGAACCTCAATTCTGTGACCAGCAGATTTCTTACACACCGGGAATTGTAAATATGATGCATGTATGATATCGCATTATACCTGGAATTACATAAATGTAGAGCAATCCATAAACCTCGCGATGTATATGCAATCACTGCCAGAGATTCAGAGATTATCACAACGGAAATCAACATGACAAGAATCTGACCATGCCCCAAACACAAAAGGCATCGCCTCCATTCTTTTGTGAGCTCGTCGTCACTGCTCATAGACTAAACCAGCCGGGCTGGTCTGACAGAAAGGGTTATATGAAAGAGGCCCATCAGGAAAAAAGAAGGTAGGAGACCAGCAGCACAGAATTGTTCCGTCCGGGCGGAATGGCTCTATCAGAGTAGATGCTGTCTATCTGAGCCGTCAGAGACATCTTGGTGGCGGCTTACTCCGCGCCCGGTGTCAATACCATGCGTCGCGTTGTTTATCCCCCTCCAACTGCAGTTTCACCATGTCTCCTCGCTCCATCTGTCACCTATTGTACACTAACACTCTGGCATTGAAGGCCAACTTTGACCATATGTCGGAATGGGTTCATTGGGCATGCGCTTGCATCAGGATTGCAATGCGATGGGTGATGCTGCGACAACATCTCCTCACGTTCTTTCTACCTGCGCGCAAAATGCAATTTTCCCTTTACTTATTATACACATCATTCCATGTTGCCAGATCAATGTGGCTATTCATAATCCATCGCTCATTCTGTCCTTCTTCTGTCTTCCTAGTAGTAGCTATCGCTGGAATTACGTGCGCGCATCCAACCATGTGTCCAATGCTGAAAACATGCAAAGCAACTTCTGCCGGTGCTTTTTTCACTTTTACAAATTTCGAAGCAGGATCCAAGTTTCCCAAGTTTTCAGGTATTGAGTTGAGAAACAGGGCGAACCAGTACTCAACGAAAGCTCCATCCTCGTTTAGAAGCTTGATCTGGAATAGTTGTTGCAGTTGCCACAGGAGACGACCATTCAGCACACTATAACATCACCCTGGGTGTTACTGTACCCCCACCCTGTCGTTCAGTCGGTCCCCTCCGGACTAGCTCTGGCCTCTTGTGCATCGACTCATCGTAGATATGCGTTTACCATCTAAACCCTCAACTTGAACCTTAATACCATGGTAAATACAGAGCTCCATTGTATGCAGTTGTTCATCCAATATCTACAGCATGTTGTGACTGTTATTCTTGGGAATCTCACGCGTGACGTTGGATATTGTCACACTGTGAATCGTGTCTTGTGTATTGTCGAGTAATGCTCTAAAGTCCTTCATTTTAGCCTCATGATGCTTTCCATCACAGCGGTTTTGGAGTCCCATTTATTAGGGCTTTGCATATTACTGGGAGCTCCGGCGGGCAGCAAGATCAGCCGCGGAAGGAACGACTTTTCATGTGGCAGCGCTGTTCTCTTGATGGTGAGCGAGGGCTTAGAGATTGAGCTGTCTGATTTTGAAGCAGAGAATGCGATGCTGAAAGGTGAATAATTGTAGTTGGTAGTTGAGATTGTGATTGGAGGCGTTCTAACAATCCTTGAGATTCGTTTCATGTGCTTGATCATGTCTCTCATCAGGATACTTTTGCAAGGCTCCATATCGACGAATCTGTTCGACCCAGTGAGATATCGAGTTGATCTTGGGAAAGGTGAAGTCCGCAGCTAACCCCATGGAATCATGTATCTCGTGGATGATATAATCCCGCCAGGAATTCATTTTCCGCCGCTTCTTGGCCGGCTTCCAAGTCTCAGCATTTGTTTCCTCGTCTCCCTTGCGCTTCTTCACAAGCTGTGTTCTCAGGGCATTGGCTTTGGCCTTCCCCCTTTTGCCGGCTCACCAGAGTAAGAAAACATTTTTCAAGGTGTGAAAACAACAGAAGATGTCGCCCATGTACCTCAATGTTGGATCATTGTGAGATTAACATCGAGTGTACATTTAAAAATCTTACAATACCCGGGTGAACCCAATTGCGCAATTGGATATGGGATGGTGAGTGGGGTTTCCTCCTGGAAGAGTCTGGGTTACAACTCCAGGCTGGTACCGGCTCATTTCGTCCATCTCATTCTCATTCCATTCAGAGACTTCATTATATGACTTAATTTTGGGTGTGAGGTCATGGTAAGCAGGCACGGATAACAATATTGCAGTGTACTTGTCAAGCCGTTCGTCCATCCTAATCAAGTGGAAGATACACTTCAGGAGATGATGAAGTATGCCGATCTGAATTGAATTGAGGTGGTCGGGCTTCGCGAGAACACTCACGATACAAGGAATATGTCGAAACACATTGCATTGTCAGTGATCATGGCGCGATGGGTGTTGGGCATCGGCTGCCTTGGTGTTGGCATCGCTGAGCATTCGAAATAGGTTGTGATCCTGCTGGGGGTGTGGCTTGTCAGGAGGGACATTATCTCCAAGTTGGTTCTTTGGACACTCGCACCAAAAACCGACATGTCGCTTGAGATGATGTAGGACACTGTAGGTAAGGCAATCAGCAAGGCGTGCGGCTAAAACCGGTTGACAATGCCTGAAGTTGCTATGTGCCCAGCGAACTTTGAGATACCGGCTCTCAGTGCTGGCATTTTGCTTACAGGTGAGAGGTTGGGGTACCTGCTGGACTACCTCATTCTGCACCGCTCTAATTTTATGCCACTGCTCCCCCTGCCGCCTCTGAGGAATATTGTCGTACCTGATCGGAATAGGAAGGAGAGCAACCATCACGACGCCAGGCGGCAATGGCATCTAGTTGAGATTTGAAGATCGATTGCCAATCGTCAGATATACAGGCCACTCTTTCTGGTCGACAGTAAAATTCGAGAGATGCATGCCATCGGACATAAAGAAGAAGGGAACCAGTGCATCCCCTGCTCGGAGCATTGATTAAACGTCCGTTCACATCTCATCATGGTCGGGTATCTGTCCTTACCTGTGTATCTCACCACCAGTGTGCAGTGTGCATTTTGGTATAGAGGCGTTTCGTTGGCGTGTCGCTGTTAATGCAATGCTGACAGGCGTAAACATGATGCTCGGCATACGTTGGCTGCCACATCAACCATCTCATGCTTTTGATGATGTCTTGACTCCAGTATTTGATAGGGTGTTGGTGATTGTCATTCCAACTCATATCCTTGAGAGTGTGTAGTTCCCACTCCCCGACAGCCAGAACATCAGCCATGCTAGCCACGAGCAGCTGGATGCCATCTGTGTTTTTTAAGCTTGGGAACCGCAGAGCAGTGTTTCCTTCCTTCTGCACTTTGTCATAGTACGTCTTCATGCCCTTCTTCTAGATCCCACACTGGATATATTGGTACTTTTCGTGTGTTGCAAAGAGAGATTAAGGGTTGATTTGTAGGTCCGTCTCCAGAAAACCCTGTGCGTCGCATTCCCATGGCTCAGCAATGACATCGCGCCGCAGACCACCGACCCCTGTGTATATTACTGTCCGCAGCGGAGAAGGCAGGGGTGGTTGAAACTCCGAGTCTGCGACAAACTCAAGGTGCCCGAGTTAGGGAAACATGTGCAAGTGATCAGCTGCACCATTGTTAGCATTGAATCCACGACACTGAGCGTGTACAATGCGTCGGAGTACACTACAAACCGTCATTTTCTTCTGGCGTGCAACCTGAAGTTGTTCAGGATTGTCCAGTTTGATATTATTAAGTCGCCCGCTGTCTGAGGTGAAGTTCTTTCGGCATGAAAATTTGGGGCAATGGAATGGAGTCTTCTCTGGCATTGTAGACGACACGCGAGCAGTGCAGTATACACTATTGACAGCAACAAAAGGTGGTGCCGGGCCTGAGCAGTCTGGTGTGGGTATTAGCTCATGATACTTGAGAGATTTATTGAGTCTGAACACCATCACAAGGAGGTTCCGTACACGCCCAGAGTTGGAAAACACTGCAAGCACGATGTCCCATAATACTTTAAATTTACAAAAATGAACCCTTTGCAATCCAAAAACACTCGTGACGTGTGTAATAATCATTGTCTGAAATCAATACGTCAAAACAAAAGAAACGAACAAGCTTACAACCCTAACCTAAACATACAAACACCTCCACGCATGCTTTAATCAGTGCCTGAGATGAATAGATTACAGCAATGGAAATTCATCTCACAAGAACCTGACACTAACCCAAACACACGCCTCCTCTGCCACGCGAGGACTGGTATACTCCTCCCCTACTGAGCAATATGGGCGCGCCACTGGGAAACGTACATAAAGGAGAGGGACATTGGGGAGAGCAACATTGGGGAGAGCGTCATCTGAGAGAGGGACATCGGGGAGACGGACATCGGAGCATCTGTCGACACCTTACGATTCACCAAGTAGCTGCTGCTCCACATCGACATCCGAGAAGTATCTAGCCGCCTCAGCTTCCCGCAGAGCTTGCACGCATGTGTGAGATTTTTTTGCATCAGATGCCCCAAAACTCCAGCCCACTGTGGTTATGAGTCTCCAGAGATCGTGGTTGTGAGCGAGGATCCAGGGTTTGTTGCAGTTGGGCAGTCGCCAGCAGTTGTGGGCACGGGGTATGCTTACCCATCTCTCGGCCTTGCACTGGGAACACGGTTGGCTGATCGTCTACCATCATATCAGCATCATCAGCCGATAAATTTCTCATCTCTCCCTGGCCAATTGTCCGAGGTTCTTTGCCATTATCCTCATCCTCATCCTCTTCCTCATCGCCATCCACCAACACCTCCCCTTTCTCATCTTCCTCCTTCTCATCTTCCTCCTCGTCATCTTCCACATGATCACCATGCCTTTTTATATCCACATCCTCGTCTAAATGAATGCCATCCGGTGTGTCCACATCATCCTCCATGCGCATATCCACATCAGAATCACCTCCTGAGTCATATTTGCCGTTCGACTCAGTAGAGGCAACATCAACATCTGAGGAAATTGACACGGCAGGCGATTCTTCCGGCTCTAAATATACCCGCTCTAGCATATTGCTCCTTGTCCAAGTCTGCCTCTGACATCTGCTTCTGCAACTGGAAAGCAAGGGCACAGGAGATATCATCTCCCCCTGCGGTTCGTTTAACAATACCTTTCCCTTTACTATTTCCCTTCCCCTTCCACATGCCTTTCCGCTTGTCGTCCATCATTCCCTTCCCTTTCCCAGTCCCTTTCCCAGGGCCCTGCGTTTCCTCATCACTCTCGCCAGCATTATTGTCATTGCAATCTCCCGGGCGGCGCATGCCACCACCCAGATCACCGGGATTTACCCAGTTGTCCTCGTCATCATCCTTGTCGATTATCTCATCCAAATGCAGTGGTCTAACAGCCAGGAAGTAGCCTGGATGTACTGCCAGGAGCTTGACGGCTCAATCTTTACCCTGAGATCATTCCTAATGTGCAAAAGACGAATGCTCACCGGGTCATTGAACCATCCCCGAGCTGGGTGTATACGGATGGGGAGATCGACATGATCCCCGAAGGCACGGGGGTTTTTCCACCTCCAATTGATAATTTGGTCATGTGTTTGGTCAAACATTTGCCGCATATGTGAGCAGAAGGCAGGCCACCACTACTGAAAAGGCGAACTACTGCTCCTGCGGTTTGGCCGCATCAGCTGGAATTGTAAACAGTGGCGAGGTGTGTTAGGATCAAGAAAGATTATATGATAAAAGAGGTCCGAGGCCCTCTAACCTTTGACGCCGCAAACATTCTATATCCGTATGAGCCCATGGATGTGTTCCGAGATGAAGCCCTGTATACGGTCCCGCTCCAACAATAGTCATCGATTTATACCCGATGTTGGCATCTTTACCCCAGCCTTCCTCTTTCCTTTGCTGCTGCTCTTTGTTGCCACCGCTATGGGTTGAAGATGAATCTAAATCTGTAACGTTAGCATTATGATGCTGTTGGATGTAGCGGAAGGATCCCCAGATGGAAAGTGAGGGAAAGTCCAACGTTGTGAGGTTATCAGGTGTGTTTGGAATGAGAGGTGTTGTTTTGTGTAAGTCACGTTATGTCGAGATCAGGATGGTGTCAGTGTGAATATTACGGGAAGACAAGAGAAAGGAGGTGTAGGTGGGAAGAAAGGATATATATACTCGAGTTCCGGCAATTTCTTGGTTCAACTTGTGAGTTTTGTTGGTTAACACACACAAAACGGCCCAGCCTGCATCTTGCAGAAGCACATGCCACCTCATGAATTACCAGCCTAGAGACAAGATTTCGTCTCGCTGAGAGAACAGTATAAGACAGTGGTTATTGCTTTTACATTCCATACCAGTTTATCCGCTCAGACCTCGTGCATCTCAGTGCCAACTGAGTTGTTCCCACGTTGTCTCAACTGTGCAAGCATCCAACATGGCTGCCAATGCCTAGCAGTGGAAAAAGCAGATGCAACTGATGTCATAGGATAGAGAATACGTCATTGTTTGCTTTGCTATGCTTTTAGCTCAGCCAAGGGGGGATTTCCATCGCGAGGCTGAAGATATACAAAATCTATTGTTTGACGTATTGTGAGAAGAATAGTATTAGCAATGGATCCGAAACGTCACTTTCGGTCTGGGTCCAGGTCAGAACCAAACCACCGAAAAATTGGTGGTCCGGGTTGTCAATATACCCGAACCATCAATTCGGACAAGGTGCGATGCAAATCTTCCAACCCGTCTGAATTGGGCGGGTTGTCAGTGGGTCGCCCAGCGTGTCCATCTGTAGATTTATATACTGTTTTTGTTTTTGCAGTTGCATAATTGTAAATTATTGAAACTAGGTATTCGGCAGTCAATAATCTCTTTTTGGATGTTTTGGAATCTGCGACATTGATGATTTTGGAGTACGTGTTTTGCCTTCTATACATTGCATATTTGGCCATAGAGGTAGTCAATAGTGCTGGTATAAGCGCATTCATGCGCACCAAGCCTTGATTACCCAATATGCAGGACCAAAGATTGCTGACACTCTGTTGACGTGCAGTTTCATGATAGGGTAACGTATGTGTAATGCGCTGTTCCAAATGAAAAGGTTCCTGCGACATCCTCTATAAATCATTACCACATCGTGAGACTTAGATTACCCACGATCCAACACAAATAATCGTACACACTCCGTTGACATTCATTTTCAAGATGGGACATGGAGCATGTCAGTAATATTTTGAACTTGAACGGCAGCCAATTCTTCATTTATGTATGGCTGCAACCAATCGCCACTTAGGTTACACACAATGCACAGCCAACAATCGGTGACGCTCCATTGACACTCACGTTCAGAATGGGGCAGTGATCATGTCATATTCAGTCTTTCCAAGAAAGGCTGCCATGACACCGGTTATGGATAGGAGTGACCAGTTCAGTTTGCCATTACCGTACTTCGAAGACTAAAAATCGTGGACCCTCCGTCGAGGCTCATTTTTAGGATGGGGCAGGGAACTTGCCACAAATATATTTGACTTTGAAGGCTGCCAATACCTCATTTATGAATAGCTGCAACCAATCGTCACTTAGATTACCCAAAATGCACGACCAAAAATCATTGACACTCTGTGGAAGCTCATTTTCAGAATGGGGCAGTGAATGTGTCGTTTACTCTTTTGCCAAAAGAGGCCAGCAGCATGATTGTTATGGCGAGCACCAACCACTTCATGATTCAGGTACCGTACTTACAAGACTGAAAATCATTGACGCTCCGTTGGCCCTCATTTGAATGTACTGTCTAGTCAAGATCTGATGCCTTTGATAATTGCATTCTTAATTATTTAAACTTTGTGGATGCCTTTCAGCGTTATCAAGAATTGGCTTTATGGCAAAGCCGAGCACAGTAATTTTCCAGCCGTGGTCGCTCTCATCCGGTTAATATCTAGATGTTAAGCCAAATATTTGAAATTGCCCGCAATAGCTTTGTTTATTAACCAATCTTCTCACCCGACTGGTGAATATTCTTCCATAATAATTCTCTAAATAAAATACTTGGTTAAACTGCATAATAAACTTGGCGATAATACATTGACACATTCTGTCCTACTTGTTCTTGATCCCCTGATTCGTCCTCATTGCCATTATATTGACCGTCAGCAACACCTTTTCAACCTTGTTCTTTGATCGAAGTATAGGCTGAATCAATCCAGCAACGTTCGGTGCGGCCCTCACATTCCGCAGCTCCGGGGTTTCTGATTCCTCACTACCGTTGTCCAATTCCATATTTGATTCATTGTCTGCCTGCCAGTCGTCTTCGTTGTTGTTTGGATTATGAAAGTCCCCATTCCAGTTAAGCCAATTTTCGGTGTCTGAAATGCTTTCGGGTGAGCTATCCTATTCAGTCTCAGCAGCAAGGCAGTCGATCAGTTTGATTCGACGGACATTCAATATTTGAGTTCATTCTCCAGGGAGGTCCTATGCAGACAAAGCTGGTGGTACAGGTGATTTTTCGGACAATTTTAATGCAGCCGCACCATCATGATGAAACAGTGACCAGGATGCTTCAACGAGCTCTTCAGTATCTGAAATGTATCCTACCGCTGTCATGTGTTTATTTTGAGCGCGAGATTCCTTCTGTGTGGCTCGTAGGGTTTGGCTACCCTACCACATCTCCAAAAAGTCGTGAACCTTGGCCATTCGGTGCAACTTCTTTTCCTCCTCCTCTCTCTTCATCTCCATGTCTTTATCAGTACTGGTTGGATACAATATTGGATTGCCACAAGCCAGCAATCGGTTATTGGCTCGAGCAAACTGCCTTTGAACGACTTTTTCGCGAAGGGTCTCACCTGTGGGTTTCAACTGCCTCCACCTATTCACATTTCGCCCAGGGGGAAAACTGGCCTCAACTCCAACACCGTGAGGTATGATAGAGGATATGTCACCCGCCACATTGGAGAGATCGGCGTACTTTGAGTGCATTTCTTCTTGCTGCTGCCACCAGTCAGAGATATCTGGGAACCAAAATGTACTGCAAATCTCCATTGGGTCGGTGTGGTAATCATTGAGATTCAGATTAATTTGCCCCAAGTTCTGTGGTAATTCTGGAGGTGAATTCTAATAGAGTCTTGCGGCTGTCAATAAGCGTGCTGCACAATCGCTTCATCCGAGTGTCATTTCGGCCACATTGGAAGGCATTAAGTATTCATCATCATCGTTGGACAGATCATGTGGATCATAAGAAGCTTGACCAGATCTTGAAGCCATTGCCGAGGAGTCGAAATTGTTGTTCGGTGTGTTTTCGAGCATAGTGACCAGCAAACATCTATGTTTCCCTCAGTATTCGTTCTCCACATACTTTAGAAAGGCCTCCTGGTAATGGGTAGTATAACAAGTCTCGTCTTCAGAATTGATATCCATTCCCTTGTCCCACTTCCTATACGATCGCAACTTTCGGAACGGATCAAGGATGTGCACTGAAATCAGGAGCATACCAGTTGTTGGAGTCACTGCTGTATGGTATTGGGAATGCATTTGCCGGGCACACTTCCCAGCACAGATTACCTCTTCCTTCCATTGTGTCATTTTCTTGGCTACCGCTCCCATCATGCCGTCCATGTGATCAAACATGTCATTATGGACAGTGATGACGTGATGAAGAGTAACGGTATGCAGTTTTGACATCCATAGGGTCCAGTACTGGAATGGCTGTAAAACCTCCATGATATACTTGACAATTGTCCACTCATCCTGAGTCGTGAAGAGCGGCAGTTAGTCTCTATGTTTTGGGTTTTTAAGCCACTCCCAGGTGGATTCATGCAATCGGTAGGTGCGCTCGAGCAACTCCAGTGATGAGTTCCAATGTGTCTTCACATCGATAATAGGTAGGACTGCAATCCCGACTTTGCATTTTTGTCAGTCAATGATCTCTTTTGGACGTCCAGGTCTCAGCGTATTCAATATAGCTACAATTTTCTGCTATATGAAGGTCAGCTTCAGCACTTTCAAAATATGTTGAAATACGGACTTGCTCAATTATCTTTGCTAAACCTAGTTTCATGGCCGACCCCATGTTGATTCTAACATTCCCCTCTTTTCAAAGTCACTGACTTTTCGCAATGTCTCTGCTTTCATTTTCTCCAAATTGCTGATCGCGCTCATGGGCTTCCCAAGACTTAGTGCGGCCTATTACACCTAGAGTGCTCATGAACTCACCTAGAGTAAGCTGAATGATGTGCACAATACATGGTATGTGGTTTCTCAATGCAGGCCACTCGATTCCAGAGGCCTCAACGGTAGGTTATAGTTTGCGAGTCATTGAGTAATTTGAGGAAGCGTTGTCGGGTGTAGTTCCAAGTAAACCGCAGTCAGTTAGTTCGAAACGATCTAGAACTTCTTTCAAATGTCCACCTATCCGTGCTGCTGAATGCTGACCCTTGACCCGTAATCCTGAATGAGCTTTCGATATTAATAATGAGTGGGGTATCAACCCCATTGAATGCCAGTTATACTTCTGGCAAAGGCAAATTTCGATCCATATAATATGTAATGACCGATGTTATTGCTAATTTTTTCGTTGATGTCCATCCGTCCAAAGCTAATCTAACTTTGTTTCTTGATGGCAATTGCTTCTCGATTGCATCCACTGTCATTGTGTATTCCCTCCAGCAAATATTACTCAGGGTGCTGGCGGATTTTAACACCAACCCGCTCCGTAATGCATTGTATAACCATCCTAACTCGAGGTTTGATATCACATTCCATGGATTATGAGTGAAAACCAACCCTAACATGAGGTGCTGATTACAGGTGTCTTGGTGAAAATCGGCAGTATGAAAGTCCTTTGATGCCAGTTGAGAGGGTGGTGTCTGTCAATTCAGTAAGTAAACTTAAAACTTGAATGGTAAATTTGATTTTGTTTTGCGAACTTACAATCGGAATACCTCAACTTTCTTACCGCTTTAGTATGACCAATGCTGTTTCAGCAACCGTTAAACCAGTCAATTGGGTTACCTCTGACACAATTAATTCGTAATTCGATCTGCGTGACTATTAGATGATACGTTTTGGTCAAGTAAAATGCTGCTTCTTAAGTATCAACTTTAGAGCCACAAGGAAGAAACAAGTGAGACCTGTGAGACATCGCATGCATATTTGTGAAATTGAATACAAGGGCATACAAAGACGAGACGGTTGCGATATCATTAGTACCATTTTTGCCCATATAGGCAGCGGATAATAGGATTATGGGTCGACGCCGCTGCATTGCGGTCTGATTATCCACGGTGCAAGCCCAAAAATCATTGACGCTCCATTGACGGTGATTTTTAGGAGGTAGTAGCAATATCGTCACTAGCATTTTTGCCGAGAAGGGCGGCCGAAATTGTTATTATGGGTATACGCCGTTGCTCAGCCCGTGAATAGTCCATGATGCACGACCAAAAATCATTGACGCTCCGTTGACCCTCATTTTTAAGAGGTGGTCCCAATATGGTCCTTAGCTCTTTTGCCCATAAAGGCGCCCAACATTGTGATTATGGGTATATGCCGTTGCTCAGTCCACAAATTGTCTATGATGCACGACCAAAAATTGTTGACGCTGCAGTGACGCTCATTTTGAGGAGGTTGTAGCGATATGGTTGTTGGCTCTTTGGCCCATACAGGCGGCCAATACAGCTATTATAGCTTAATGCTGTCGGGCAGTCCAGTTATTATCCAAGATACAAGACTAGAAATCAATGATGCTCCGTTGACGTTCATTTTTCCGATGGGGCAACTAGCATGTCGGTTGCCATGCTACATTGACAGCCGGCCAATACCTTCTCTTTAAATTGACGTGACTATGCAACCCTTTCATTGCCGAAAAGATCCAACAAAAATTGTTGATGCTCAGATGGCGCTCACCTTAGAGGGGCAATCATTTTGGTTAAATCTCATACCGTCATTATTGACAGCCAATATTCAGTTTCTAGGTAGAATCGTATGTATCCAACAGCATCGAGGACTCTCAGTCTCTGACCCACCACTATTCACGTCATCAGTTCGATGAATGACGTAGTTCTATCATGGTTCAGCGCTCAGCCAGTATGTTACGACATACAGAGCCATCAACCAATTATATACATATACAACCCGACTTCCTGCCCTTTCTTTTTCCAGCTCGTTTTCCTCGATTTCCATGGCCTACTATAAGCAATTTTCAAAATTTCGGCCATGTGCAGCAGGTCAAAGCGGACACTTATGCAGTTAGCTATATGAACTAATGCTGCATGATGGCTGCCATTGATCCGAGTGCAGACTTTGCACTGACCGCTCGTCATATGACTCGTATGACATCCCTGAACTAAGTTTTGTTAGTCAATTTTCGGTCTATTGTAGGTTTTGCTTTCTAATGTAACCGTAATAGGCAAGTCGATATCAAGTTTGCTTGCCACCAGTCAGTCAGATTTGGAGTCTAGAACATTCACATAGCCCCTATGACCCTTGCACACGCTTTGATGAAATATAATGTCTCACAATGTGGTCACTGAAATCAGGAAAAGCTGACACTTAGCAAAGTAGGTACACAAATTTCTTTTCCACGAGATAGGTCTGCAAACTAACTATTTGGCTATCTATACCTCCAGCAACGCAGGAGCCATCACCGTATCTTCGTCCATATTCGATTTCTATATGGTAATCAACTAGGGATGCTTCATGCACAGGTTAAAGCTTACGGGTTCAACAGGCTTTGCATCCTGCATTGACTTTAAATCGGTCGCCGCGTCGGGCGAAAGACCCAGTATGAATCTGTTTGACTATGGTTTCTCCGAACGCAGCCTTATTTGACTACTTCCTGGTTGAGAAGTCACTGCCAGCATTTCCAATTGTCCTTGGACGATATCAAGAGTCTGCATATGCTCTCCAGCAGTTGTCAGGGATGCTGAGGCTGCAGTCGTGTCTATTCGAGGCGTGACAACCGCCGAAACCTTCTATTTAGCCATCCCATACTTTATATCTCTCTCCCGAAAGTATTTGCCTGCATCCCCCCATCCGGGTTGGGTCAATTCGTCAAGCCTCATCTGCTTCTGCTGAAAACTCTCCATGCAGTGCTGTACTGTTTTGGAGACTGTGCCCATCACCCAGCCAGGTTCATCATCATCACTGAGCTTGGCGAGCTCTATATCGACTTTGTCATCTCCCTCGTCTATTCTATCCTGCTCATCGTCGGAACTTGCAAGATCGCTCAGACTGTCTCCAATCGCATTCAACATCTCTTCAAACGTTCTTTCGCACTTTCCGGTTGCAGTTGTCACATCTTTCATCTCTTGCATTATCACTGTCTCTGCATCATGAACTCGCATTCTTGCCACAGCGGTCTCTGTCACCACAGAATCCTCGATCCATTTCTCTTTCTGTTTGTTGCTTAAGAAGTGCGTTTCCTGTTGTTTCTTCGCCGCAAGTTCCTTTTTAGGTCACACGCTGCGCAATGCTCACAATGCTCGGACCCGTTCTGCCTCCAAAGCGCGTTTGCCTGCATTCGCTTGATGACGTCGATGCGTGGCCGTCGTTGTCGATTTGCTATATTTGCCCACCGGCAGTGGTGAAAAGTTCTTGTTTGGAGCATTGACCATTGTATCGTGTGTTGACCTTGTTGTTAGGTGAGATGTTGGATGTTGCATGATATAGACCACATGGAGGCAAGCTGAGTCTTTTATGTCAAGTTTCGTACATTTGATTAACTCCAACAAAGCAAAATAGGTGTTTTGACTGTCATTTGAGCTGGAATAGTAACACTAATCGTACTTTCTGACATGATAGTTCGTGTATGTTTCATGTAAGATCACGGCTATGTGTTGAGACAAAGATCACCAGACGACCTCTTCGTCGAAGAATTTGTTTTTTATATCTATCAATCACTAGATATCAGCTGTTGTTCACTTCAATTGATCCCTGCAAACAAACAAACAAACATCATCGGACCAACTTACTGCAAATCGCGGGACCATTAGAATCACCTCCAATGAGGATGTATCTTGAATAGAACGTGCAAGTTGACCCTCATTCAGTCCTTGTGACCTGTATCTTACTATATATTCCTCAGGTCTTGCCACTTTTCGTTATCATCTTCCTCACCTGTTCCACAACTGTAAGTCATGGCTCTACCAACACCTCCGCCGGGTGTGATTCAATCCGAATCGAGCCGAATGACTGGCGCTTCCTCGAATCTGCTGCTGGCTGACACACAGCTGTAATGCAGACACCAGTTATTCCACCACGATGCTGCAATTGCAGGCACCGAAAATATCGCGCAGGACGCACACTTCAAAAAATTACATAAAACCGGTCGCAGCAATAATAGGCAGCAGCATGCAATCGGATGTGAATAGCTCAATATAGCTATAGAATGCGGTCAACTAATCATGTAATGTACAGCTGGTGTACGTAGAGAGCTGCATGACTAATTTATCGCTGCCCGTAATGGCAAACCTCAATGGTCGACAAAGCGATCTGTCTGCACAGTCCGCAAAATCCAAACTCATGATGGAGTAAGCTCTGGGATTTTCGCGGACGAATTTCGTGATAAAGATCTCAGGGAGTGGACACAGCATGCTTTACAGAATCTAGAGGAGGCTACGCAGTCGTATATGGTCAAGGTAATAGCTGCAGCTTCTTTTTAGAACCAGCAACTAATTTCTTGTAGGTTTTCAACATGTCTGCTACTATGGCAAGGCAAGGAGGTCGGGTACAGCTGGAACAGGCCAACATGCACATAGGCTTCAATATGGTGAAAATCGCCAAATGAGGATTTTAGCACTCCTCAGTAGAGGAAATGCAAAAACAAAACAAGAATGCTTGAGCCGAAGTCCGAGAAGAGAAGAAGGCAGGAGTTGAGTTTCCTGGGCATAAGAATGTGAAGGCTATGATGGAAAGACACCCGGTAATGGTTTATTGAAATCATACGGCCGGGTGCCTTCCATGCCAAAATGGTACACCAAAGCATCCGCAGACACGCTGGAGGAGCAAAGAAAGCGCCGCACCTCCACCACACCTGGCCCTGCCCAGAAGGCTATCTCCACTTGGAACGCCACCTGCGCCAGGAGGTGACACTGAGGGGACACTGAGGGAAACGAAAGTTACGAAATCGAAGGTATGCCATCCAGGTGTGTATATATGCATTCTCCACTTCCAATCACTCAATTTTTCAATCAGAATGCATTTGCCAAGGATAGCAAGCGTGATAACCATTTTATTCCAGATTTGCTGAGTACAATATCTGCTGCGTGGAAATTCCGCTAACATTGATTTTGAAGATGACAACAGCCTTTTGGGCGAATCAGAGGGTGAGGACAAGCATTGATTGAAAGGAATGGGAGTTTTGAGTGTTATCATTATCTACAATTAGCGGACACTTTAAAGTATATTTTGAAAGATATATTTATATGCACAATTAAAGAACAATGTAGTGATGAATGAAAACATACATGAAAAGAATAGCACGACTGCCAAAACACTGTAAATGATGTTCCATCCCAAAGGAAATGGTTGCATAATGCGGATACACCTGTGGCAAAATGAGCGTCAACGGAGTGTCAATGATTTTTCGTTCTGTAAGTCATGTGATTAGAATGTGAATTTATCATTTTTATCTATAATCATTGTATTGGCCGCCTTTTTAGGCAAAATAGTATGCTACACTGTCCTTGCCCCATCTTGTCAATGAGCGTCAACAAAGCGACAATGTTTTTGGTCTTAAATCTTGGGTAATGTTGGTGGGAAATGATCGCATACATTTATAAACAATGTTTTGGCAGCCTTTGTACACGGATAAGCAAGAGGTTATCCTGCCGAAGTCTCCCGGACAATTGCAACTAAATTCATTTTCAATACTGCAAGTCAGTGATTGTGAACATTTTAGCCTATAAAACTGGTCAAAACTCCATATATAGACATTAGCAGCCATCTCACGCTTCGATTAACCATCCTTCAAGGCCAAAAATCATTGACGCTCCGTTGACGCTCATTTTCAAGATCGGGCAGGGAGCGTGTTACTTTCTTTTTTGCCTGTAAAGGCGGCCAATACATCGCTTATGCATACCAAAGGACAAGTCACAATTCACTTCCCTGACTTACAAGACTAAAAATCGTTGACGCTCTGTTAACACTCAATTTCAGAATAGGGTATGAAGCGTGTATCTGTTGTTTTCCATTATAAAGGCGGCCGATTGATCGGAAAAGAACAATGGTGTACAAAAGTTAATATTTTGCAATTACCAGTAGGGTATCTAAATCCGAACATAAGTAGAAAAACCTCAAACACAGAACCGGGAATTGGAACTGACGGGTCTAGCCAACCAGGCAAAACCCGCGGGTTGACGGGTACGGGTCTGGTTTTGGCCTGCCAAGACGCTGACTGTTGGGTTGTTGGACAGGTCTGGAACCGAATGGAATCGTTTATCCCGTTCAAATCCGGACCACTCGCTGGTTACCCAGACCCGGTGCTATTACTAGCCCAGAACATGTGCAATACTATGAGAATTGCAGGAAGAAGAAATAAAGACCCCTCAAGCGGTGCACATAGACCTTCAGATGTTGCTGTAACAGTGAATATCAATGCTGAGGTTAATCTGAGTTTAATCTGATCGCAGTAAACCCCAGTTTTCAATGCTTTTCAAGCGATCTCGTCCCCGAGTATCGTCACGGGCTATAGTGATTTAGAGTCTAGCATGGTATACACTGCACCTCCCTGTTTGTGCAAATCCCTTCCTGGTCACTCAAATAGTAGTCTACCTCGCTTGCCGTTGCATATGCATCCAGAGCAAATTATTCCTACATTCTCAATGTCGACTATCTATATCAGACTATGCCATCCCAAAGACCTTCACCCTGGTATGACTGAGGTTGTATGAAATGTTTGGAACCAACAAAAGCGGAGGCCTGCGGGGAATTCTCACCTTGCCCCTACTAAGAGAGGTGATTTCCCACCGGCTGGCGTGAGTGATTCCTCTGAAGGAGCGAGTTCCATATCCTCTTCAATCCCTGGTGAGATCTCCACACCGTCATCTTCGCTGAACAATTCTGGCGTGACAGCTATCACTAAACATGTGACTGTAACCCCTTCCGCTACCCAGCGAAAGTCAATGGTCACTCCAACTGCTATGCTGCAGACAAGCAGTCATAGCACACTAGCACCCGGAGGAACCTCACAGACAGACTCAATGCGTTGCGTTGTATGAAGCCTCGCATCTGGCGTTGCTAGCACTCCCACTCCTCACCGCGGTCTTGAAATCCTGCCTACCCCCATCCCTAATCCAGAAGCCAGCGCGACCATTACAAATCTCCTGAGAACATGAGCTACAGAAAGGAATCACTGACAGAGACAGTGTCAGTGGTAACCCCAGGTGGGGTCTACACCTCAATCAGTGGTCTCTGGAAGTCGCAGCATCCATCGATTTGGCCACTCAGACATGCCATGTCTTGAATTTCCAACGGGCAGAGTCATGGAGCGGTATATGTGGAACCGACGCCGTTTATGAGTGCAAGAGACTTGGACATTGTAAGTTACTGAATGCAATGCGCTGCAAAAGCATTAGCTAAAACCCTACACTGGCAGATAATAGACAAGTACTAGAACACCGCTATGCAGCAAACCAACATTTGGTCCATTGCATTTGAGAAATGCACAAAGGAGATCTTGAAGGAGGTATGCTGAAGCGATGGCCCACGTTGCATAGTACACACTCAATCCGGAACCAGGTTCGAGCACAAGTCGGCAAAGATAAATCCCATTCGATTCACTCAGCAAGGGACCACATCGCAGAGCTTTATGATCTCAACAACTTTGAATCTGATGTAGAGCATTTGCAATTCATTGATTCCCTTCTGGCAGACAATCAATACTTTTTTCCTGTGGCAGAGTGTGTGGAAGGTGGTGTACGCAGTCCAAATCCAACACAGAGAGTGAAGAAAGCTGCTAACGAATGGCCGGAGTATGCTTTACGTTCTGGCAGAAGCAATCCCGGGGCGTATGTACATCAAATTTTATCATCGGGCGAATAACCGTGGAAAGTATGTTGATGGATTGTATAACTCCATGACTGACGACAAGGCCGGTCATATACCGTCGCCACTGATCATGTTTACTTGGACTGTGTTGCGCCCTGCTGTCCTGGAGTGGCAAAAGAACAATGGTATTCATCCGAAAGCTTCCAATTCATAGCTGAAGGCGGCCAGACCTGATCCCTCAAACTACTTCAAATACAAGAATGGCAGTTGTAAGATCGTATCCTGCTTCGCTGCAACAGGTCGCAAGTGATTAACCAAACCTGGCGTTGTAGACATGTACACATTCGTGATGAATACCTGGAACACACTACTGGAGGCCTACCAACAGTGGGTGTATAAAACACTCTTGCGACATTCCAGCGTCGGATCCAACAGGCGGAGAACCCACCGCCTGCCGTGGTCATCAGCACGGAAGCAGCGCCTGTTGACAATGTTTTTCTTCTTCAATATTTGACCTCCGAGGTGGCGCTTGAGGAGGCTGAGATTGGAATCACTGACCCAAATATCCCCAAGGACAACAATTGTACAAATCACGAAGCGCCTTGTGGGATGTGAGGGGGCTGCGAGGATTAGGATGTTGAAATGACAAAATCGACAAGAGCGATGCCATCCCCACAGCCAGCCGGCGACAATGGGCCACAACTAAACTCGAGAGGTATAACCTGGAAAGCATTGATGTGGACGCGTATGAGGGCGACGATGGCGTCGATGCAGATGGGGATGTGGAGTGGGAAGCAGCGCAAGCCGATGATGGATTAACGCTGACTTTGGACGACTGAGTATATAGTACTAGAGAGTGTGAAGATTGGACATTCTATTTCAGACCAGTAAAATACTATAATTGCCAATCAAATGCAATCACAAGCCATGTATGCGAAGCGAAGACTGTATTGTAATAAGGGACAAGATCTGAAAGTGAAACATACATGGGAGAGTGCGGCATCCGATAAATAGCAATAGTGGAGAGGTACAATATGGCTCTTCGCCAGTGAATGGCACAAACAGCACTCGGGGTTGGGTAAACGGCTACAATGTGAGACGAGCTCTGCGAAGAGTGTAACATACTTCACGTTCTGATGGGGCGTATTCATCACCACTATCCAGGCCCAAAGTAAAGGAATCCTGATGACAGGCTGGTGACCATAATAAACAACGCAAAAAGTTGAAAGAATAAGAGGTATGGTATAATCGCTGCAGAGAGGGAAGTATGCAACCTGACCCGTCGCTGGGGCAACCGGTCGCGTCTGATTCTCCGTCCGAGGGTCTGAGGTTCCGTCAGAGCCGTCAGGGCAGTCTGAATCACCCGGGTGTTCCTGACGGAATCTAGGTTTGTGGCTGATGCACCGGACATCGTATTGTCATATGTTTACTGGAAAGAGAATACTGGTGGGTACAGAGCTAAACAGTCAGGTATTCCAGAATACCTGTATATAAGTCCAACCGAAATCAAGCCAAAAATTCCTAAGGCCACGAGAGCAAGACAACCTGCTGCTGATATGTCCCGAGCCATACATTGAAGAACTGAACAATACCCATGCCTCTGTCAAATACCAATCAAGCCAAAGCTTTCTTTAAATGGGGAGGTTCCAAAATCTAACAGTATCTATAGAAACATAGCTATATAGATCAGTAGTTTCCAATACCATAACAGTATTCAAACTTCAGTCAAGCTAAAGACATCATTACCAGTGCTGGATAGAGACAAACAGATATGTATAAGTACAATCCTATACCAAGCAGTATTTGAAGATACTCTAAAACAAATTGAGCCGAACTTAGCAAACGATTTCTTTGAAGGTGGAGAGTCCAAAAATGGAGGTATCAGTGCATATAGCGCCATACATAGCCGGATTGGGAAATTCAATGCCATCGGCCAAACTTCAACAAAGCCATGGATTTCTTCAAACGCAGTTGATTGAGAAAGATATCGCTACTCGCAAGTATGGTGCAATCAAGTGCAATGTTGAAAATACACTGAGTTCCATTATTTGTCACAGTAGCTAAAAATCTATTTCAAGGCTTTTGCAGTACGGCCGATTCTGGTATTGTTTGGTAAGGGCATGCATTTAGTTGGATTGTCATGTATTGGGACACACAAAGACGGGAGAATGGTGATGGTTCAAAATCATAATCCATATTGTGATATACTACGCAGATTGCATGAGTATTCAATTATACTTGGATTACAAGGACAGTGACTGCAGTATGTACAAGGATGGAATTCTGAAGACAACACAGATGGTGCTGAGAATGGGAAACATGTATGACTCCAGACTGGTCAGTATGAACGAATATTTCAACATACTGACCCAATATCAGCTAAATGGTGAAACTTCCACAATGTGCAGAGGGATAAATATCGCGGGCGCACAAGAATGTCATAGCCGAATAAGACCGACAGGTATTGATAAGTACGGCTCAGTATTGAATGGTCGCAGTCTCTGCACGGAGTCAGTCGGTCCAAATTCATTACTATCAAGCACGTCAGCAGCTACTACACGCCACTAATTGACAATGTTCTGTTGAGGTATTTACCACTACCAATGACCATATGAGGTCATAAGATTCCCTACCACTGGTGGATTGGACATATATCTTTGAAGGAGATCCATGTTGTTCGGTTGGCTCCACTTTGGTTTGGTTTAATATGTTGTTTGGAACATAGGTGATAGCAGTCCTGGAGGTGTGCTGAGCTGATCGCAAGTACAGACCTCACTCTGCCAAAGACTAGGAAGTAACTAGCCTATTTTGTAGTTAACATTATTACTCATCGACTGATGATATGTCAATGCGACACATCTCGTGATACAAATACAATAGACACCTTGGTAGAATACCGCGCTCACTCGACTGCTCGAGCATATGCCACCATTCAACTGCAACCCCAGGATTCTCGAAAGTTGCTAATGAATGAATAGCATCCTATCTCCTTTCTTACTCAAGTAAACCCACAGATAATGTTCCTGAAATAGTATCATCACGCTAACATCTGCGGTCAGTATGGAAATGTATGTCATAATTGCATGATTGATAACCTGCACGGTTGTATACCCTTCTCACAAATATTCTCTACCCACACCTCATTGCACCATGCTCTCCTGGGGTGGCAGAAGAATCCAAGTGTTCATCCTACAGCTTCATAGTCAAAGATGAAAATTGATAGACCTGATTGGTCAAACTACCTCAATCACAAGTATGACAGAGGTCAGATCCAATCCTGCTGTACTGCCACCAGTTACATGTTGTTAAGAATATTTGATGTTGAATACTGGGATAAATTCTTGATGAGTACGTGCAACAGACTACTGGAGAGCTACCAACAGAGGGTGTATAAACACACTCTTGCTCCAGGCAAGTATCAGATACAACATGCACTTAACCAAACCTCTGCTGTAGCCATCAGCTTCGAAGCAGTGTGTGTTAACAATACTGTTCTGTGTGAATATTGAACCCCCAAAGTGGCACTTGAGGAACCAGTGATCAGAAGCACTGACCCAAACATACTGATAACCAACATCTGCACGGATGACGAACTACATTTTGGGATGCGATGAGGTAGTACCGATAACTACAATCATGGTGGTGAAAGCGAGAAGCATGGTAGCATCCCAACTGCCAATTGGCGATGACAGGCTGTGTGTGCTGTGAATGGATTGATTCTGTGAACAGATGATGTCGATGGTGTATGAGGGCAGTGTTGGTGACAATGCGGATGTCGATGAGCAGGAGGATGCATCGCAAGCTGATGATGGATCAATGCATAATGTGGAGGTCCATTGTGATAGTAGGATTTACCTGGGAACCAGTAATGATGCCATGCAGGCAAGAGTCAATGGCCATGACGCAGATGCAGATGTGCAGGAAGACGCATATGAAGCTGATGATGGATGAACGCAGAATCTGCAGGATAGCTAGCATAGTACCACCGAATGTAAAGATTGGACAGTATATTTCAGGCTTGTAAAATATGATAATGGCAAAGCAAATACACCAAAAAGCAATGTATCCCAAGGGAAGACTGTATTGAAATAAGTGACATCATCAGAAAGTTGAACATGTGTGGGGACAGAGTGTCATCGGATAAATAGCGATAGCTGTTACGACTTTCATGGTACAGGTATTCTCTGCGATCATACTTGATTATTAGATCACCCAAATATGAATACTCTATCCAATATCACGTATAATCACTCGGATTTCCCTATTTGTTCTACCTTCCGATTACTTCACCAAATAGTTATATCTCCATTACCCGACCTTCATATCAATAGATCAATGACAAGCACATTGCCAAGTGCAGGTAAGATGTGTATCATCTTTAAATCAGAAATGGTTGTATGATTTCTATTGTAAATACTCATCCCTTATCGGCAGGAAATCTTATTCCTGGTTGCTAAGCACAGAATAATTCAGTCACACTCCGATGGTTTATTAGTAGGGAGATGAGGTGTTGTCAACATCAGAGCTTTATGGCATCATGAGATATGCAGAGTGATATAAGAGATACGTCGATAACCAATCATCCATAGATAGGAGCGCTGTCGACCGACTGGACTGCTACGAATGAATCCTTGCTTCAATCACACTATCAGTATTTGGAGTAATCAGGGCATGCGATATATGTTCTTTGTGGTGTGGGATACTCTTTGTTCAATGTTTGGCAAACAACTCAGTTGCAGATCACTGTATATTTGGCTTCAATAAATCATACTCAAATTCAGGGTTCTGTTGTTTGCCGTAATCATTATACTGTTATGTACCCAGTCAGTCTATCTAAGGGCAGTATGACTGGCTCTCAGTGACACGAATCCATTTGTTGATATTTAACTTCAGATAAGGTTGTATCTGTAGAAGTTATCACAAATAGACATTGTTTCGGCTCACGAGCGTATTATCTAGATTTTAAGATTTGGAAGTTTGGGAGCTAAAACTCGACCATCAATTGTAGAAAACCAGCATGATGAAGTTGTTACATATGTGAACTTCTAAGGAGACTTTGGCAGTCCTAGGATTGTTGTGGGTGTGGATCAGCTGATATAAAGCTGCGATACTGACATGGAGACAGTAGATTGATAACCTACTATCAAACATACGATCTGCTTTAAAATTCATCTCTGGATAACTATAGACCTTCTTGACCTGGGGTTAAGCCTTAACTTTATTCGAGTGCAGTATCTATATGTTCAGTATCAAAGTCGACAAGGATTCTTGTCTCATGATGTCCGGAGCTGTCTGTGTATTCTTCAGTTTTATGTTATGGATATATGGGTCACTCTTTATAGTTGAATATTATTTGTACCCTCATCAAAGCAATTCCTTGATCAGGAAAGGGAGCAAGGTGATACTTATGTGTCTGAAGGATCTCCAAGCAACCAGCCTGATAGAGCGCAGGCTTAATGGATACTTCTGCTAGGATACGGTTTAGCCAGCACTAATCCTTCTGCTGAGGTGAAACAACTGTCCTGTCTCTTATTAGATATCTCCATACTTGGAGTCATTAAACAACAGGACAATTGGTTCTGGGGTATACCTGTGAGGATCATGTTGAGTCTGATGAGATTCTGAAGACCTGCACGATGGTGTGTTGGTTCAGAAGATGTTCTGAGTAGAAGTTATCCACGTAATGTACATCAGTATTCACTTAGCGTACGATGATACTCTGCAGTTGATACTATCCATCGCTAGCAGAGATCCGAACAGTTAACTTGTTTTCTAGGGCTGGTAATCCTCATACACATTCTGAGTGAAAGTTTATCAATATTCTGTTTATCTGTTCAGATGTCCTTATGGGCTTTTATTGATTAGAACTTAGGCTGTATCTCCCAGTATTACACTAGAAAGTCAATACGATAATGTCACATGGGAATCTATTTGTGATTTTCTAGTATGCAATTCTCGACCATGGCCTGGTCAATGGTCGTATGTTGAAAGTTTCGCGAGCTCTCAATGTGTCAGACTTCGGTGGTTATAACACTTTGTTATTTCAACCCAAAACGATTTATCGTATCTCTTCCCTCCAAGAAGTGTTTCCTTATGAATATCATGTGGACTTCTATTACGACACCTTTGGAGAACTGATCTATGATAGTCGGAATGAAGTTTTCCCTTGGATCCAGTATTAATTAGATAATGCAAAAGATGGAACAAAGGTGGTAGTCGATAACCCAGTATTCAAGGAATGCTTGACCCAGTACCCAGGCTTCGATAATTGCTGTGCGGAATGTCCATGATATGATGCCATGGAATATAAAAGAAATATCGAATTATGCAAGAATTCATCGTCAGAATCACTTCGCTGGCATAGGTCTAAATTCTTCTCCTGTGTCCATGTGTTAGAGGCTATTCCTTGACAGTGACAATGATAGATAATTGATCGAGAAGGTGTCTGTCATTGAGTTACTTCAGGTCTAGTCACATAGCATACAAAACACCCAACTGCAATTACGATATCATGTCTGTCAGCCGAGTGGTCTTGAGCGGGATTACACTCGGGTCACGCGTCGACTAATCAGTGACCATGGGCTCGCACAAACTGATCCAAATATCATGATGCAATTATGTTGCCATAACTGGCATGTGATAAAACTTCCGCAGTGCGTATAGTAATTGGCCTCGATTACTATACTGTACTAGTTGGACGATACACCTATCAGCTGCGACTTCACAGAATTATGTGTACAGCCGACGATAAGCACTATCCGAGCAAGTGGGATCTGCAAGCTCGTGCGCTCAGCTGCAAGAACTAATGTGGTTACTCTCCGGTCAACAGAAGGTTCAAATCTACGCATGCAGTGTCTGAACTACAAATGACATTGGTTAAAAATATAAGGCCAGAAGCAACCCGGCTCATTGACTTGAGACTGCATGCAATGCAACGTTATACTTGGTAAAAATACACCATTGACCGGTCATTTTCAAAGTGGGGCAAGTATCATTTGGTCGCTGATTACATCTTGGATGCAATGGCAATTAGCTATATTGAAAAAGGCGAGGCATTTAATCCATGAGACTTATTAAAACGTATTGCAATAAAATCATTTGGAAGAGAACATGCAGTTAAAAATGCAAATATGCAGAATTACGAGCGGTATCCTGCTTATTCCAACTACTGAACAAGTCGGAAGCAAGATGTCAAAGTTGAAGATATGATCTGATATTTTTCTGAAGTGATTAAATATGATGGATTGCCTGATTGTGATCAGCAGTGTAACACTTCCAAATCACAGTATATGAACATGATAAACAAGGGGAACCATGTTAATCTATTACTGCGCACATTCGGAAGAATGTAAGGCGCAATTGCAATTATTGCTGTTACATGTGACACAATCATGGCATGGAAGTAGGGGCATGCTCTAGCAGCAGAGACTGTTGAACATGACTAAAAAAGAGATCACATCATGGCCGATGATGTAAAGAATAGACTTAAGCTGCGAACTGTCCGAAACCTACCAGTAAAAGAAGACCAATTTTTATTATTGAGTTTTTCTGAAACCTATACCTATTATTATATATATAATCTATTGGCTTGGTGTAATTGCAGCCCCACACCAGCAATGACCATTACCGGTGAAAACAACGTGGCCATTATGGTATATGCTTTTGAGAAAATTGTCGCATTCTCCAGATGAGAACAATGCCTGTTTATATCCAACTGTACCTAGTAGATAGCCGGAATTATAGGAATAGATTGAGCATCAAGAATTCATATCAATATTCTCGAATGCAGGCAAGGAGTGAGGCAACGCCGAATTTCAATATCTTGGAGAGATATTTCAAGATTCATTTCTCCAGAATGCGATACAGAAATTAAATTGGCTTACAATATGTCGGAGCCAAGGTATATTAGCAACTCTCCGAAATGAACCTTGACAGGTTGATTTTTGTTTGCACCTCAAACACGCAGCTAATAGAAGCGGGCCCGGAGACACATATGGTTTGCCAAACGATCAAAGCAGGAGGTCCCAAATGATACAAAGCTCGACAGAATTCAAGAAGATATCATCTGGAACGTAAGAAAGGAATAGGATCTAGGGCTGTGCTAGTATCGATACTTGGCAACTAAGTACCCCGCTAACATCCTGATTATATGGCAATGTCGTTGGGTCAATGGTAAAGGAATTGATTAGTAGTTAAGGGACAGATGTTCCACAACTTTTAACCTATGCCATAGTCACACACTATGTTGTTACACTCTTCATTAAAAGACAATGCACAATTACCACCGGAAGAGTTTTGGAAAGGGACGCGATTCTCCCTACCATTGTCTAACAACTATGGTGTTTTTGAACTGGTCCCTGACATACAACTATACGATGACTATTACCTGCGTGGGATGTGAGGCGTACATCCACAATGATCTTTACAATGGCACATGTTGACAATCTTGCATCAACTCCCATTCAGATATAACCGATGAAAATACTCACAACCATTACATTACGGCACAGGATGAAACAGGTTAGTCTTTGACCTACACTCAGCTCTATCGTCTCACTGCGTACGCCATCATCGGACTTCACTATGTTTGTCCATTTTGTTCCTCATTCTGTTAGGTGGAGTTCCATTAACAAACATCTTTACAAGTCTACGTCTTGGGAACCAGATAAAGAATGTGCTTCACCTATGCATCACTGCAGAATGGTAACAGAGTGATGGTTCAAATAGTTCTGATACTGTTAACTTGTAATGGAACCCTCACTTGCTTTGTATTTCTAGTCTGCGTTAGACATTTCTTTCGAAGTTTATGAGTTTGGCCTTGTACTATCAGTTAATTATTATGAGTTCAATTATTATTGCTATTGAGCATACTACATTGTGATTCTCCAACGATGATATGACAGAAATCGATTATTTCAACAATCCTGTTGATTGTCTGAAGTCATATCATGTTGTTGTTCCAAATATATACCATCAATTGCTGCCTACTTCTACGTTATGGTGTTGCTTAACACATTCAAGCTATATACACTTATGGGAATCCTGAATTATGTTATTTACAAGATAAAAGCAAATCTGGGTTTATGCTTAGACTGTTACTGGAATACTCTTCAAGGTATTCATCGATAAGCAGTGCGGCTCTATTGTCAACTTGTACCAAGACAATAATGACCTTGTGTGCTAAACTAGTAAAATCACAAAGACGGTCCTTCAATTCGGAGGGGTGGTTTACTGCCACCTCAGGCCGCCTTTGATATTCCACTGATACTCAGATTACAATCAACATTACTCTTTTATGTGAATGATATGACTACAAAATATGGTTCTACTTGTCAAACGGTATATTAGACTTGATGTGGTAGACATTGTCGTGTTAATCCATATTGCATTCAATAAGCTGCTGTCTTTTAATCTGTTACCTGTGGGCTCAGATACACATTGTACCAGTGATGTTCCGTGTAAAAGAAAATCAAGTATTTATATGATTACCGAAATTCTGTAGTACACCTGTACAGTATCTGATTACACATCTCTTCCAGAGGGATTCAGGAAGTTGCAGTGGCAATCATGATAAATGATGACTTCTTGAAGCCCACCCCAGATATAATGTTAATACTCATACAATGGAACATAATCTGGTCATTTGGGGTACTAGCAATGCTCCGTAGCTAGATTTCTTCAGCTGCTACTAGATGGGGCTATCATCAAATATCGATGCCATCAGGATTGATTAGGACCCTCCATGCATCCATATCACATCTCGATGTGGCCATGATATAGCAATACTCAGTGCCACAACTTCTTGGATCTCCTAATACAACCTGCGATTCATCACTTGGTCATCTTCAACAATATGGTTTTCTTACCCAATGGGGCCCGTACCATTTCAACACAAGCATGTCCAATATAAACTTGGAGGTGAAGTTATGAATACAATGCAAGGCCGTGATGAACTCGGCTGCCATCCTAATTCTATACCTAAGCATCTAGGTCCTGTGATGCATGAATCATTAAATCATAAGGTATGGTCCTTGGTTGATAATATTGTAAGTCATATCTTAGAATTAGGAATGGTATAACGTTTTGATTAATGCATCATAGTTATATGACCAAAGTACAGAGGCATTGTCGGCATATAATTGGTAGTTGTTATTTACCTTGCTCCGAAGAAATGCTTTGCACCCATCTGAGCCATATGCAACATGGCTGATTAAGTGTTTGTTGAGGATACACCAGGATAGCTATCACTTGAATTCAGTTTGGATTGTATGGACACACATGTTGGCGAAATTAGTTATGCAACCTTGGATTCACATTAATACGGTGTTTACTGATAATCACACTATAATATTCAAGCACAATGGCTATTATAGTTAGCTGTTAGGCAAATAAAAGCAATTGACATACTAAAATAGAATAATATGAACAGATAGGTTGTCACGGTACCGCAGATCCATGACTTGAGATCTCAAAACAAGAAACCATCAGTACTATGCAATATATTAACACAATTCGATGTATCGACCTACTCGGTATAGTATGACATTTTTGGCATCCGCTGTTAAGTGTGACAATAAAGGAATGCTACATCACATTGTCAGAGTCATTAATATAAATGCTTAGCAGTTTGCCACTGTCACAGGGGAGTAATAATCACAAGTAGGATTACACTGATGAAAATTCAGTAATTATTATTTGCTGTTAAGTGCAGAGTACACAAGAATGGGTTAATTGATGGCGTTCTGACGTTGCCGACAGAGGGGGGATGTAAGCTTGCTTGGTTACAAACTAGTACATTTTGTAAATAAGTTAATACCCAACATCTGAAAAATGATTCTCTATCATTGAGTCTTGTAGTATTCGGATAGTGAGATGCATGAATTAGCAACAAAGGCAGTGAGAGATTAGTCATGTATTGTCCTGGTAGGGGGAAGCAGGAACAACAAATTGAGATAAGCAAATAAACAGACTAAGATGTTGAAATTAGGTCGGATCTCAATTGCAGGAAACCTGAACGACCAACAGTAACAATATACAAATTAGAACTACCAAAGGACCAAGATGAATGATCAGCTGTCTGTGGGGTTACTAAAGTAAAGCAATTCTCTACTATCTGCTCAGCTATATGCGATAAAGCATTACTTCATATTTTACCTAATGAAGACATTATATTTACTGACAAGAATTCTTAGATGCTGAAGATGGCTATGCATCCCCAATACCAAGAATCTCCTTAGCATTGGTCTATGAGAAGAACATAAATCAAGAAATGGACAGGTATTTAAGCCAGATGGAGATGTTTGAACTTCTATGGATAAAACATCTCTATGCACAAGAAGAATTAGAGATGTTTCCTGATCATTGCCCCAGGAATAGAGCAGTGTATCGCATTCATTATCCAGATTTGGAAATGGTAAACCAATCCATGGATGAATAATCCAGGGGTTTTGAGCCTGCATAGGGAAGTCCGTGGGATGTTCAAATGCCAGCCCAATCGCAAGGAGGTTGATAGAATACTTCTGTTAAAATACTCATCCATTGACTTATCATGTTGTTGTACTGGGTGGACATTGACTACCATACACCAGATGAAACAGGTGGTAAACGCCTATATAACAATGATCGATGGACTGCATACATTCTATGATTTGAAAACCAAGGCAGTGGAAACTATCTTCATTACGGCGTATGTTCATATATATTGATTGTTCTCCCCACATTGGTCTTTGTGGCCAATGTCAAGGAAGGCTATGTAACAGTGGCAGGTAAACTGTCATAAGATTATGAAAGTCCGAAGAATGTTATTGATGGCTAAACTCAAAAACAGCAATTTTGTGTGTACCGGAATTGCGAGAGTATTTACACAACGATACAACCCTAAGAACACATTATACTTTTGAAGATAATCAGAATCCACCCATTGTAAATATTCATTGATTGTAATACTATATGAAACTTTCATGACTCCTTGTCAAAAACAGGCAATTGTTTTAGCAAGGAACGAAACATTTCCTTTACGGAAATTTACTATAAGAAAATGAAATACTCATTTATTCAGTTGGGACATGCAAGAGAAATTGAAGTACAGTATAACAATTGTTATAAGAACTCTGGGAAGTTCAGAACTTACCCATGACCTAACATTGAGTTGCAGATGGTATATTCCCTTGCAATTTCATGTCAACAGAACCCATTATTACAAAAAGACAATTCAGTTAAGTTTAATGGAAAATTCCTACCATCTGACTCTTGAACATTGCTACTCAGGCCAAGGGGTTTGCTGATGGAGAAATGGTTAGCTTTTGTAAGGAACAAATGCAGGAGGACATGCATATTGTATAACTGATATTTATTTCATTATTACAGTTCCAATACCTAGAACTACATTCTGATAATAGAAGTTGTGTGCCTGTACCTTTTTACCTTGATAATCAATTGGAAAGGGTTTTTAATGGCAATCAATTACACATATTAAGTTGTATAAAGGATAGTTCAGAGGCTAGAGGTTCTTACCTTATGGCTTCTGGAGAAGCCTCAAGAGATGGGAGGTACTGTTACGGCATTCGCATTACAGGTATAATCTGAGATCATACTGAATCACCCGATAATCGTCATATGGATACTCAATCCAAAAACACGAATTATCACTCTGATTTCCGTATTTGATGTACCTCATTACTTCACCAATGAGTCACATCTTCATTACCTGACCTTCATATCAATAGGTAGATGACATCCATCGTTGCAAGGGGTAGTTAGATGTGTATCATCGTGAGATCAGAAATGGTTGTAGGATCTGTATTTTTCCACTGTGATTCCTTATCGGCAAGAAACCTTATTCCTGCTAACCAAACCATTGACTATTAACCAACAGTCCAATGGTTGATTCGTAGTGAGATGATGTATTGTCAACATCAGCGCGTTATGGCATCTCGAAAGATACAGAGTGATATAAGCCATATGTTCATAAGCAATAATCGATATATGGGAGTCCTGTCAACTGATTGCACTTATACAAATCAAACCTTACTTACACCACACCATCTGGGTTGGGGGCGAATGGGACACGCAACATATTTCCTTTGTGGAGCAGGATACTCTCTATTCAATATATGGCAAAACAACTCAGTTACAGATTACTCTATATTTGGCTCCAATAAATTGTAGTAAAATTGAAACTTCTGTTATTTATCGTAATCATTAAGCCTTTCTGTATTCAGTCGGTAAGTGAGGGGGCACATTGACTGGGCCTCGGTCATACGAACCCAGTTGTTGATACTTGGCTTTAGTTAAGCTGATTACTCGATGAGGTGTTGCCAATAGCAATAGCGTCACAATACGACTATATTACCTTGATGATGTAGTAAATACTTTTGTGAGTTAGATCTCCACCATGATTGGTAGCAGGCAAGCATGATAAGGTTGTTCCGTATATGAACTGCTATGCAGGCTTTGGCAGTCTTAGGATTGGTAAGGAGAACAATCGTCAAATATATATCAGAGATACTGACATATTGGAAATACATTCATAACCTACTATCAAACAAACAATGTACATGAAGATTTACCGACAGCTAACGATTGACTTTTTCGACCTGGAGGGTAAATATAAACTTTATTCAATTATATTATTAATTAGTTGGGTATTGAATGCCAATAAGGATACTTCTCTTGTGAAGTCCGGAGTTGTACATTCTTTCATCAGTTGTATGTTACGGGGGTGTTTAGATCCCAATAACTAATACAATATTTATTGAATCTAGTACAGCCGCCTATCTTTTCTCTTTTTCCCTCGTTTTTCCCAAAACTCAACCTCTTGGGTCCGTGACATAAGAGCGCTCCAAATCGAATTGCCTGTACAGCCCGTCTCCTTCGTATAGGAAGATTAAACTTCCCCTATGTGCATCCACTCCTCGGCCCACTCCTCGTAAGGTCCAGCACCAGTATTCACGTATCTCAATACCAGGTAGAGAATATTCTCGAGTTCGCAGTATCTCAGTACTTCGCGGTAAGTGTGGGTTAAACCAGCTTCATCTAGCTGAATAAGAAATTCTCCGAATAGTACGACGACCTTGTGCAGAGCATATTCGTATGGTGACAGATGTGCTCCAGACATATGTTGCTTGATCTCGAAGGTGGATTAGGGACGTAATGGCTGAAACGGTTTGTAGATAAAGATATAGATAGAATTCTAAATAATATTGTAGGATCGTCTTCAGTGTTATCTGAAAGCCAATGTAATGGCAGTCATGATTAGGTTCTCGGCAATGGCACAGACGTGTCCAGGGCCGGGTAACCGCAACCTTATATAGACGACTCGCGATCTCTCTGAGATTGCCAGCGATAATCTTACCTATCAACTACTCTATTATATTACCACATCCACGTGTGCAACCATATCTTTCAATATAATCACATACGCGGCCATATACGGATATACGGCCTTACACTATTATCGCTGTTAATCAATTCGATACGTTCCGCTCACGTGATCTCGCGATTTACCCCTTTCGACGCGTCGCCACAAAATAACGCGTTTTATCAATAAACATTCCTCCAACGAAGTTTACTAGAACCCAATTGCGCGTTGCTGACATCCATGACAGTGATGACACTCTGCAGACAGCGGCATCGATAGGCGAACGCGCTACTCCAGCAGTTTTACCGGAGGCCGAGATTGCTGATGACAATGATCTCGACGATGACCTCGGAGATCAAGGAGACGAAGATAGCCCGATCGACAACGATATTGGTGATCTCCGTTCCCAAGTTACTGATGAGGATCGTCTAGACGTGGCGACTCAAAACCGGTTGATGCTGGAAATGCTGCTCGAAAATCAAGCCCAGGGGAAAGCCGAACAGAAACTCGAACGGGAGAGGATGGCGGCCGAACGGGAACGAATGGCTGCCGAACGGGATCAATGGGCTGCCAAACGCGCCGAACGCGCCGAACGAAGTATCGCAGGCACCAGACCGAATATCTACATGATGGTTGACCCTGTACGGTACTGCGGCGGTGCGAAAGAGCTGGACCGATTTCTGGACGCGTCACGCTCGAATTTCAACTCCCACGGCCACCTATTCCCACGCGGTGGACCCGATCACGTAAAATACGCGATCTCTCTTCTGGACGCCTGGAGCAATCACCAGAACCTGGCACTCAGACAGACGGCGATGACAGACCCGTTGGAATGGGCGGGCGACGTATCTGCGGGATCCGACCCATGCCTACAGGACTTCGACCTCTTTTCACAGGAGATGGCGAAAGTTTATTGGGATAAGGACCGACGACGCGTGGAGGTGATTACGCTGATGCAGGAATACATACAACTTCCACAAGAATCGGTCAGAGCCTATGCAAATCGTGTGAAAGCTCATTGGAGACAGGCTGTGTGGAATCTACAGAAGCATGAAGAAGTCCTCTACGATATTGCCTGGGCAGGCCTCCGGAACTCTCTCAAGAACAAAGTTGGACCAATGCTGCCCGCCTGCGGCAGATTTGACACCTTGGACGAATTCTTCGATAAGGCCACGGCCTCGGAAGTTCCACATGTCGAAAACAAGAAGCCACAGCAGCAGCAACAACAGCAGCAGCAACAGCAGCAGAAACAGCCTACGGACTCATCTTTCAAAGGCGGCAAACGAGGCTACCGGCCATCCATCTCGGAGCCAGCCGACACCACCGGCGGCGGCAAGTCCGGCCAATCGGGAGCAAACAAACCCGGCAAATCAGGCGGCGGAGGACAATCGTCAGACTTACCGCCAGCACCATGCGTCTCAACGGAAATCTTTGAAGGCCGATGTTCTACCGGCAAATGCTTCCGATGCGGATCCCCGAACCATAAGGCGAGCTTCTGCCCCAAATACTCACGAGGAGGTAACCCACCGCAGCAGGACCAGACATTAGCTCCAAATAGGGACGGAGGACACCAAATCAAGCGACAGAAGTCTTTCGACAATCAACAGCCAAAAAACTCATAGGCCTCTCTCGACATCTGGCCCGACGGGAGAGGTTCGACGAGGCGGAATTGAGGTTAGAGAGGTTGGCAATGCAGACTTTGATGGCGACGATGGACAGCATACAACCGCATCGGATCGCTTTGAAGTCAAGGGTGTTAATGGAGAGCCCAAAAGCCCTCATGTCAAGTCAGTACTTATGCGGCACGTCCAGACCGGACACGTTCCATATTGTTCACGATGTTTTTATAAGAGATGGAAGTGGGGAAATGCAACGCGTGCAAGCTCTCATCGATTGCGGCGCGACGAGCATCTTTATGGCACCGAGACTGCGAAAACGGCTTGGTCTAGCGGACGAACCAGCATACGTCACGACCCTAGGCCTCAACGGCCATGTAATGGCTCATGCGAGCGAGAGTCGAAAGACGACGTTCACGGTTTAGTATATGGAGCACTTATCACCGGTCCAAGAATCGGAGGTGCTAGTTGTGCCCATGCGGGCTTATGACTTGGTTTTGGGATTGCCTTGGTTCCAGTCCAGGAATCCTGACGTCGATTGGCAAAGCGGTCGACTTTTGGCTCTGCGATCCCCAGGGGGAGTGGAAGTGGTGGCAGTGGACCGGGTAGAACATCAGGAATGCCCCGGGAATGCACCAGAATCTACGGCTAGGGAGGAGGTGTGTTCCGCAGGAGGCGGCGGCATCCCAGATATTCAAATACACGGAGCAACTGCCGTTGACGATCTACTGGCCAGTGAGCAGGTCGTCGGGACATTCTTCCTAAGAGTGGCGGATTGTACAGGGCTGCTGGGAGCGACCGTGGAAGGCATCACTGATGGTGAGTGAGATAGGCCCCAGGTGCTGGACCGGCGAGCAGGGAGCAGCGGCGGTAGTTGCGGCAGAAGAGCGTCCAGGAGGGAACCTTGAATGACTGCTACCGGCACGCCGAGACACGAAGGGAGTACCGGACGGCGGGGCTTGGCCCTATTGTGGCGAACCGTTTTAAATCCGGGCTCCTGGATATTCCTTCATACCGCTCCATATCTATTATGAATTGAGAACTAACGTGTGCAGACGGAGCCGGCACAACGACAAAGATGGTGCCTACAGATGATGGAGGACGTATCCCGGCCATATACGGAGAATTCGTGGAGGATTTCAGCAAAGATAAGGCAGAGACACTCCCGCCGCATCGGTCAACCGACTATGCAATTGACTTGGAACCCGGCTATAACTTGCCATATGGGCGGATTTACAACCTATCGGAGATCGAGTTGAGGACGTTAAAGGCTTATATCGAGGCAAACCTAGCCAACGGGTTTATTCAGCGATCATCATCGCCGGCGGCAGCGCCAATCCTCTTTGCAAAGAAGAAAGATGGAGGGTTAAGGCTTTGTGTGGATTACCGCGCGCTCAATCTGGCGACGGTGAAGAATCGGTATCCCCTTCCATTAATCTCAGAGATGCTTGACCGTGTACGTGAGGCCAGGATATTCACGAAACTGGACCTCCGCGGTGTCTATAACCTCATCCGGATCAAGGAAGGCGATGAATACAAGACGGCTTTTCGAACGCGTTACGGCCAATTCGAATACCGGGTCATGCCATTCTGTCTAACAAACGCACCGGCTACGTTCCAGTCTGACATCGATGATTGCCTACGGCCATACATTGACGACTTTGCGGTACGCTACCTTGACCACATACTCATCTATTCGACGAACGAGAAGGAGCATGAGGAGCATGTGCGCCAAGTGCTGCAACGACTCAAGGAATTCGGCCTCTATTGCAAAGCCGAGAAGTGTCAATTCGGAGTTTCGGAAGTTGGCTTCCAGGGGTTCGTTATCACGCCCAATGGAGTCGGCATGGAATCGGACCGGATCGCCACAATCGAGGACTGGCCGACACCGAAGTCAATTAGAGATGTCCAAGTGCTTCTCGGGTTCACGAACATTTACCGAAGATTCATCCGGAAATATGCCAAGGTGACCATTCCACTGACGGAATTACAAAAGAAATCAGAGACTTCTCACAGCAAGAAATCGGAAGGCTCCGCCAAATGGCAATGGACTCGGGAAGCCGAGTTGGCGTTCCGAAAACTGAAAAGGACCTTCACCGAGGCACCGATCCTCCAGCATTTCGATCCGGCCAAGGCGATCATTCTCCAAACGGACACGAGTGGATTCGTGATTGCGGGTATCCTCAACCAGTACGATGTTTTCGGGGTTCTCAGGCTGGTCAATTTCTACTCCCGGAAGTGCTCTCCAGCCGAACAGAATTACGACACTTATGATCGGGAGCTATTGGCCATCGGGGAAACACTAAAACAGTGGCGGCATTACCTCGAGGGCGCCAATTACAAGATCTTAATTCGGTGCGACCACAAGAATCTCGAATACTTCCAGACATCCAAAGTACTCTCCAGAAGACAAGCCAGGTGGTCGGAAATTCTTTCGGCTTACGACTTCGTCATCGAACACCTGGAAGGCACCAAGAACCCTGCCGATGGCCCGCCTAGACGGCCTGACTACGAGATCGGCTACGAAACGCCTGTGGCCCGACTATTGGCAACCGCCCCAGTGGAACCATACGACGACCTCATGCCAGCGATTATCGCGGCTCAGGCTTCTGACTCCTTGGCTGTCGACGTCTCGGCGAAGCTAGTCGACCGACCAGCTGCAGACGGCACAGATACCGTGGAGAAGGATACTCAATGGGAGGTCGTCGCGGGCACATTGACTTACGGGGGGAGGATATACGTTCCTGCGGTCGATTCTCTACGCAGAAAAGTGATAAGTTTATTTCATGACAACCCTGAGTCCGGTCATTTTGGAGCTCTTAAGACCACTGAGCTGGTATCTAGGGATTTCTACTGGCCAGCAATGGACTCGCACGTACGTAAGTATGTCAGCGAATGCGAAGTATGCCACCGAATCAAAGCACCTCGGCAGGCCAGGCACGGGATCAACATCCCCTTGGAGACACCATGGCGGCCATTGGAAGGTGTCACGATGGACTTCGTTACGGACTTGCCAGAGTCAACGGCATCGGGCTACACCGGGATTCTCGTTATCGTGGACCGACAGACAAAGATGGCAATCTACTTACCGTGCCGGAAGGATATCGACTCGCCAGAATTGGCCCGGCTCTTCTTTGAACACGTCATTTGCAAGCGCGGCGTTCCGGACAACATAGTCACAGATCGCGGCACCCAGTTTACAAGCCGATTCTGGACCCTGGTATGTTCTCACTTGAGTACTGACCATCGGCTCTCGACAGCCTTCCATCCACCGACAGACGGGCAGACAGAGCGTCAAAATCAGACGATGGAGCAGTATCTCCGGGCTTTCTGCAACTACGAGCAGGACAATTGGGTTGAACTCTTGCCGATAGCGGAATTCGCTTACAATAACGCGATACATGCGTCTACGAGGATGACGCCATTCTGGGCGAATTACCACTACCATCCGGTGATGCAGTTTAAGGCCCCGAAGCAACCATCTAGCCTGAATTCAGAAATCCAAGCAGACACTTTCGCAGCTGGCTTGGAGGAGACGCACCAAACCCTCTGTAGGAACTTGCAGGAGGCTCAAGCCAATCAGACGAAGTACGCCGGTGGCAAAGAACTTGTTTTCGAGGTTGGAGATAAGGTCTGGCTTTCAACGGGGCACTTCCGGACGACAAGGCCGTTGAAGAAGTTGGATTACAAAAGGACAGGACCGTACACGGTAAGTAATGTCATCAATAAGAATGCTTACAAATTAGACCTTCCGTATACGATCCGGAAGCACAACGTTTTCCACGTCTCTTTGCTCGACCGCTATACACCTCCTACCGCCGGCCAGCCGCCATCTGTACCGCAGCCGACGGTGGTCGACGACTCTGACGAATGGGAAGTTGACCGGATCCTCGACTCTAAGTGGCGCTACCGGAAGCTCCATTATCTCATACAATGGGCGGGTTACAGTTACGTACGGACTAGCTGGGAACCTGCGGAGAATCTCGGGAATGCGCAGGAATTGGTTGATGAGTTTCACCGAGAGCATCCGAGGAAGCCTCGACGATGATCGGACGTTTTTCTACAGGGGTTTTACTCTTACTTTCTTATGGATTTCGGGCTGGTATAAATGGCGTCGGCACGGGTTTTTACCACCTCCGGAGACAAGTCAAGTGGAGGTGGAGTGTCCCCGTGCACCGAATCCGCTGTGAGGCTGCTCATAGAGCACTGATCGGTTGTGGGACTTATTAAGTCGTGCGGAGGTGTACGCATTGGTTTTGTTTCTTTTGGATGAGGTTTCTCTTGTTTATATACGTATGTGGCAGCCCAGGGGGTCTGCCCCTAAAGGGGGGGGATGATGTAATGGCAGTCATGATTAGGTTCTCGGCAATGGCATGGACGTGTCCAGGGCCGGGTAACCGCAACCTTATATAGACGACTCGCGATCTCTCTGAGATCGCCAGCGATATTCTTACCTATCAACTACTCTATTATATTACCACATCCACGTGTGCAACCGTATCTTTCCATATACTCACATACGTGGCCATATACGGATATACGGCCTTACAGCTAATTGTGTTCGCTGATCCTCCCAAATACCTGTGCCCAATGCTGGCTCTTTATAGCCGGAATTCTTTCTTATCCATGATAGTGCTGATCTCGGCCACGCCCCCATAGCGCCCGACAATAACTCACCACAACACCCTCAGGTAATTGCGCCGCTTGCAACGTGGTTTGAAAGCTTACGCTCCTGATAAGAATCAGGCTATCCGTCGCTCAATATCATCTCATCCTTTCCTATCTCAGACATCTTTTGCAAATCATACCAGTCGGTAGTTGGAACATCTACCAACCAACTTGATAATGCTTATCGCCGTAAAACCCCTCATGCAGGTGAGTGATTTTGTTGCGACTTAGATTTAATCGGCGACCAACCGATACTAAGCCAACGTATATTAATGACGCGTAAGCTCATATTCGATACGAGGTTACATTGCGATCCAGACCACCTGAGCCAACAAGTGGTGCTCGCTCTAGGGCCTAAGCCTACGTCAGATCATCCTTCAGTTAGGTCACGCTGAGGTCGAGACTTTTCTCCAGACTGGAATGGGCTTCCCGAATCCTATCCCGTTACAGGTAGGGGAATAAGTTCTCTTACTTGCACTTGACTATCAACTGCCGTGTGTGATTACCACACATGTCCCACATAGTTTTGAGAGCTGAACAAAGCACTCTCGCTTTGCGCGACCAACATGAACTCCCGCTAAAGAGCATGTTGCTGACCAACTTGATTTCATCATGAATAGGTGTTATGCATATCGTAGATATGTATGCATCTCGTGACTTAAATCAAGTATCATTATCGCTGCTAAGGACGACCCCTAACATCACCCCATTCGCTAAGCTTGTGACCTCAACGATGCTAACCATAATTCTAATAATCCGTAATACCTTAGCTCCACCTCGATCTATCTTTTCTCAAGTTCTTTTCTTTTTTCCTTTTATTCTTTTAATTCCTTTTGCTTTAATCCGCTTGCCAAATCTCTCATCCCTTGCCATTTCTGAATTCCGCGCATAATATTTTTCCAGCAATTCCTTATTATGCTCCGCTACATTTTCATATGTTTCCCACGTATTTTCTTCCTGTGCGTAGTTTTTCCATTTGACCAAGAACACGTGCTGCTTGGGATTATGATCCGTTGGTCTGCTTGCCACAATGGTTTCCATTTCCCAGTCCTCGCCATCCACCTCGATTTCGATCACCTGTCCCTTGGGGTCGGTTCTCTTATATCGTTCAAGCAACCCGATGTTGAATACCGGATGAAGTTTCCAATGATCTGGTAGCTTCAGCTTGCAATATCGGTTATTGCTACCTACCGACAGAATTTCGAAAGGCCCTAGCATCTTACCTTCCAGCTTCTTGCAACGGTGCTTGGTTCGTATATTCCTTCCATTTAGCAGGACTAACTCCCCCTTTTTGAATGGCACTCCTTCCTTCGTTCTCTTATTATTGTGCTTCATCATTGCCTCTACCGCGTCTTCTAATCGCTCCTTAAGTCGCTTGTGTACTCCTATCATATAATGACCGTACATTTCCGATGCTGGGTTCCGAAACTGTATTTCCGTAGGCCAGGAAGTTCTTGCTTCGAATCTGTAATTGGCATAAAAGGGTGAGACCTTAGTTACCGAATGTTTAGAATTATTATAGGCGTATTCGGCAATTGCTAGCATGGATGCCCAATCATTCTGTTCGTAGTTGCAATATGACCGTAGGTATGACTCGATTACTTGGTCAATGCGTTCAGTTGGTCCGTCCGTCTTGGGATGATATGTCGTGGACATGCTGCGCATAATTCCTAAGTAGTCGTATAATTCCGTAAAGCAACTTCCAGTAAATGTAGTGTCTCGGTCGGAGACAACATCCTCTTGAAATCCATCCTACTTCCATATATTTTCCATATATGCCTGCGCTACTGTAGGAGAATCCTTTTTCTTAATTGGAACGAAATGCGCCATTTTGGTTAACCGATCTACCACTACTAATATTATTGTTGCTCCTTCCGACTCAGGAAGATCCGTGATGAAGTCGGTACTGATATGCGTCCATGGTTTGCATGCCAACTGTAAGGGATGTAGCAGCCCATATTTTGCATGTCTCGGGGCTTTGGTCCTTTGGCATATGTCGCATTCGCTGCAGTACTTCCTGACATCGCGCTCCATATTTGTCCAATAGAAATTCCTGGAAAGAAGTTCCAACGTATGATCTCTACCGAAATGTCCTGCTACCTTGGAGTCGTATTCCGATTGGATAATCCTTTGTAGTAATCCCTCCGGCACATAAATCCTATTTTTCCAACATAATAAGTCGTCCGTTATCGTAAACTGTTTATCGATGTTTCCTCCTTTTGTAACTTGTGTACATAACTCCCTATACTTATCATCCAGCCTCGCCTTTTCTCTGATCCTTTCTTTGGCCTCTGGTAATAGCAACTCTATTTCCATGGCCGATATTTGAATGTCCTCATACTCTTCCAGGTCCAGTTCCATTGCTCCAACTTCTAACCATTGTTCTTTATCCATCATCGATTGATTTGGTGCTGAAGTTGTACCCCCTGCTCTAGAGGTGAACGCCGGGCACCTAGAAAGTATGTCCGCTTTAGCATTAGAAGAGCCCTTGCGATATAATAGTACAAAGTTGAATTGCTTCAGGTCTTCTGCCCATCTAGCCTGTCTTCGATTTAACAGAACCGCTGACTGAAAATAGGTAAGATTCTGATGATAGGAGTAAATTGTTGTTTTATGTATCACCCCTTGCAAGTAATGACTGTTTTTATTTAAGGAAAATACTACCGCTTGCATTTCCTTATCGTAGACAACATAGTTTAGTTCGGCTGGGGTAAGCTTCCTGGATGTAAATCGAACCGGGTGAATCTTGCCGTCTTCAACTTTTTATGATAAAATTCCCGCTATCGCAAAATCTGATGCGTCCGTTTCCAGTAATGCTGGTCTATCTGGGTCATAATGCCTTAATATAGGTGTTTTCCCGAATGCGAAAAGTATAGTGATCTTGAGGAAGGCGGCTTCTTGCCTTGTCCCCATTCGAAGTCAACATCTTGTCTAAGCGAAACCGTAATTGGAAAGATTATTCCTGAGAAGTTATGTATGAAACGTCGATAGAAATTCCATCATCCCAATAATTGCTGGACTTCTTTTCTTGACGTTGGTCTTGGCCAATCCACGATTGGCTTGGCTTTCTCCGGATCCATTTCTAAAACTTCTCCGGACAAGATAAATCCCAAGAACGGTGTTTGAACTGCATCGAATATGCACTTATCTATCTCCACGCATAACTTATTATCCATTAAGAGCTGGAAAACCTTTGAAACTTGTTTGTGATGTTTTTCGAGGGATCCTTTAGTAGCAATCAATATATCATCGATATATGCGACTACTACCATCCCTTTGTCGTCGTTGATGTGTATGTCTGTTTTAATAACCAATTCCATGCCTAACAGGGGTCGTAAAATCCTATTAATTTCTCTCTGGAATGTTGCTGGTGCGTTGCATAATCCAAACGGCATAACCAAATATTCATACAGGCTGAATTTGGTATGGAATGGTGTATACCTTTCGTGTCCTAATGCCATTCTAATTAAATAAAAGCCTGACTTAAGGTCGATTTTGGTAATATGCGTAGCTCCTTTGACCCGTGCTGATAATTCCTCCATTATTGGTAGCAGGGTTTTATCTTTTTTGGTGTAATCGTTCAGATGCCGATAATCAATACAGAGTCGCAATCCGCTTCCATTAGGTTTCGGAATGAACAGTATGGGGCTTCCCACGGTACTGCTAGAAGGTCTAATCTTTCCTTCTTTAATCATCGTATCCAAATACTTAATCAGGATTTTCTCTTCGTCCACTGATAGCTGATAAATAGGTCCCATGCGTAGCTTATCGTCGGGTTCTAACAATTCTATCCGATGATCGCAATCTTTATTATCCGGTAATTTTTCTGCTTCTTCCGGATCAAATAATAACAAAAACTTATGATAATGCGTAGGTAGCTTATTAAGTATAGTCAGGCTAGAGTGAACTATCGCGCCGATATGTATAGCTTTTTCATTAAGCGCTATCCTTTTATCATAGGTAATTGAATATTCTGGATGAATATTCCCGTGATTATAGCATTCTGGTGAACAATCAGGAAAATGTAGATGACTAGTGGTTGTTCCCCGGGCCTTATGCTTCTGTAAATACCAAGCTGGTATTAGAGCATCATAATGTCCTGCTGTTTTCATAACTTCCAAAGCATAATCCTCCTCATCGTAGGATCGGTGATTACCGAATGAAAGACCCAACGGGATGGTGAACATATTTTCGGTTTTCATAGTGTTGCCCGAGGCATCTCCGGTTGATATAGGCCGTGGTCTTTTTACCACTGGTATTGCGTATGCCTTTGCTGCTTCCGGGGATATTACAAAAGAAGTACTTCCATTATCCAACATACACCTTAACGGGAATTGCTTTCCATCGTAGTCAATAAAAAACCTATAAATAGGCCTTTTACCGATTCTAGTTGCCGAGATTTTTTGAATCTTTGGATGAAGAGCTGGTTGATAATAAACAAAGTCGGTGGATATATTTGTTTTCTTGGGGTACCTCTCCAGAGGTTCTGACGGTTTGCGTTTTGCCATCTCTATCCTTTCGACAATAGCGTAACCGCAACGGGTTAAAATAGATGTAGAAGCGTTTTTTCTGAAAAAATTGGTGATCGTATTTTTATGTATTGCCTCGTATTCCCTTATGGGCCAGCCGTTTCGACCTTCCGATCATCCTCAGAGGGAAACACAAAGAACCAAAGAAAAAGGTCTTCCAATCGGAAAATAGGTGTGTTAAAACATTACTTTGCGACCTTAAAGCTTAATGTGGCTTTTTTATTACTCAGACTGTGACTCTGGCGGGGAATCCCACCAGTTCCTTTCTTCTTCTTCCTCCAGTTGTTCATTTTCCTTTTCATCGTGCAGATACTCACCTTCGGATTGCTCCTCCTCGGATTCCTCACCTGAATCTTCTTGCGATTCCTTTCCTGAGTCGTCTTCTTCGGATTCCTCATCTGACTCATCTTCTTGGCTATCCGATTCCAATGGTATTCCGGCTACCTTCGGTTTCTGGTATTCCTTAGCCTTAGGAAATGCTGCTGTTCCTTTATCCAGCTTGATCGGTCTCCTGCAGTCTGCTACGCGGTGACTGCCTTTCCATTCTGAGGGCCATGCGCATCTGAGACATTCTCCCGCTGATTTCCTTCGTTGTAGCTCCGATGAATCTATTCCACCAGTTTTTGAATGATCTCGCTCTGATCGCCTTTCCTTTTTGAATTTCTTCCTGTCCGATTGGTCTGACTTCCTTATTCTCCTTTCTTTCTTAGGAGTTTCAACTTTGTCGTTTCGTCGAAATCTACTCAGAGCCTTTTCTCTGGGTTCGAACTGGTTCTTAAGGCCCAGGTTATTACGTGCTGCTTCCCATTTGTCGGCTGTTCTTCCGGCATTGGTAATCATCGTCATAATTTCTTGATCCGTTCTACCAGTTAGATCTACCGTATGCATCTGTTCCAGAATTTTATGTGGCAGTCTTTCTAGGATCAATTTCTTAAATGCCGCTCCGGTTACTGCGGCCTTATCTTGGAGGGTTTGGATTTGTGTGAACATGTCCCTAATGGATGCCTCGTATTGAACCTTCTCTAGTTCGGCATAGGCTTCGTCCTTGGCGTCCCTATCTTCGAACCTAAGTTTAAGGGCATTAATGTACCCAGTCATTGATTTCGGGTGTAGCCCAGATAAAGTGCCTTTTAGCCATTGGATGTGCCATGATGATGCATAGCTATCCATTAGCGAGCCTATCCAGTCGATCGTTCTCTCATCTCCCGGAAACCTTTCTGGCTGGTCTTTGATATAGACTTGCACCAGTACCCACCAAGTATCAAAGTCTTCTCCTGGTTTACCGTAAAACTTTCTAGGTTCCTTGATTTTAATTGGCTTGGAATTTTCGAGATCCTTAATTCCCCTTTGTCTCCTAGATGGTCTTCTTCCCTAGGGTCCTCCGTGATCAGATGGTGGTGGATCCGGGGGTGGTGGAGACCCTCCTCCTCCGCCGGCACCATTTCCTGCGGCACCATCTCCTGCAGCAGAACCGGCATCTCCCCTAATTCGTCCGTGCCAAGAATACTCGCTTGCCGTATCCCTAAGGCTCGATACTGATGGTGAATAAAATGCTGCAGCCCTTTGTGTATGTAAAAATGTCTGGGTGCCTGAGGGTCCGGCGTGACTTTGCGGAATTCCCAACGGTGTTGATTCCGAGAATTTATATTGCTCCATCGGCGTAGTCAACACGGTATTAGCCTCTCCCAATCGATTGATGGATTCATGCATCGTATCCTGGTATCGACGTGACTCTCTCCGCGAGAGTATATCTTTTAATGTTTCTGTAACCGTAGTCAATACCGTAGTGACTTCATCTATCCTCTTGGACAGAACTCCTATCGTTTTCTGGATTCCTTGAATTGCGACCTTATTGGCAAAGTTCTATAGTCCATTATCTAAGACCTTCTTGCTTTGACTGTCCAATTCTGCTTTAATCCCGGCAAATAGATCAGTAGCTTTTCCCACTATCTGATCATCCTGACGTCTTAAAACCTGGATGCCTGCTCGTGATTCTTCCAGCATGGCTTGCTGGAAACTCATCATCGATCCGACTCCTTGTACTTCCGAGTCTATTATGGTTTTTTCGGTCTGAAGTCGACTTTCCATGATCCTAATTCCATTTCTTACAGAATCAAAGTCTTCTTCCAGAATGTCTTTTCCCTGGTTACATGCCTCGATAACATGGACGATTTGTTGAGCAAGTTCCGATAATTGTTTGTGAACCAAGTCGGGGTTCGCTTCTGACATTTGTACTTCTCCTTGTCCTTCCAAGGCTTCCTCCGGCTCTTCTTACTCTTTGAGTAGCAAGTAATCCCTTCTGGCGGCTTCTATCGTTCTTTGGTATTCTAGGCACCATTCTGGGATAGGCCTTGCCGCTGGGGATCGGGGTTTTTCTACCCTGGAGCTGCTGGGAGCCAGCGCCTTACTGGTATATGTCAACCGTCTGCGAGGGGCCACCATCCTGAAGTAAATGACTATAATCTGGTGGTGGTATTATTCGGTTTAACTCGATCGTAGCCTCGTCCCGATAAGCATCGGCAAAAGTGCAAATCGACTATAGACTGCGCTACGCGTACACGCGCACACGCGCAGCTCATAGCAAGCTTCCCGTGGACCCCTGCGCGAGGCGCAGTCTATAGTCATCTATAGTCAATTCATAGAGATGTGCGCGTGGGCCTATGGAACTATATACAGCTGGCGGCCGGAGACAGACCTATACCAGTCTTCACTGCAATACCGGTACTGTACACTATCGCTGAGAAGCCACTTGAGAGCCTGCTTGAGAGCCTACTTGAGAGCCTGCTTGAATGCCTACTTGCGAGCCTTCTTGAGAGAGCCTCGCATCGGGAGGAGTAGAGTTTTCCACAAGAAGCTTTTGGCTGATGGAAAACCCTGAGTTTGTGGAAGCTTTGGCTAATAGAAGACTCTAAGTCTATGGAAGCTTTGGCAACTAGAAGGCTCTAATTCTGTGGAAGCTTTGGCTACTAGAAGGCTCTAAGTCTGTGGAAGCTTTGATACTAACGTTGAGGTAGCCAACCTACTTGTCTAAGTGCTTCTAGTACTATGATCACCATCACCATCACCGACGCCATCATCATCGCCTTCATCACCATCGCCATCATCACCATCGCCATCATCACCATCGCCATCATCACCATCAGCCCCGAATGCGCACACATACACCCACAGTCGGTGGGAAGCAAGCAGTAGATTCCACTGGACAATCTGAGTCGGAGATCTGCTCTCCCCAAGATCCAATTATCTACCTCTCTTGCAGAATCTCAGGCTGCAATTGTCAACACCATGACCGTGAAGCATCGTGAGATCTCGCCGCGGTGGCTGCGCTAAAAATAAGGTTCAGACTATGATATCGACCGACGTCATGATTTCGGCCGCCACCACCCGCCTCCCACCTCCCGCCTCCCGCCTTCCGCCTCCCACCACCTGCCTCCCGGTTCCTGGCGCCTGCAACTCAGCAAGTCTCTGGATCAAGCGTGCAGGAGCATATTCGGGAGGAGTAGAGTTTTCCACGGGAAGCTTTTGGCTGTTGGAAAACTCTGAGTTTGTGGAAGCTTTGGCTAATAGAAGGCTCTAGGCCTGTGGAAGCTTTGGCTAGTAGAAGGCTCTAAGTCTGGAGAAGCTTTGATACTGACGTTGACGTAGCCAACATACTTGTCTAAGTAATTCTGATACTATGATCACTATAACTATCACCAACACCATCGCCATCGCCATCGCCATCGCTATCGCCATCGCCATCACCATCGCCATCGCCATCACAATCACAATCGTCACCATCAGCCCCGGACCGAATGTGTACACCACACATATGCCCACAATCGGTGGGAAGCGGGCAGCAAATTCCATTGGAGAATCTGAGTCGGAGATCTGCTCTCCCCAAGATCAAATTGTCTACCGTTCCTGCAGTATCTAAGGCTGCAATGGTAAACACCATGACCGTGAGGCATCGTGAGATCTTGTCGTGGTGGCCGCGCTAAAGATAAGGTTCAGACTACGATATCGACCGACGTCATGATTTTGGCCAACATACGCCGCCTGCCACATGCCACATGCCACACGCCGCCCGCCGCCCGCCAAACACTGTCCGTCATACACCACTAGCCTCACGCCTCCCAGTGCCAGGCGTCTGCCACTCTGCAAGTCTCTGGATCGAGCATGCAGGAACATACATGGGAGCATATAGTCAAGTGAGATTGCGAGTGTCTTCCCTCTTGAGAGTGTATTTGGGAGCGTAAAGTCAAGTAGGCTGGGAGTGTGCCATCGAGTGCAATTGGGAGTTGAGAGCGAGCTCGGGAGTGTGCTTGAGAGCGTCTTGAGAGCTTACTGGGAGCGTACAGTCAAGCAGGCTGGGAGTGTGCCATCGAGTGCAATTGGGAGCGTCCTTGAAAGCATGCCCGGGAGTGTACTGAGATTGTACTCTGAGGTGTACTTGGGAGCGTACTCGGAGGTGTACTTGGGAGCGTCTTGAGAGCTTACTTGAGAGCGTAAGTCAAGCAGGCTGGGAGTGTACAATCGAGTGCAATCAGGAGTGTACTTCAGAGCGTACTTGGGAGTGTGCAATGAAGTGCATTTGGCAGTTTAATTGAATGCAGCATGATGTATAGTATCAAGCGCTCATAATCGCATGCGTATCATAGTAATTTAGTCAAGTTGCAGGTCCATAGGACCTCATAGTGCCACGCGCCAAATATGATATGGATTACCGGCCCATAGACAGCTTCTCTATGAGTTACGCGTCGCGTAAGGTCATTTTTCCCGGTGAGGACAATTTTCGAGCTGGCAGTAGTGGATAAAATGTCTTTGTAATACGTAGGAATCTCCACAGTTGAGTTTTCCTAGATATTTATAACCATAGCACTCCGACAGAAAAATACACTTCTGGCAGACTACTGCTGGGCTTTTTTCCTCGATATTGTATAACTGGCAGTTTATGCAGAAGCAATCCTGTCTCCGGCAATGTTCACTGCCAGTTCTCTGACCCAAATAAATACAACAGAAGTTGTCTTCGCACCTCTGGCACTCCAAACTCATAAAGAAGACTGATCTTAGGTTTATCGATCACAATGAGATGGAGTCCCGGATGCTTATTGTTCCGGTAAAAATAGGCTCCGGTTTTGTAAAGTTCCTTGTAAAGGTTCAACAGCTCCGGTATCATTTATCGAAGCTGTAATCACAATCCTTCAGATAGCAGCGTAGAGTACTTAAAATATTATACTGTTACGGGGGTGTTTAGATCCAAATAACTAATACAATATTTATTGAATCTAGTACAGCCGCCTATCTGTTCTCTTTTTCCCTCATCTTTCCCAAGACTCAACCTCTTGCGTCAGTGACGTCAGAGCGCTCCAAATCATATCGCCTCCACAGCCCGTATCCTTCGTATAGGAAGATTAAACTTCCCCTATGTGCATCCACTCCTCGGCCCACTCCTCGTAAGGTCCAGCACCAGTAGTCACGTATCTCAATACCTGGTTGTAACGGCACGGCTGCACGTGACGTGTCCAGGGCCGGGTAACAGCCATTCCATATAGTCGGCTCGCCACGAGCCTTAGATCTCAAGCGATAATCTTACCTTTACATCTACACGTCTACACATATAG
>Ga0307514_10000810_pt1 | contig 50948 bp, 41 predicted proteins | sample 16_EM_MG_FD_203088 | JGI IMG/M metagenome (GOLD analysis project Ga0307514, IMG submission 203088) | Populus trichocarpa ectomycorrhiza microbial communities from riparian zone in the Pacific Northwest, United States - 16_EM | ecosystem: Host-associated > Plants > Roots > Unclassified | place... | reverse complement strand
GGTGGCCGCAGACGAAGCCGCCCTCACCCAGGCCCTGGCCGGCCTCAACCCCGGCAGTCTCGACGGCCTGGCCCCGGTCGAGCGCTTCCTCGCCGCCCACCCGCAGTCCGCCTGGCGCCTGGGCCTGCAGACCAACCTGGGCCTGTGGTACTACCGCGAAGGCTATTTCTCGCGTGCCATCGCCGCCTGGGAAGACGCCTGGACCATCGGCCAGTCCCTGACCGAGCCTTCCCCGCAGGCCCGCGCGATGGCCGACCGCGCCGTGGGCGAGCTGATCCGCATGCACGCCCGCCTGGGCCATGCCGAGCGCCTGAAGGAATTGCTGGCGGCGGTGGAAGGCCGCCAGTTGATCGGCCCGGCCACCGAACTCGTCGCAGGTGCCAGGCAAGGCCTGTGGATGATGGACAACAACCCCGGTGTCGCCTATTTGTGTGGCCCGAACGCGCTGCGCCGGCTGGCTTTGCTGAACCCGGCCAATGCCAGCAGCCCTGGCAAGCCGGAGATGAAGCTGCTGGAGCGCTACCAGTCCGGCCCGCAAGGCGTCACGCTGGGCCAGGTGGCCGAACTGGCCAAGGCGGCCAGGCTGCCCTACCGCGCGGCCTTCCGGGTCGGCAACACGCCGATCCCTGTGCCGTCTGTCGTGCACTGGAAGGTCAGCCACTACGCGGCCATCGTCGGCCAGGAAGGCGACCGCTTCCACATCCAGGACCCGACCTTCGGCACCGACCTGTGGGTCAGCCGGGACGCGATCGAGCGCGAGAGCACGGGCTTCTTCATGATCCCGGCCTCTGCTCCCGCAGCCGGCTGGCGGCCGGTGACGGTGGCCGAGGCCGCGCAGGTGCGGGGCATGGGCTACACCAACTCGGGCGATCCCAACGCGACGCGGCCGGACGACCCGAAGGAGAAGCCGCCTTGCGGCAATGCCGGCATGTGCGGCTACAACGCGCATTCGATGAACGTCAGCCTGAACCTGACGGACACGCCGGTGGGCTACCGGCCGGCGGTCGGCCCGGATGTCTTCTTCCAGCTGACCTACAACCAGCGCGAGGCTCGCCAGCCGACGCTGCCGACCTTCGGCAACCTGGGCCCGAAGTGGACCCACAACTGGCTGGCCTACGTGGTGGACGTGCCAGGGCGCCCGGGGGTCAACACGATGAGTTATGTGCGCGGGGGCGGCGCCTATGACGAGACGGGTTATTCGGCCAACACCGGCAAGTTCGCCCACGAGCCGGCGGGCTATTCGCTGCTGCGCATGGTCTCGGCCAGCCCGGTGCGCTACGAGCGCAGCTTCAAGGACGGCAGCGTGGAGGTGTATGCCAGCCCGGATGGGGCGACCGTCTACCCGCGCCGGGTGTTCCTGACGCAGGTGCTGGACCCGCAGGGCAATGCGGTCACGCTGACCTATGACGCCAGCATGCGGGTCACCAGGCTGACCGATGCGGTGGGCCGCATCACCAAGCTGGCCTATGGCAATGCGAGCTTCCCGCTGCAGGTGACCAAGGTCACCGATCCGTTCAACCGCTTTGCGGCCATCGTCTACGACGCTTCGGGCCGGCTGCAGAAGATCACCGATGTGCTGGGCCTGGCCTCGACCATGACCTATGACGCGGGCAGCTTCATCACACAGCTGACCACGCCTTACGGCAGCAGCAGCTTCACGTCTTCCGAGAGCGGGCCCGACCGGGTGCTGGAGATGACCGACCCGCTGGGCTACACCGAGCGGGTGGAGTCCAAGCAGTCGGCCCCTGGCATGCCGTATTCGGACCCGCGCGGCATGCCCGCGGGCATGGACAACGACAACCAGTACCTGTACTACCGCAACACCTTCTACTGGGACAAGCACGCCTACCAGCTGGCCGCCGGCGACTACACCCAGGCCAAGGTGCAGCACTGGTACCACGACATGGTGAATTTCAGCTATTCGTCCAGCGCGGCTGCGTCGAGCCTGGATCCGCTGGAAGGCCGGCTGTGGCTGCGTACGCCCAATGACAGCGGCCTCACATCCGGCACCTACAACCAACCTTGGCAGATCGGCCGAGTGCTGGATGACGGCAGCACGCAGCTCACCACCGTGCTGTACAACCAGACGGGCAACATCGCCTCGGTCACCGACCCTGAAGGCCGCTACACGCAGTACAGCTACGGCAATGGCAACGGCATCGACGTGACCCGGGTGCGGATACGCGACAAGAACGGCAACTACTACGTCACCGCTCAGTACACCTACAACAGCCAGCACCTGCCGCTGACTTACACCGACGCAGCGGGACAGGTGACGCAGTACACCTACAACCCGGCCGGGCAACTTCTCACCAAGACCGATGCGCTCGGGCAGGTGTGGAGCATGCAGTACGACGCGCTGGGCCAACTGCAGACCATCACCAATCCAAACGCCAAGACGGCCCTGTCCTATGCCTATGACGGCCAGGGTCACGTGGCAACTGCGACCGATTCCGAAGGCCGGACGGTGAGCTACGCCTACGACGCATTCGACAGGCCCACCACCACCACCTATCCGGATGGCAGCACCGAGCTGCGCACCTACGACAAGCTGGACCTCAGCAGCTACACCGACCGAAGCGGGCGACTCACCAGCTACGTGATTGACGCCAATCGCCGGCTGACCGGCGTGGTCGACGCGCTGCTGCGCACCGTGAGTTACGGCTACTACCGCAACGGCCAACTTCTCTCGATCACCGACCCCAAGGGCAACGTGACAAGTTGGCAACGAGACCTGCAAGGTCGGCCCATTGGCAAGACCTACGCCGATGGCAGTGTCGAAACCCTGGCCTGGGAAACCTACGGCGGGCGACTCAAGTCTCGCACCGACGCAGAAGGCCGCACGCAAACCTTCAGCTACCGCAAAGACAATCAGCTCGCCAGCATCGCCTACAGCGGTGGCGCTGTCAGCACACCGACCGTCAGCTTCAGCTACGACCCGGTGTTCTCGCGGATCAAGTCCATGACCGACGGCACGGGCACCACGCAATACCAGTACGGCGCGGTCGGCACGCTGGGCGCCTTGCAACTGAGCAAGGAGGACGGCCCGTACACCAACGACGATATCGTCTACGGCTACGACAAGCTGGGCCGCATGATCAATCGCACGGTGGCCGGGACGGTGGAGAGCGTGGCCTACGACGCACTGGACCGCGCACTGTCCGGACAGAGCGCGCTGGGCAGCAGCGCTTACACCTACCTGGGCGAAACCGAGCAGCTGCTGACCCTCGCCATCGGCACCAAAGCCAAGACCACGTTCACCTATGACACCAATGTCAACGACCGGCGCCTGAAAGGCCTCGCCCACCTGGGCACACGCGGCTACCAATACACCAGCGACGCGCTGGGCCGCCACGTCGGCATTGCCGACACCACGGTCGCCGGGGTCGCGCGCAACTGGACACCCGGTTACGACGCGGAGGACCGAGTGACCGCGCTGACGGCCTCGCCGGGCGACGCCTCCACCTACACCTACGACCCGGCCGACAACCTCACCAGCCTCACGTTGCCAGGCGGTGGCACCTCGGCCGCCACCTTTGGCGTCAACAACCAGTTGCTGAAGCTGGCTGGTGCCAACGTGACCCATGACGGCGGCGGCAACATCACCGACGATGGCAAGCGCACCTACACCTGGGACGGTGCCGGCCGGTTGGCCACCATCCTTTACAAGAACAATGCCGCGCTGAAGACGCAGTTCCGCTACGACGGCCTGGGCCGGCGCGTGGCCATCGTCGAGACCAACGGCAGCACGACGACCGAGACGCGCTACCTGTGGTGCGGCGCGGAGTTGTGCCAGGCACGAGATGCATCGGATGCCGTGACGCGGCTCTACTACGCCGACGGTGAATACCGGCCATCCAACTCGGCCAAAACCTACTACGACCGCGACCAGCTCGGCTCGGTGCGCAACACCACCAACATTGCCAACGGCAACGTGCTGGGCTCGCTGGACTACGACGCCTACGGCAATCTGGCGGCCAGCGGTGGCACGGCCACCAGCACCGACTTCCGCTACGCCGGAATGTTCTATCACCCCACCAGCGGCCTGTACCTCACGCAGTACCGCGCCTACAACCCGGCGGCCGGGCGATGGCTGTCGCGAGATCCCATCGGGGAAACGGGCGGGCTGAATCTTTACGCCTACGCAGGCAACAATCCAGTCAATCAAAGCGACCCGACCGGGCAGTGCCCTTGGTGCGTTGGCGCCGCCATCGGTTTCGGCGTGGACCTGGTGTCGCAGTTGATCGAAAACGGCGGCAACCTCCACTGTGTCAGCCTGGGCCGCCTGGCGGCCTCCACCGCCTTGGGTGCCCTCGGCGGCGGTCTTGGCGGCAAGGGCCTGACGAGTGCCTTGCGCGGCCTTTCCAACGGCACGAAAGGACAGATTGGCGAAGCCCTTTCCGTCGTGAGCAACACGCTGAAGGGAAGCGTCCAGACGGCCGCTCGCAACTCGCAGTCCATTCCAGGTCAGACAACATTCGTCGACAGCACCTGGCGTTCCATCCGGGGCGTTTCCTACTACGTCGAGTCCAAGTTCGGAACGGCAGGACTCACTGCCGCGCAGCGGCGCGCAGCGGCGGCGATGGGCGACGCCTATCACGTGGAGAGATGGACCTATCCATTCTTCGAAAGAGCCGGGGCCGCGGCAGGCGGTGCTGCCGGTGGTGCGGCGGGCGGTGCCGCAGGCCGAGCGGCGGGCGACGACTGCGGGTGCAACAAATGATCCCCGCGTGCCCTCACCGGGTGCCCTTTAGACTCTCGAGGGTCCAAACTGGCCCGCTCAAAGGCTGACAGCGCATGGGATTCAACATTTCATGGATTGCCATCATGGGCGCCACGGCCCGGCAAATGACCGAGGACCTGGGGTTCACGCCAACGGGTAAGTTCGCAACGCTGGCCAGCCAACCGTTGCAGGGTGCCGAACTGCCAGGCAAGGGGTATTTGGTGGTCGCAAGGGGCGACGAACACGCCATCCTCTCGCCGGGTTTTCTCGCGGCCCATTCGGAGAAACATGACATCGTGGCCTGCGCCGTGGAAGAACACGTCATGCACTGCCAAGCCGCCTGCTGGCGCGCCGGCAAGATGGCATGGAGCGCCGAGCATGACGGACAAGAATCCCGGCGGCACCTGGTGACCCAAGGAAGCCTGCCGGCATCGTTTGACGAAATCCTCCAGGCTGCAAAGCGTTTGCAGGATGTGGAGGACTCGGCTGCGCAGGAGGTCGACTTCTTCTTCGAGGTGCCACTGCAGCTGGCCCAAAGCATTGCCGGTTTCAAGCACGACGAAGAAACACCGGGCCTTGCAGGCAACGGATTTGAAACACTCGCCTCGACTCGCGGTCAAGGACCCGGCCGCCAAAGCAGATGGTGGGAGTTCTGGCGGTAGGTTGTCCCGAATCAAAAGGTGGTCACCCTTCGGCCGACCTCTTCGTTCTGCCGCTGAGCGCGGCGACATGGGCACAAACGCAATGCTTCAGCACGGCTTCCTCGACGGCATGGAAACCATCGCCACGCTCAGCACCACCGCGGTCCAGTCCAGTGACGTGCAGGCCAACGTTCAGGCGCTGGCAGCCTACGCTGCGGCGCACCCAGAGCTAAGCTGCGTGATCTTCGGCACGGGGGCGCAAACGGCGCAGTGCTACCGCGATCTGGCCGCGCTGCCGGGGGTGACGCTGCTGTTCAGCGAATCGGTGACGCGTGGCGCGCTGCGGCTGCTGTCCTGGCTGGTGCCCAGCCATTGCGGGCTGCTGAAACTCGACGAAGTGCGGCTGGCTTGGCCATTGTTCGACAAGCTGATGGACGCTTCGATGGCCGGGCTTTACCTCTTCGAGCGTGCGCTGCTGCCCGAAGTGATTGCCCAGGCCCGCGCCGCCAGCAGCACGCTGCACTATGGCCTGGGCCTGCAGCAGCAGCCGGCCCATGTGGCCTACCTGGTGGACGGCGACAACGAGGAGGTCGCTTCCGGCATCGTGCAGATCGTCTCGGTGGGCACGGCCATCACCGGGCTGCAGCTGCTGCACGGCACGCCGGCCTGAGCCTGGGCGGGGCCGGGTGGGGCCGGTTGGGGCAACAAGGCCCATGCATAATCAGATTCATCAAGTGACGCGTGCAAATCGCCCCGCCGTGAAAACCCTGCAGACCCCGGGTCTCCGCCCGCTCGCGCGCGGCGGCGCCGCCGAACAAATCCTGGACGATCTGCGCGAACGCATCCTCAGCCGTGAATTTTCGCGTGGCGACAAGCTGCCCACCGAGCGTGAAATGGCGGCCTCCTACCAGGTGAGCGGCGCCACGGTGCGTGAAGCCATCCGGGCGCTGGCGACCATCCACATGGTGGAAGTGCGGCACGGCAGCGGGGCCTACGTGACGGCCGACGCCGGACAACTCATTGCCCAGTCCCTGGACTCGATGATCAAGCTGGAGAAGATCGGCACGCAGGATGTGCTGGGCGTGCTGTCGGCGCTGAATGCGCATGCCGCAGAACTGGCCGCCGTGCGTGGCACCGAGGCACAGATCACGAACATGCAGGATGCCCTGACCCAGATCGAGCAAGGCAGCACCTGCGAGGATTTTGAAGTCGGCCTGAAGCGTTTCCTGGACGGCCTGGCCGATGCTTCCCACAACGCCTTGCTGATCGCGACCTGCAAGTTCCTCTCCGGCCTGCAGATCGACATGACCCGCCAGCTGGCCGGCGGCTCGGTCAAGCGCTGGCGCCAGGCCACCGGCCTGTTGGCCGCCGACAGGCGCAAGCTCGTGACGGCCATCGCCCGCCATGACGCCAACAAGGCCCGCACGCTGACCCTCGAATGCCACCGCCGCGCGGAAGAGGCCGTCAACGAGCTGAGCTGAGAAGCGCCCGGCGCTCAGTGCACCAGCTTCATCAGGTCCACGACCTTGTGCACGCCGGGCGTGGCCCATGCGGCGCCCAAGGCCGTTTCGCGTTCGGCCCAGTTCCGGACCGTTCCGGTCAGCGTGATCTCGGCGTTCTGCACGGCGACGGCAATCTTCCCGGCATCCAGGATGGCCACACGCTTGAGCGCGGCTTCGATGTCCGACTTGATGACCGTGACCAGCACCGAAGGCTGGATGCCGATCTCGTCGCTGAGGCCCAGCACACCCATCAAGCGGCGAACGCTGTCTGTGGCCTGCTGCTTCTGGTAGTGCCAATCCACCAGGCCGGAAAGCGTGACATGGCCGCCTTCGACCCTCACCTGCAGGGCACCGGCGGGCAGCTCGGCGGTCCATGCCAGCACGTGCTGGACAGCGCTGGCGATGTCGGCATCGGTGCGCTTGCTGAAGCCAGGGAGCTGCACCTTCAAGCGGGTGGCCAGGGCATTGACGCCAGACACCCGCTGGGCCGTGCGTTCCGCGGTCCATTTCTCGGCGTATGAATCGACCCGCCCGGCCAGCGTGACGATGCCGTCCTTGACTTCGACCCCGATGCGCGCAGCGTGCACCGAGGGTTCCCATCCGAGTTCAGCGCTGACGTCCTGCTGCAGTTGGCGGTCGGTCTTCATGGTGGTGGTTCCTGGCTGCGAAGTGGAGACCTGAGGGTTCAGTAGACCAGGCTCATCTTGTCGATGACCTTGCGAACGCCGGGGCTGCCCCAGGCGGAGCGGGTTGCCGAATCACGCTCGGCCCAGCTGTGCACCGCCCCTGTGAGGGTCACGCTGGTACCGTGGACTTCGACGCCAATGGCCTTCGCATCGGCGGCGGCGCTGCGGCGAAGGGTGGCCTCGATCTCCGCCTTGACGACCGTGGCCGAAGGCGAGGGCTTGATGCCGATCTGGTTGCTCACCCCCGTGAGGCCGGGCAGGCTGCGCAGGCTTTCCGCGGCATCCTGGCGCTGGAATTGCCACTCCACCTCGCCAGACAGCGTCAGCCAACCCTGCTCGACCAGCACCTTCACGGCGTCCTCGGGCAGGGAACCGGTCCAGCTCAGGATGTTCCGGGCCGACAGCGCAATGTCGACATCGGTGCGCTTGTCGCGCGCGCCCAGCTTGACCTCCAGCTCGACGGCCAGCCCCCTGATGCCGTTGACACGCTGCGCGGCACGCTCCGCATTCCATTTCTCCACATGGCTGCTGACCTCGCCGGCCAGGGTGACCACGCCGTCCTCCACCTCGACGCCGATCTGCGTCGCATGCACCGCAGGCTCCCACCTGAGCTCGGCCATCACGTCCTGCTGCAGCTGTGAATCGGTCTTCATGACGAGCCTTCCGGTGGGTTGAAAGACACGTAGCCTCTGCCCTCTTGGCGCCCAGGTCTGTGCGACAACCCACGCGGCGGCACACCGGACTGCCGGATCCGGCGCAAGCACCCGCCGCTGTCAAAGCCCGGTGCTGGCTCGCCACACGCCTTCGGAGCAGTCGGCGCAGTACGGCGAGTCTGGATTCACCGCCGGATTGAACCGGTTGTAGAACACCACGGGACCGCCGCCTGTGATGAACACCTCGGGATCCATGCGGATGCGCAGGGCGCTGTCATCGGAGACCTTCCACAGCCGCGGCGAAGCGGTGGGGGCGATTGCGGCGACGTAGATGGCCGATGGGTAGTCGTTTGGCACGCTCTTGATCGCCAACACCACATAGGAGTTGCCGTTGTAGGTGAACGGCTCCGGCGAAGCCACGGTGCCGCCCTCCGGCAGCATCACGCTGCCAATCGGTGACCACGGGCTGTCGCCCAGGCCGTCTCCGTCCGCCTGCTGGAAGAACCGCAGCTCGTTGCCGTTGACCGTGCTCATCAGCGTCAGCTTGTTGCCGTACTCCGGCGCCCGCCAGACCCAGGGCACGGTGCGCTCGTCCTTGGCGCCATCGTCGTTGGTGATCTGCACCAGCCTGCCGCTGTCCAGGTGCTCGAGGAAGACCTGGTTGATGCCGTTCACAGCCTGCGCATAGACCAGCCCGGCATAACCCTTGGTGAAGCGCACCGAAACCGGCTTGGGCGTGCGCGCCATGCCCTGGACCTTGGCCTCGGAGGCTGCCTGGTAGACGTAGCGCCAGTAGTGGTTGTTCTTGGCGTCCACGTAGCTGATGCGCGGATTCGGGTCGCCATCGTCGTCGCTCGCATACGGTGCGTTGCGGCCGGCGTCCGGTCCAAGCAGGGTCGGTGTGCCCCAGGTGCTGCCATCGGCGCTGCCTTCCACCATGGCCAGGCGAGCGGTCGAAGCCTTCGAGACGCCTCCTGCGAACTTGGTATAGACCACATGGTCGCCGGTGGCGGTGGAGATCCACTCCGGCCCATTGGTGGTGATGTTCATCTCCTGGGGCGTGATGGCATCCGAATCCAGCATGCGGTAGGTCGGCTTCAGGAAGTTGCCGGTCACCGGGTCAATCGTGCCCACCCACAAGTGCCCCTTGTAGTCGCACCAGGTGAACATGTTGCGTGAGGCACTGAATTCGAGATCGATCAGATCGGTGCGCGCAGAGGCTTGGGCCTCGTTCGGCGCGAAGCCCGGCTTGAGCTGCGCCCATCCTGCAGCCGGTGCCAGCAGGCCTCCCAGCATCAAGGAAATCAGCAGGGTCCGGTGCCCGGCGAACGGGCTGGCGGGGTGGCGGCGCTCGGCTTTCGACATGGCAATCCCTCTGCATGAATGGTTCTGGGCCGCTGGGTGCGGCCGAACATTCAAGCAGGAAACTTGCCAGTGGTTTCATATGCGAAAGCCGTTGGAAAGGCATGCCAAGCACCCGCTGCCAGCGCCCCAACGCGGCAAAGGCGGCTCCAGGAAAGAGCCTTGTATTGATCACTACACATATGTAGCATCAACTACATGAATCCTTCTCCCGCCGGGGCCTGGCTGCTGCTGGTCCTCTCGCTGCCCACGCAAAGCGCCACCGCCCGGATGCGGATCTGGCGCGCGCTCAAGGCCCAGGGCTGCGCCGCCTTGCGTGACGGCGTCTACCTGCTGCCGCGCCGAGCCGGGCACGAGGCCGCGCTGCGGGAGCTCGCCGAGGCCTGTCTTCGCGAAGGCGGCAGCGCCTGGACCATGGAAGCCAGCCCCACCGGGGCCGACGAAGCGCTGGCCTTTCCGGCCTTGTTCGACCGCTCCGAGGACTACGCAGCGCTCATCGCGGCCTGGAAGAAGGCAGCAGCCACGCTGCCTGGCCTCGCGCCCTCAGAACTGGCGCGGCTGCAAAGAAAGCTGCACCGCGACTTCCACGCGCTGCGCGCCATCGACTTCTTCCCTGGCGACGCCAGCCTGGAAGCAGACGCCGCTTGGACGGATTTCAGCCGCCGCGTGGAGCGGCTGTTGTCACCGAACGAGCCGCAGGAAGTCGAAGGCCAGGTGCCTCGCTTGCGCGCCGACGCCTACCAGGGGCGCCTCTGGGCGACTCGGCGGCGCTTGTGGGTCGACCGCGTTGCCAGCGCGTGGCTGATCCGCCGCTTCATCGACCCTCAGGCGCGTTTCCTGTGGCTGCAGCAACCGGCGGACTGCCCTGCCGACGCGCTGGGCTTCGACTTCGATGGTGCGAGCTTCTCGCACGTCGACCACTTCGTGACCTTCGAGACGCTGATGCTCAGCTTCGGCCTCGAAGGCGACGCGGCGCTCGGCCGCCTGGCCGCGATGGTCCACCAGCTCGACGTGGGCGGCGAGCCGGTGCCCGAGGCGCTGGGCTTCGAGGCCGTGCTGTCGGGCGCTCGCGAGCGCCTCGGCGACGACGACGACGCGCTGCTGGCCGAGATGGCCACTGTGCTCGATTCCCTCCACGCCTACTTTCAGCGCGACCCCACCAAGAACAGGACCTGAGGAGAAGGAGAACCCCATGAGCGACCCGACAAGCCCACCGATCGACCTGCCCGCGCAGCCCTCCTACACGCTCTGGCAGCTTGTGGCCTACATGCTGGGCCTGGGCACCTGGGGCTTCGGCGGCCCGGTGGCCCTGGTCGGCTACATGTACCGCGACCTGGTGGAGAAACGCCGCTGGTTCACCGAGGCCGACTACAAGGAAGGCATGGCCATCGCCCAGCTGATGCCCGGACCGCTGGCGGCCCAGCTGGCGATCTACCTGGGCTACGCCCACTACCGCCTGACCGGTGCAACCCTGGTCGGGCTGGCCTTTGTGCTGCCGTCCTTCGTGATGGTGGTGGCTCTGGGCACCGCCTATGTCTCGTTCGGCGGCATCGGCTGGATGCAGGCTGTTTTCTACGGTGTCGGCGCGGCGGTGATCGGCATCATCGCGATGAGCGCCTACAAGCTCACGACCAAGAACATCGGCAAGGACAAGCTGCTGTGGGCCATCTTCGCGGTCAGCCTGGCGGTCACGGTCATCACCCAGTCCGAAGTGATCTGGCTGTTCCTCGGCGCGGGCGTGCTGGTCTGGTTCTGGCGTGTGCCGCCGGCCTGGCTCAAGCGCGGCAGCGTCAACGGTGTTGCCGCGCCGCTGGTGGCGATGTTCGCGCTGGACACGGTGGACACCGCCAAGCTGGCCAAGATCGGCGCCTACTTCGCCTATGCCGGCAGCTTCGTGTTCGGCAGCGGCCTGGCCATCGTGCCCTTCCTGTACAGCGGCGTGGTCAAGGAATACGGCTGGCTGACCGACCGGCAATTCGTCGACGCGGTGGCCGTGGCCATGATCACCCCCGGCCCCGTCGTGATCACCACTGGCTTCATCGGCTACCTGGTGGCCGGCTTCTGGGGCGCGGTGGTGGCCGCCGTGGCCACCTTCCTGCCCTGCTACCTGCTGACGGTGCTGCCGGCGCCGTACTTCAAGAAGTACGGCAAGCGGCCCGCCATCGTGGCCTTTGTCGATGGCGTCACGGCCGCGGCCATCGGGGCCATTGCCGGCGCCGTGATCGTCATCGGCCAGCGCTCCATCACCGACTGGGTGACCGCCGTGCTGGCGCTGGTCACGGCCCTGGTGCTGTGGCGCTTCAAGAAGGTCACCGAGCCGGTCATCGTCGTCTCGGCTGCGCTGATCGGCCTGGTGGTGCATCCGCTGATGGTTCATTCAGGCGCCTGAATGCCACAACCCGAGCGACAGCATCCATTCGCGTCACCATCCCGGGGGCTGCCGTGAACATCCAGACTCGTCCCCTGCTGCGCAAAGACCTGCCAACGCAGGACAAAGGAGCCGGCTCATGAAATGGGTCACCCGCGAACGCCCGAAGATCGACCGCATCGCCTGCCCGTGGCTGATCGCCCGCTTCATCGACAAGGCGCCCGAATTCCTCTACGTGCCGGCAAGTCAGGTGCTGGAAGTCGCCCGGCAAACCGGCGCGGTGCCTTATGACATTCCCGGCGTGGAGATGACCCACGTGGGCGAGCTCTGCAGCTTCGATGCCTTCCTTGCGAAGTACCAGTTGCAGCAACCCGCGCTCGCCCAGCTGGCCACCATCGTGCGGGGCGCCGACACCTCGCGCCTGGACCTGGCGCCGCAATCGGCCGGCCTGTACGCCATCTCGCTGGGCCTGTCCAAGACCTTTGCCGATGACCACGAGATGCTGCGGCACGGCCTGGTGATGTACGACGCACTCTATGCCTGGTGCGTGTCGTGCCAGGCCGAAACCCACCACTGGCCGCCGCAGGAAGGGCCTGCCTCGGCGTCCTGATCGCAGCAAGCCGCCAAGCGCCGTCTGCAAATGCGGCGTGGCCGGTTTCGCAAGCATGCAACCAGGCTTGGCCAAAGTTGCCGCCTGCAGGCGAGACTTCACCAGCGCCTTGCGCGACGTGAGCACGGTTTGAATCGCTTCGCAGCCCCGACCAGGCGACGGTGCTATCGTTTGCGCCATGAAAACCAAGCTCTGTCAAACTGCTCGCGTCGTGCTGATGGCAGGTGCGGCAATCGCCGTCGCCGCGCCGGTTCATGCGGGCATCGGGTCGCTTTCCAGTGCCGCGCAGCAGGCCGCGTCCAGCGCGCCCGCTCGCCAGCGCACCTGGACGCTTGGCGACTATTCCGAGGTGCGGCTCGTGTCCATCGAGGCTGGCGCAGCACCCAACCAGCACCCGGCCCGGGTGCCCGCCGATCTGCTGCTGGCGCAGCTGAGGGCGATCCGTTCGCAGACCGCCAACGCCGACGCGCCCCTGTTCAGCAACGGCGAGCTCAAGGACCTTGCCGAATCGCTTTCGAAGGCGCTCGCGATTGCGGCCCCCTCCGACGATGTCGTCTTCGTCTCGTCGGCTCGGCGGGACGATGGCAGCTTCTTCGTCCCCAGCGCGGTGACCGCCCGCTTGTTCGTCCAGGGCGGCGCCTTGCAATTGATCGTGCACGACGCACGGTTCGATTTCTTCGACCGTGCCCGCGGCACGCACACCCGGCCTGACTTCGAATTCGGCGCCCGCGCGAAGGCCGGAAACGCCGTGCTGCAAAGCGCTTCCGCGGCAAGCAAGCGCTCCGACTGGCTGGAAGTGCCGCTGGTGATGCCAAGCGCTGCGGCACCCGCCGCAGCGGTGCCGATGCCGTCGCCTGCCGCGGCCGCGACGCTCCCTGCGCCGCGCGCACGCGAGGCCGTCTCGGCCGACGAGATCGAGCAGCGCCTGCTGACCCTGAAGCGGCTGCGCGAGCGCGGCCTGATCAGCGAAGAGGAATACCAGCAAAAGCGCAAGGAAATCCTGGCGCTGCTGTAGCCCGTGCGGCAAGCGGCGCCTGATCGCGGGCGCGCCTGGCCCGCGAGGGCCGAGAACCGGCCCGGCACGACCTCGGGTTCAAAGCTCGGACTTCAGGCTCTCGAAGGTTTCACGCAGCAGCTTGGCCATCGGCTTTCTGGGACTGGGCTGCTCGTGCCAGGTCTGTGTCGTCAAGCGCATCGCCCCCATGGCCACCATGGCCACCATGCGCAGCGCGGTGCGGCGCTCCGGCTGGCGCCAGACTTCGCAAAGCTGCGAAAAAAGCACCTGTTCCTGCTCCGCGTAAAAGGCCTGCTTGCGCGACTGGAGCGTGGCGCTTGACCGCATCAGCGTGTCGATGGCCACCATCTCTTCGGTGCTGTAGCGCGCCATGTGCTTCACGAAGATGTCCCGCACGGCATCCAGTGGCGGCACGTCCGGCGAAGTCTTCAACAAGTCGGCGTAGATGGCTCGCCAATGGACGTCCTGCGAGAACAGCAGGATGTCGTCCTTGGACTTGAAGTACGAGAAGAAGGTGCGCCGGGAAATGCCCGATTCGGCGGCGATGACGTCCAGCGTCGTGCCTTCGAAGCCGTTGGCGAGGAACAGGCGCAGGGCGGTTTCGGCGATTCGGTCGCGCGTCTCGCGTCGCTTGCGCTCTCGTAGGCCTTCGGTGGACGCGCCAGGCGCCAGGTGGGACGTTTCCGACATGGAAGGGCTCTTGTGTATTTGCACCAAGTGCGGTACAAACTGCACTTGGTGCAGTTATTTCTGCATCCAAGATACCATACACGAGGACACATGGCGCCCTGGACCGCATCTGACATCCCCCCGCAAACAGGCCGCGCCGCGGTCGTCACCGGCACTGGAGGCCTGGGCTTCCACGACGCATTGGCGCTCGCCCGGGCTGGTGCGCGGGTCATCATTGCCGGGCGCAATCCTCAAAAGGGCGCCGCTGCAGTCGAAGCAATCCGGCGCAGCGTGCCTGCGGCCGAGGTGAGCTTCGAGCCCGTGGACCTCGCCAGCCTTGAGACCATCAAGGCGTTCGCTGCGAGGCTGCGCACCACTCAGGGCAGCCTGGACCTGCTCATCAACAATGCCGCCGTCATGGCGCCGCCACGGCGCGAGCTGACCGTCGACGGCTTTGAGCTGCAGCTCGGCACCAACCACCTCGGCCACTTCGCGCTGACCGCACACCTGCTTCCCCTGCTGCGAAAGGGCAGCCAGCCACGTGTCGTCAGCCTGTCCAGCGTCGCAGCCCGAGCGGGCGCCTTGCATTTCGACGACCTGCAATCCGAGCGCGGCTACAAGCCCATGGTGGCCTACGGCCAATCCAAGCTGGCCTGCCTGATGTTCGCGTTCGAGCTTCAGCGCCAGAGCGACGCCAATGGCTGGGGCCTGCAAAGTGTCGCCGCGCATCCGGGCATCGCGCGCACGGACCTGCTGCCCAACGGCGCCGGCGCTGCCAGCCCTCAAGCCATGATTCGCCGCTTCTTGTGGTTCCTGTTTCAGCCTGCCGCGCAAGGGGCCCTGCCCACGCTCTACGCTGCAACCGCGCCCCAGGCCAAAGGCGGCGGCTACTACGGCCCCGACAGGCTCAGCGAGACACGGGGCCACCCCGCTGCAGCCCGAATGCCACTCCAGGCACTCGACGAGAAGGATGCGGCGCGCCTGTGGGTTGAATCGGCCAGGCTCACCGGAGCCAGCTTTTGATTGCCGGCACCGACGCGCCGGCGGACCCGCGGCGGCGAAGGCTCTGCGCCCTGTTGGCTACAACAGCTCTTCCGTTGCCGGCGTTGGTGCGGGCGCAGCCTGCCGTGCCGCCGTACCGGGTGCACGACTTCGACTGGGTCGACGCGCAACGTTCACGTCCCGTGCCTTCACGTCTGTACTGGCCAGCCGATCTGTCGCCCACGACCAGGGTGCCACTGGTCGTGTTCTCGCACGGCATCGGCGGCTCGCGGCAGGGGTACAGCTACCTTGGCAAGCATTGGTCATCCCGCGGCGTGGCAAGCTTGCACGTGCAGCATGTTGGCAGCGACGCCGCGCTTTGGCGCGGCAACCCGTTCGGCGTGGTGGGCCGGTTGCAGGCAGCGGCTCAGGAAAGCGAGGCGATGGCCCGGGCCGCCGACATGCGCTTTGCGCTGGACCGCATGCTTTCCGATGAAACCGGTGCGCTTGGTGCCGCCGTGGACCCTCGTCGCCTTGTCGCGGCCGGCCACTCATACGGCGCGAACACCACGCTGCTGATCGCAGGGGCACAGGTGGTTCGGCAGGGCCGCACGGTCGACTGCCACGATCCCCGCTTCTCGGCCGCCATCGTCATCTCTGCACCGCCGTTCTACGGCGAAGCCGACTTGGCAACAGTGCTCGCCCATGTGTCGATGCCAACGGTCCATGTGACGGCCACCGACGACGTGATCGAGATTCCCGGCTACCGCTCGGGCCTGGTCGATCGGCTGGCCGTGTTCGACGCCATCGCCGACCCTCGCAAGCTGCTCGCAGTCTTCCAAGGCGGCTCGCACAGCGTCTTCACCGACCGCTCCCTCACGGGCGGCGCGGCGTTGAATCCGAAGGTCAAGGCAGCAACCGCCGAGCTCTCTCTGGCGTTCCTGGACCTGACTTTCCGCGGCAGTGACGCTGCGCTCAGGCGATGGCAGGCCGACTGGCAGCCCATCCTGGCCAAGGCCCCCGGCGCTGCTTTCCCGGCACGCGCCGATGGGAGAACAGCTGTCTCTGACATCGCATGGCAATGAGCAAATACCTGGTCTACGCAAGCTTCGGCTGGCTCACGCTGAGTGGCATGCTGCACTTCCTCATCGACGTGGTGTCGCACGCCATTCGTGGCAAGCATCCGCCAGGCCCCGAGACAACGCTCTATTACGGCTTGAACACCGCGTTTTCTCTGGGGCAGGTGGCCTTCGGGTTGCTCGGCCTGTTCCTCGCCTGGCGTGCCATGGCACTCGTGACCGAGACCCCCGTGCTGGTGCTGACGCTTGCCGCTGGCCTGGGCTGGTGGGCGGTCACCTTCCTTTTCATGAGCTACTGGGAGCCGAAGCTCAACGTCGGCATCTTTTGCGCTCTCACGCTTGCGGCTCTTGTGGCGCGATGAGCCTGTTGTCGGCCTGGTGACCGGTGCCGGGCCTCGCCTCACTTCTTGCGCATTGCCTTGCGCCCCTTGGCTTCGGCAGCCGCCAGCTCCTTGCCGCTGAGTTCATAGACCGCCGTGTCGGTAATTGCTGGCTGGAAATCAGGCATAACCAGGCGGCATTTGCATGCCCAGAGCAGAAGTTCGGTTGCGTTGAGCCAGGGCGTCCTCCATCATCCGTTGCGGAATGTGGTGCCGCGTCGGGTACTTCGGTCTTGCTCACTCTCTCAAACGGGAGACCGTGGGGACAGCTGCGAACTGCCCAGAGTCGGGACGATTTGCGGCAGGCTCGGGCCGATTACTTCGCCAACCCGGAGGACATTCATCGACCTCCGGCCAGCTCCATCGCGGCCAGCCGCGGGGCCGACAGGATCTCGATGCGCCCGTAGCCCACGCGGATCGCGCCGCCGGCGGCCAGCGCCTTCAGCTCCAGCGCCAGCGTCTGCCGGGTGATGCCCAGCATCATGGCCAGCGTCTGCTGCGTGACCTGCAGCACCGGGCGCTCGGTGGCGGCCATCGTCGCGTCGCCGCGGGCCAAGCGCTGCAGCCGGCGCACGATGCGCGCGCGCGTCGAGCGCAGCGTCGCATCTTCCAGCAGTGCGTAGATGGCCCGCGCATGGCGCGCCTGCAGCAGCGCGATCGCCTGCGCAAAGCCGTTGCGCCGCATCAGCCGCTGGAAGTTTTCCGGCGCCACGCACAGCAGCTCCACCCGCCCGGCGGCGCTCACGTCATGCGTGCGCGGCAGCCCGTCCAGCGCCGAGGCTTCGCCGAACCAGTTGCCCGGCTCCAGCACCGCGAGCACCGCCTCGCGCCCGTCCTCGCGCAGCGTGGACACGCGCAGCAGCCCGCCGACCAGGCCGTAGAAGCCGGCCGTCTCGTCGCCCTGGCGGAACACGAAGCTGCCCGGCAGCAGGCGCAGCCGCTCGGCACCGGCCAGCAGCTCGCGGCGCGTGGCGAGGTCCAGCGCGCCGAACCAGGGATCGGCCGAGAGCGGGCGCAGCAGCGGGTGTTCGGCGGGTGGCAAGACACGGGATTGGACCTGCGCTGCGGCGGTCAAGCGCATCTTGCGGCGTCTTCATTGGCGACGGCGAGCATCGCCAATGAAGACGCCGGAGATACCCGCGGATTGCAAGAATTCTGGCGTTTCGGGCGGGGCCGTGAACCTACGCTGCGCAGCTTCACCGCCACCCCAAGGAATCCTCCCATGCACATCCCCTCGCTCCAGGAAGCCGTCAGCGCCGAAGAATGGCAACTGCGCTGCGACCTCGCCGCCTGCTACCGCCTGGTCGCGCTGCACGGCTGGACCGACCTGGTCTTCACCCACATCAGCGCCCGCCTGCCCGGACCCGAGCACCATTTCCTGATCAACCCCTACGGCCTGCTGTTCGAGGAGATCACCGCCTCGTCGCTGGTGCTGGTCGACCAGGCGGGCAACACGCTGCGCGAGACCGGGTTCCCGGTCAACCGCGCCGGCTTCGTGATCCACAGCGCGATCCACGCCGGCCGCGAAGACGCGCGCTGCGTGCTGCACACCCACACGCGTGCCGGCGTGGCGGTCAGCGCCCAGGCGGCGGGGCTGCTGCCGATCTCGCAGCAGTCCACCTTCGTGCTGGGCTCGCTGGGCTACCACGACTACGAAGGCGTGGCCGTGCGCGACGACGAGAAGCCGCGCCTGCAGCAGGACCTGGGCACGGCCCACTTCTTCATGCTGCGCAACCACGGCCTGCTGACGGTCGGCCCGAGCATCGCCGACACCTTCCTGGCCATGTACATGTTCGAGAGCGCCTGCCAGATCCAGCTCGCGGCCCAGGCCGGCGGCGGCGCGCTGACCCAGGTGCAGCCCGAGATCCTGCAAGGCATTGCCGAGGTCTCGCGCACGCAGACCCAGGGCCTGGGCGGCGCCTTCGTGTGGCCTGCCCTGCTGCGCAAGCTGGACCGCCTCGACCCCGGCTACAAGACCTGAGCGGTCCACGCTCGCCCATCACCACAACCACGACGGAGACGAGAACCCGATGCTGTACCCACCCTGCGCCGCCAGGGCGCGCGTGTGCGCGCGGGGGCGATCATGCTGATCGCCCTCGGCCTGCTGATGATCGCCAGCTTCATCACGCTGATCATGACCCGCCGGCTCTCGGCGCTGGTGGCGCTGGTGCTGGTCCCGTTGGTTTTCGGCCTGCTGGCCGGCCACGGCGCGGGCCTCGGGCCGATGGCGCTGGCCGGCATCACCAAGCTCGTGCCCACGGCCGTGCTGCTGCTGTTCGCGGTGCTGTACTTCGGCGTGATGATCGACGCCGGCCTGTTCGACCCGCTGGTGCGGCGCGTGGTGAAGCTGGTCGGCGGCGACCCGCTGCGCATCGCGGTGGGCACCGCGGCCATCGTGCTGCTGGTCTCGCTGGACGGCGACGGCGCCTCCACCGCGCTGGTCACCATCGCCACCTTCCTGCCCATCTACCGCCGGCTGGGCATGAACCCGCTGATCCTCGCGGTGCTGCTGGGCTCGGGCAATGCCATCGTCAACCTCACGCCCTGGGGCGGGCCGACCGGCCGCGTCGCCGCCGCGCTGCAGCTGGACACCAGCGAGGTCTTCCTGCCGCTGCTGCCGACCATGCTGATCGGCATGGCCGCGACGCTGGCCATCGCCGCTTGGATGGGCCTGGGCGAGCGGCGCCGGCTGGGCATTGCCAGCCTGCCGGCCGAGGCCGCGCCGCAGGACCTGGGCTTCGAGCGCGACGAAGGCGTGCAGCGCCCGCGGCTGATCGCGGTCAACCTGCTGCTGACGATGCTGGTGCTGGCCGCCGGTTTCCTGAAATGGCTGCCGCTGCCGCTGGCCTTCATGACCGGTTTCGCGGCCGCGCTGGTCATCAACTACCCGAGCGTGGACCAGCAGCGCAAGCGCCTGGCCGCGCACGCGCCGAATGCCCTGCCGATCGCGCTGCTGATCTTCGGCGCCGGTGTCTTCACCGGCGTGATGACCGGCACCGGCATGATCGACGCGATGGCCAAGGGCGCGGCCACTGCGCTGCCGCCGTCGCTGGGCCCATGGCTCGGCTGGCTCACCGCGCTGCTCAGCGGCCCGCTGACCTTCGTGCTGCCGAACGACGCGTACTACTTCGCCGTGGTGCCGGTCGTCGCGCAGACGGCCGCGCAGTTCGGCATTCCCGCGGTGGAGATTGCCCGCGCCTCGCTGCTGGGCCAGCCGCTGCACTCGCTGAGCCCGCTGATCGCGTCCATCTACCTGGTCTCCGGCCTGCTCGGCTACGAGGTCGGCGCGATGCAGCGCTTTGCGCTGAAGTGGGCGCTGCTGCTGAGCCTGGTGCTGGTCGTGGCCGCTGTCGCCACCCGCGCCATCACCTGACCCACCGCATGAACCCACCTGCCCTGACCGCCCCGCATTCCGCCGGCAGCGGCGCACCGCGCACCGCCGCCCCGGCCCAAGCGGTGGACTGCCACCACCACATCTTCGACCCGCGTTTCCAGAAGCCGCACGAGCCGCAGGTGCCGCCTGCCACCGTGGGCGACTACCGCCAGTTCCTGCGCCGCCTGGGCCTGGCGCGCTCGGTGTTCGTCGCCTCGTCCAACTATGGCGACGACAACAGCTGCCTGCTGGACGCGCTGGCCCGGTTCGGCACGGACCAATGCCGCGGCGTGGCCATCGCCCATGCCGACACGCCCGACGCGGTGCTCGACGACCTGCACCGCCACGGCGTGCGCGGGCTGCGCGTCTACCTGGCCAAGGGCCGCGTGCCAACGCAGGGCGAGCTGCGCACGCTGGGCCGCCGCGCGGCCGAGCGCGGCTGGTCGATCAACGTGGTCGGCAACCGCCAGCGCGAGGTGCTGCTGGACTGGGAGGCCGTGCTGGCCGAGCTGGCCTGCCCGCTGGTGATCGACCACCTGGGCTGGGCACCGCAGCCGGCCGGCACGCGCAGCGCCACCGCGGCGCTGATCCGCCGCCTGCTGGCCGGCGGCAACGCCTGGATCAAGCTCTCCGGCCCGTACCTGTCATCTGCCGAAGGGCCGCCGCATTTCAGCGACGTGGATGAGCTCGCCGCCGAGCTGGCAGCGCTGGCGCCGGAGCGCACGCTGTGGGGCTCCGACTGGCCGCACCCGGTCGCGCAGCAGCACGGCTTCGTGCCCGACGGTGCGCTGCTGTTCGACCAGCTCGCGCGCTGGGTGCCCGATGCTGGCCGGCGTCGCCAGGTGCTGGTCGACAACCCCCAGCGCCTGTACTGGGCCGATGCCGCCTGAACCCGGACCGGCCTGGCTGCGCCGCCCCGCGGCCGCCTGGTCCGCGCTGCTGCTGCTGACGGTGCTGGTCACCGCGGTGCTGCGCGCCGTGCACCTGCCGGCGGCCTGGATGCTCGGGCCGATGCTGGCCGCCATCGCGCTGGCGCTGCAGCGGCCCGGGCTGCGGCTGCCGGGCGGCAGCACGCTGGTCGCGCAGGCGGTGCTGGGCTGCCTGATCGCCCGCGCGATGTCGCCGCAACTGCTGGGCACGCTGCAGCCGCACTGGCCGCTGCTGCTGGGCATGAACCTGCTGGCCACGCTGGGCATCATGGGGCTGGGCCTGCTGGCCGCACGTCGCCAGTGGCTGCCGGGCACCGCGGCGATCTGGGGCATGTCGCCCGGCGGCGCCTCGGCGATGGTGATGCTGGCCGATGCCTACGGCGGCGACCGCCGGCTGGTCGCGCTGATGCAGTACCTGCGGCTGCTGGCCGCGGCGCTGGCCGTCATCGCGCTGGGCACGCTGTTCGGCCACCCGTCGCAGGGCAGCGCGGTGATGGCCCAGCCCGGCAGCGCTGGCACGCCGTGGCTGGCGCCAGTGCCGCTGGTGCCGCTGCTGGCCACCGTCGCGCTGGCCGCGGCCAGCCTGCTGGCAGCCTGGGCCACGCGGCGGGCCACGCTGGTGATCTTCGTGCCGGTGTTCGGCGGCATGGCGCTGCAGGCCGCCGGCTGCGTGCAGTTGGCGGTGCCGCCGCTGGCCTCGGTACTGGCGTTTGCGGTGATCGGCTGGCACGTGGGCCTGGGCTTCACGCGCGAGGCGCTGCAGGAAAGCGCCCGGCTGCTGCCGCGCATCCTGCTGTGCATCGTCGCCATCCTGCTGGTCTGCGCCGGCCTGGGGGTGCTGATGACCCTGCTGCTGCCGGTCGACCTGGTGACCGCCTGCATGGCGCTGAACCCTGGCGGCATGGACGCGGTGGTGCTGATGGCCGCCAGCATCCAGGTCGACCTGCCGCTGATCCTGGCGATGCAGGTCACGCGGCTGATGCTGGTGATGGCGCTCGGGCCGGCACTCGGCCGGCTGGCCGCCAACCATCACCTGGCGCGCACCAAAGGTACCTGATCAGGCCGCCTGCGCGCCCTGCACCGCGCGGTGCCGTTGCAGCAGGTGCTGCAGCAGGTGGCGCGCAGCCGGCGACAGCGGCTCCATTGCGCTGGTGCAGAGGTACTGCGTGCGGCGCGCCCATTCGTCGTTCAGCGGGATCACGCGCACCTGATACAGCGCCACGGCCGTCTCCACCGCCTCGGCCGGGAACACGCCCAGGCCCAGGCCACCGGCGATCAGGCGCATTGCCACCTCGGGGCTGGAGACGTAGAGGCGGTAGTTCACGTCGCGGCCGGCCTCGTGCGCGGCGCGGTCGGTCAGCTTCTTGTGCGAGTTGCCCTGCGAGGCGCAGATGTGCTCGTGGTCCAGCGTTTCGATGAAGTCCAGCCGCTCGCGCGAGGCCAGCGGGTGCGCCTTGGCGACGACCACCGCCAGCGAGTCGAAACCGTACGGGTAGGCGCGCAGCTCGCGGCAGGGCGAGAAGTCGCGGCAGACGCCGATCTCGGCCGCGCCGTTCATCACGCCGCGCGTGACCTCGGAACTGACGCAGGCGTCCAGCGTCAGCCCGACCTGCGGATGGCTGAGCAGGAAGCCGGCCAGGTCGTCGGGCAGCTGCTCGGCCATGGCCGAGCGGATCGACAGCAACCGCACATGGCCGCGGATGCCGTCCGCGTGGTCGCCCACCTCGGACTGCAGCCGCTGCAGGCTGCGCAGGATGGGCCGCGCATGTTCCAGCAGGTCCTCGCCGGCGGGCGTGGGGCTCACGCCGCGCTGGCTGCGGATCAGCAGCGTCACGCCCAGTGCGTCTTCCAGGTCGGCAATGCGCTTGCTGAGCGCCGAAGGGGCGATGAACTCGCGCTCGGCCGCGCGGGCGATGGTGCCGCATTCGCACACGGCGATGAAGAGTCGCAGGGATTGCGGGTCGGCGTACTGCATGCGCTGCACTCTAAGGAAAACACCCGCTAGCGGCCATCGGAACAGACCCGGAACCGCGCGTGGCCCGGGGCCGGCGGCTGCCATCGCGAGACGCGATGGTGTTCGTCGAAAGCCAGCGCTTTCCGGCGCGCGGCCCGGCTTTGATACTGGCCGTGCCGGTCCTCACCGGCGATTGACTTGAGGCACCGAATTGCATTCCGCGAACCCCCGTCCCCTGAACCCCGAGGCCAGCGACATCGACCCGATCACGCTGGAGATCTGGTGGAGCCGCCTGATCGCCATTGCCGACGAAGCGGCCACCGCGCTGCTGCGCACCGCGTTTTCCACCATCGTGCGCGAGTCCAATGACTTCGCCACCGTGCTGCTGAACGCCCGCGGCGAGTCCATCGCCGAATGCTCGGGTGGCATCCCGGCCTTTGCCGGCATCCTGCCGCGCACCGCCAGGGCCATCCTCGCGAAGTTCCCGCCGGGCGACTGGCGCGAGGGTGACTGCGTCATCACCAACGACCCGTGGATCGCCACCGGCCACCTGCCCGACATCGCGCTGCTCACGCCCATCTTCCACCGCGGCCGGGTGGTCGGCTTCGCGGCCTGCGCGGCGCATTCGCCGGACATCGGCGGCAGCGCCTCGCCGGCCACGCGCGAGCTGTTCGAGGAGGGCCTGTGTGTCCCGCCGATGCATCTGTACCGCGCCGGCCAGCGCAACGACGCGATGCTCGCGCTGTTCCTGAACAACGTGCGCCTGCCCGAGCAGGTGCTGGGCGACCTGGAGGCGCAGGTCACCGCGAACAAGGTCTGCGCCCGCCGCGCGGTGGACTTCCTCGAAGACGCCGGCCTGCCGGACTTCGAGCAGCTCTCGCGTGCAGTGCACGAGCGCTCCGAGCTGGCGATGCGCCAGGCGATTGCCGCGATCCCCGACGGCTGCTACACGTCCGAGATCGAGGCCGATGGCGTAGACGGCCAGCCCACGCGCATCCGCTGCGCCGTGACCGTCGACGGCGAGCGGCTGCGGGTGGACTACGCCGGCACTTCGGCCCAGGTCGACAAGGCCATCAACTGCACGATGAACTACACCCAGGCCTATTCGGTGTACCCGCTGAAGTGCGCGATCGATCCGCTGTCGCGCCGCAACGAGGGCACCTACCGGCCGATCGAGGTCAGCGCGCCCGAAGGCAGCATCGTCAACGCGCGCCACCCGGCGCCGGTCGGCGCGCGCCACCTCACCGGCCACCTGCTGTGCTGCGCGCTGTACCAGGCGCTGGCGCCCGTGCTGCCGGGCCGCGTGCTGGCCGACAGCGGCGGCTCGCCGGCGCTGCGCGTCGGCTTTGCCGGCGTGGACAGCCAGGGCACGCGCTTCACGCAGATCCTGTTCGCCAGCGGCGGCATGGGCGCCTCGGCGCAGGCCGACGGGCTATCCACCACGGCCTTCCCGACCAACTCCGGTGCCGGCAGCATCGAGGCGCTGGAGGCCGTGGCGCCGCTGCTGGTCGAGCAGAAGACATTCCGCACCGACTCCGGCGGCGCTGGCCGCCAGCGCGGCGGGCTGGGGCAGGACTGCGTGATCCGCAACCTGGCCGGCCGGCCGATCCGCCTGGGCATCCTGGGCGACCGCGAACGGCACCCGGCGCTGGGCCTGGCCGGCGGCCGGGCCGGCGCGCCGACGCGCGCCCACTTGCAGGACGGCACGCCGCTGAACCTGAAGTCGGTGACCGGCCTGGGCCCGGGCCAGGCGGTCACGCTGCAGTTCGCCGGTGGCGGTGGCTTCGGGCCACCGCAGGAGCGCGAACGCGCCGCGGTGCAGCGGGACCTGGACAGCGGTTTCATCACCGCCGAAGCGGCGGCGCGGGACCACGGTTTCGCGGCCGCGGAGGGCCAGGCATCGTGAACCGCACCGCGCGCATCGGGGTCGACATCGGCGGCACCTTCACCGACTTCGTGTTCCACGACGAGGCCCGTGGCCTCACCCGCACCGGCAAGCGCCTGACCACGCCGGACCAGCCCAGCCGGGCCATCGTCGAAGGCATCCAGCGCCTGCTGGCCGAGACCGGCACCGAAGCCGGCCAGCTCGCCGGCATCGTGCACGGCACCACGCTGATCACCAACACCGTGCTCGAGCGCACCGGCGCCAAGGTCGGCCTGCTGGCCACCGAAGGCCACCGCGACGTGCTGGAGATGGGCCGCGAAAGCCGCTACGACGTGGACGACCTGTTCCTCACGCCGGTGCCGGTGATCGTGCCGCGCCGGCTGCGGCGCGGCGTGCGCGGCCGGCTGCTGGCGGACGGCCGCGAGCACGCGCCGCTGAGCGTGGAAGACGTGCAGCGCGAGGTGCGCGTGCTGGTCGAAGGCGAGGGCATCGAGGCGCTGGCCATCGCCTTCCTGCATTCATACCGCAACCCGGTGCACGAGCGCCAGGCGCTGCAGGCGGTGCGAGCGCTCTACCCGGAGCTGCTGGTCACGCTCTCGTGCGAGGTGGCGCCGGAGATCCGCGAGTTCGAGCGCACCAACACCGCCTGCGTGAACGCCTACGTGCAGCCGCGCGTGCACGGCTACCTGAGCCGGCTGAAGGCCGACCTGGCGGCGCTGGGCTTTGCCGGCGAGCTGTCCATCATGCTGTCCGGTGGCGGCATCACCAGCATCGAGGACGCGGCGCGTTTCCCGGTGCGGCTGATCGAGTCCGGCCCAGCCGCGGGGGCGATGGCCGCGGCCTTTGCGGCGCGGCAGATGGGCGAGCCGCGCCTGATCGCCTTCGACATGGGCGGCACCACGGCCAAGATGTCCCTGATCGAGGACGGCCGGCCGCACCTGAAGCACGACTTCGAGGCCGGCCGCCTGCACCGCTTCAAGCAAGGCTCCGGCCTGCCGCTGAAGGTCACGGTGATCGACATGATAGAGATCGGCGCCGGCGGCGGCTCGATTGCCGGCATCGACGAGATGCGGCTGATGAAGGTCGGCCCGCGCAGCGCGGGCTCGGTGCCCGGCCCGGTCTGCTACGGCCGCGGCGGTACCGCGCCGACCGTGACCGACGCCGACCTGCTGCTCGGCGGCCTCGACCCCGAATTTTTCCTGGGCGGCGAAATGGCGCTCGCGCTGGACGCCGTGCGCCAGGCCGTGGGCACCCGGCTGGCCGAGCCGCTGGGCCTGCCGCCGATGGTGGCCGCGCGTGGCGTGCAGGCCATCGTCAACGAAAGCATGGCCGCGGCCACGCGCATGCACATGGCCGAGCAGGGCAAGGACCCGCGGGCCTACAGCCTGTTCGCCTTTGGCGGTGCCGGCCCGGTGCATGCCTACGGCCTGGCCAAGCTGCTGAAGGTGCCGCGCCTGATCGTGCCGATGGGCGCCGGCGTGATCTCGGCCTTCGGCTTCCTTGTCGCGGCGCCGGCGGTGGACGAGGTGCGCGGCTACCTGACGCGGCTGGAGGTGGCCGACTGGGCGCATGTCAACGCGATGTACGCCGAGATGGCCGCCGCCTGCCAGGCCCTGCTGCTGCGCGCTGGTGGCGAGGGCGCGCAGATCGCCTGGCAGTGGCAGGTCGACATGCGCTACCTGGGCCAGGGCTTCGAGGTCTCGGTGCCGATCGCCATGGATCCGGGTCACCCGGGCGGCCCCGGCGGCCCGCTCGGCGCCAGCCACGTGCCGGCCCTCCGCGAGGCCTTCGCGCGCACCTACGAGGCCCGCTTCGGCCGCGTGGTGAAGGACACCGATGTCGAAGCCGTGAGCTGGCGCCTGTCGGCCAGCCTGCCGGAGCGCCACATCAGCCTGGCCCATTCGCTGGCCGAGGGCCCGGCGCTGCGCGGCCAGCGCACGGTGCACTACCCCGGCTTTGGCGACCTGGCCAGCAAGGTCTACGACCGCTATGCGCTCAAGCCCGGCGTGCGCCTGCAAGGCCCGGCGGTGTTCGAGGAGCGCGAGTCCAGCTGCAGCGTGGGCCCGGACTGCAGCGTCACGGTGGACCGCCACTTCAACCTGGTGGTGGACTTTGCTGCGCAGGGGGCCGCCGCATGATGCGCCGCCCGTCCGAACGCCGGGTCGTGGTGACCCAGCAGTTTTTCGACGCCGAAGCCGCGGCCTACCTGCGCGCGCACGGTTGCGAGCTGCAGGTGGCCCAGCTGCCGCCCGGCAAGACCGACGGCACGCTGGCGCGCGTGGACCTGCTGCCGCTGCTGGACGGCGCCGCCGGCTGGATCGTCGGTCACGCGCACGTGGACCGCACGCTGCTTGCGGCCTTGCCGGCGCTGCAAAGCATTGCCCGGCGTGGCGTGGGCTACGAGCGCATCGACACCGCGGCGGTGGCCGAGGCGGGCCGGGTGGCGACCATCGCCGTGGGCGGCAACGACGCCTGCGTGGCCGACCACACGCTGGCGCTGATGCTGGCGGTGGCGCACCGGCTGCGCGAGTCGCAGCTGCAGATGCAGGCCGGCTCGCGCGCCATCCTGGTCGGCGGCGACCTGTACCGCAAGACGGTGGGCATCGTCGGCCTGGGTCGCATCGGCCGCGCGGTCGTGCAGCGCCTGCGCGGTTTCGAGTGCCGGCTGCTGGCGCATTCGCCAGGCACGCCCGCGTTGCCCGGCGTGGCACAGGTACCGCTGGACGAGCTGCTGCAGGAGAGCGATTTCATCACGCTGCACGCGCCGCTGACCGAGGCCACGCGCCATCTGGTCAACGCCGCGGCCATTGCCCGCATGAAGCCTTCGGCCATCGTCGTCAACACCGCGCGCGGCGGCCTGGTGCACGACGGCGACCTGCTCGCCGCGCTGAAGGCCGAGCGCCTGGCCGGCGCCGGGCTGGACGTGTTCGCCAGCGAGTCCGACAAGGCCTTCGAGCCGGTCACCGCCGAACTCGTCGCGCTGCCCAACGTCATCGCCTCACCGCATTCGGGCGCCTCCACGCGCGAAGGCCTGGCGCGCACCAACCTGATCGCCGCGATGAACACCGTGGCGGTGCTGGACGGCCACGCGCCGCCGCCCGAATGCGTGGTGGCCGATGGCCGGCCCGGCTTTGCCGCGGCCACCCGTTTCCCCAGCGTCCATTGAAGAGAAGAAGGCCCGATCCCGCATGAACCCGAAGTTACCCATCAAGATCCTGGTGCCCACCGGCTCGCTCGGCGCAGGCGCCATCGAGGAAGAGGTCCGCCACGGCATCGCGCAAGGCGCGCATGCCATCGCCACCGACGCCGGCTCCACCGACAGCGGCGCGGCCTACCTGTCGCTCGGCATTTCGAAGAACAACCGCGGCTCGGTCAAGGCCGACCTCACGGTGCTGATGCGCGCCGGTGCGCAGGCCGGCATCCCGCTGATCATCGGCACCTGCGGCCAGGCCGGCGGCGACCGGAACGTGGACTGGACGCGCGACGTGGTGCTGGAGGTGGCCGCCGAGCTGGGCATTCGCCCGCGCATCGCGCTGCTGTATTCCGAGCAGGACAAGGCCTTGCTGAAGGCCCGCAACGCGGCCGGCAACATCACGCCGCTGGCGCCGCTGGGCGCGCTCGACGACGCGACCATCGACGCCTGCGACCACATCGTCGCCGCGATGGGCCCGGAGCCCTACATCGCCGCGCTGCAGGCCGGGGCCGACATCATCCTCGGCGGCCGCACCACGGACACCGCCGTGCTGGCCTGCTTCGCGCTGATGCACGGCGCGCACGCCGGCGCGGCCTGGCATGCCGCCAAGGTGGCGGAGTGCGGTGCGCAGTGCAGCGCACTGCGCTTCGGCGGCTCGGGCGTGCTGGTCAGCATCGACGCCGAAGGCTTCGACGTGGCGCCGCTGGGCATCAAGAACTACTGCGACGTGCACAGCGTCTCGGCCCACATGCTGTACGAGAACAGCGACCCCTTCCTGCTGACCGAGCCGGGCGGCGTGCTGAACGTGACGCGCGCCGAGTACACGCAGCTCGACGAGCGCACCGTGCGCGTGACCGGCTCGGTGTGGGAGCCCCGGCCCTACACGCTGAAGCTGGAAGGCTCGTCAAGCGGCCGCTTCCAGACCCTGATGCTGATCGGCATCCAGGACCCGGACGTGCTGTGCCGCGTGGACGAGTTCCACGACAAGCTGCTGGCGACGATGTACGAGCGGGCGCGCAAGACCATCGGCCCGGCGGCCGGCGACTTCCACATCTCGCTGCGCATGTACGGCTGGAACGCGGTGTCGGGCGACACGCCGCCGGCCGGCACGCCGGCACCGCGCGAGATCGGCGTGCTGTTCGTCGCCACGGCCGACAGCCAGGCCATGGCCACGCAGATCGCCAAGGCCTGCAACGCGTACTTCTTCCACTACCCCATCGTGATGGACAAGGAACTGCCGAGCTACGGCTTTGCCTTCACGCCGGCCGACATCGAGCGCGGCCCGGTGTTCGAGTTCCGCCTGAACCATGTCGTGCACGTCGACGACCCGCTCGAACTGATCCGCACCGCCTGGGTCGACCTGAAAGAGAAGGAAGCCGCCTGATGCCCACCGTCAAGGATGTCTGCCGCCACGTGCGTTCGAAGAACGCCGGGCCGTACTGGGTCACCTTCGACCTGTTCTTCGACAGCGAGGAGAACTTCCTCGCCTACGGCAACTCGCCGGCGCTGGATGGCGCGCTGTTCCAGCGCCTGTTCGGTGCCGACCCGGCGCTGGTCAAGCGCTTCCTGATCCCCGGCCTGAACACCGTGAAGCTCTCGTACGCCCGCACCTCACCGCAAGGCGGCATGGTGGAGCGTGACATGCACTGCGGCCAGCAGTATGTGCGGCTGCTGGACGTGGAGTTGTCCCGGGCCTGACCCAAACTCCGCCGCGCGGCCAGCGTCGCAGAACGTGAACGGGGCCGAGCCCCGTCGCCGCGCAAGTCCCTTCCCGTCCGGTTGCAGAGACACGACCATGAACCGACCTTGCTTCTCATTGACCCGCCGCGGCGCCCTGCTGGCCGCCGCGGCCGCGGCCTTGCCCGGCACGCGCGCCTGGGCCGAGGCACCGTATCCCAACAAGCCCATCAAGCTGGTGCTGCCCACCGCGCCCGGCTCGGCGGTGGACCTGCTGGCGCGCCAGCTCGGCCCCCTGCTCACCGCGGCGCTGGGCCAGCCCATCGTGATCGACAACGTACCCGGCTCGGCCAACCTGATCGGCACGCTGCAGATGCTGCGCGCGCCGCACGACGGCTACACGCTGGGCTTCCAGTCGTCCACCTACGCGGCCATGCCCAGCCTGTACAAGCTGCCGTTCGACCCGGCCAAGGACGTGAAGCCGGTGACGGTGATGACCTCCGGGCCGCTGCTGCTGGTGGTCAACCCGCGGCTGGCGGCCAGCAACCTGCACGAGCTGCTGGCGCTGGCCAAGTCGCGGCCGGAGGCGTCGCTGCTGTCCTATGGCAGCGGCGGCATCGGCACCACGGTGCACGTGGCGGCCGAGCTGATGACGCAGCAAAGCGGCGTGCGCATGCTGCACGTGCCCTACAAGGGCGCGGGCCAGTACGCCACCGACCTGATCGGCGGCCAGATCGACTGCGGCTTCCTCGCGCTGGGCCAGGCGCTGCCCTATGTGCGCAGCAACCGGCTGCGCGCCATCGGCCTGAGCACCAAGGCGCGCCTGCCCAACATGCCGGAGTTCACGCCACTGGCCGAGCTTGGCCTGCCGGGTTTCGACGTGGACGCCTGGGTCGCGATGGTCGCACCCGGCCAGGTCCCGCCCGCGGTGATGGACAGGCTCAACCGCGTGACCGTGGGCGCGCTGCGCTCCAGGGAAATGACGCAGTTCCTCTACGACAACGGCGGCAACACCATCGGCAACAGCCTGCCCGAAGCCTCGGCGATGCTGGTGCGCGAGCTGGACCGCTACGCCAAGGTCATCAAGGCCAACGACATCAAGGTCAGCTGAGCGCGCGGGCGCTCGGTCCACCTGCCACGGGCGCGCTGCCAGGCGCGGCCTACGGCCTGGCCCGGCCCGGCCCGGCCCGGCCCGGATTTTTTCCCCCGACGACACAAGAACCCACGGAGACAGACGACATGAAGTTCCCAGCAGGACGGCGCCCGCGTGGCGCCCGCGGCAGCGTGGCCAAGGCTGCGATCACGAGCACGGCGGCGGCGGCCTTCACGGTCCTCGCACCGGCCGCCCGAGCCGACAGCAGCGTGACCCTCTTCGGCACGCTGGACGCCGCGGTGGTGGCCAGCCGCAGCGGCGCACCCGGCGCGAAGACCGACAAGCAGGTGGCCTCCGGCGTGAGCCAGGGCTCGGCCTGGGGCGTGCGCGGCAGCGAGGACCTGGGCGGCGGCCTGCGCGCGTTTTTCATGCTGGAGGCCGGGCTGGACCTGGACACCGGCGCGGCCAAGTCCTATGCCGGCAACCCGGCGACCGCGACGCCCACCTCGTCCAACGGCACTTCGTTCACCGGCTTCAACCGCCGCTCGTACGTGGGCCTGGACACCGGCGGCTACGGCACGCTGACCATCGGCCGCGACTACACGCCGGCCTACTACGCCGCGCGCAACTCGGACGTGTTCCGCCTGGGCATGTTCGGCAACCTGCAGGAGACGGTGCCGCTGAGCGGCGGCTCGGAGCGTTCCGGCCGCGTCAGCAACGCGCTGTTCTACACCTCGCCGACGCTGGCCGGCCTGCGCGGCCGCGCGGTCTACAGCCTGGGCTCCGAAAGCTCGGGCGCGACCGGTGGCCTGCCGCGCAAGGCCAACACCTTCGTCGGCATCGGACTGGAATACACCTTCGCCGGCCTGCAGCTGAACTCGTCTTACCAGCGGCTGAACCCGCCGGTGGTGGCCGGCACGCCGCCGGCCTTCACCGGCACGACCAGCAAGCGCGAGGACGCGCTGATCGGCGCCAAGTACACGCTGGGCGACTTCGCCTTCACCGGCGGCTACTGGCACGTGGGCACGCCCAACAACGCGCGGGATGCATGGCTGGGCGCATCGATGGACATCGGCGCCAGCACCCTGCTGATCGAGGCCCAGCGCATCCGGCAGGACACGTCCTCCGGCCAGGTGCGTCGCGGGGTTTCGCTGGCGCTGGGCTATGTCTACACGCTGTCCAAACGCACCGTGCTCTACGCCAACTACGGCCAGGTCGACAACGACGGCAACGCCTCGTTTGCCGTGGTGGCCAGCGACGCGGCCATCGCCGCCGGCGGCCCGGGCACCACGCCCAAGGTGCTGGCGCTGGGCATGCGGCACAACTTCTGACCACGGCCACCCGATGGGGCCACCGCCATGCAGGGTCGGCGCCATCGCCCAGCCCGCGAAAACATCCCACACGCCAGGTGCACAAGCCTGTGGACAAGCGCTGGGCGGCGGTCTCAAGTGCTTGATGCACAAGGCGAACCGTCACATTGCTGTAAAAAAGGGCACGCTTTCCGGCCAGTTCATCGGGTCAGTCCCCAGTGACGTTGGACAAGCCTGTGGATAAGCCGGTGACGGCCGCGCCAAGCCCTTGTCGCGCCTGGGTTGGCACTGGATTGCGGCAAAAAGCGGCAAGCTGGATCTGCCTTTTCTGTCCTTGACTTTTGCGCGATTTCGAGTTGCTTGAATCCCCACGTCGCAGCGGGTCAGGCCATCTGGGATAGCGTGCCCCCCGACCGGATGCCAGTGGCGGCCAACAAGCCCGGCTGGCAAGCTTGTCGCACCAATCATCAGAGGGCATCCCACATGCAAATTCAAGCACGCGCCAGCCGCGCCATCCTGCGGGCCGCCATGGCCACCATCGTCGCTGCCGCTGGCGGCGTCGCGTTGCTGCCGGCCGCACACGCCGCGGCACCCCAGGTCAAGACCAGCGCGCCGGGCTACTACCGCGTGATGCTGGGCGAATTCGAGATCACCGCGCTGTCCGACGGCACGGTGAACCTGCCGGTGGACAAGCTGCTGCACGAACCCGCGCCCAAGACCACCAAGGCCCTGGCGCGCAACTTCCAGCAGGCGCCGGTGGAGACCTCGATCAACGCCTACCTGATCAACACCGGCAGCAAGCTGGTGCTGGTGGACACCGGCGCGGCCGGGCTGTTTGGGCCGACGACGGGCAAGCTGCTGGCCAACCTGAAGGCGGCCGGCTATTCGCCCGAACAGGTCGACGACATCTTCATCACCCACATGCACCCGGACCACGTCGGCGGGCTGGGTGGCAATGGCGAACGCACCTTCCCGAATGCCACCGTGCACGCGGACCAGCGTGACGCCGACTTCTGGCTCAGCCAGGCCAACCTGGACAAGGCGACGGCAGAGAACAAGGGCTCGTTCCAGGGCCCGATCAATGCCATTGGCCCGTACCAGAAGGCCGGCAAGTTCGCGCCCTTCAGCGGCGACACCACGTTCATGCCCGGCATCAGCGGCCACGCCGCCTACGGCCACACGCCGGGCCACACCACCTACAAGATCGAAAGCAATGGCCAGACGCTGGTGCTGTGGGGTGACCTGATGCACGTGGCCGCGGTGCAGTTCGACGATCCTTCGGTGACCATCGAGTTCGACTCGGACTCGAAGGCCGCTGCCGTGCAGCGCAAGGCAGCGTATGCGGAAGCAGCGAAGACCGGCGAGCTGGTTGGCGCGGCCCACCTGTCCTTCCCCGGCCTGGGCCACCTTCGCGCCGAGGGCAAGGGCTACCGCTTCGTGCCGCTGAGCTACAGCCTGATGCGCTGAACTTGCGCCGAAGCGTTTGATCCAGGCGGCCCGCGGGGCCGCCTTTTTCATGGCAGCGCGTGTCCCCCCAATCTGCGGCTCGCCGCTGGCGCAGCGCGCTGGCATCATGGCCCGCCGCTGCGGGTCATCCGGCCCGGCGACACCACAGGAGGATGGCATGAGACAAGCACGCACACGCAAGCTCGGCGAGCTGGCCACGGCAGCCGCGCTGCTGCTGGGCACGGTCGGGGCTGGGCTGACACAGGCCGCACTGGCGCAGGCCGCGGCGGCGGCCGCACCGCTGGCCGCCGACACGCCCAGCACGACCACGGCCGGCAACCGTTTCCTGGCGCCGCAAGGCTGGAAGCTGAGCCAGCGCGGCCCGGCCACCTTGCTGGAAGCGCCGGAGGGCGGCTCGCTTGTGGTGCTGATGGACGTGGCCGATGCAGCCGATGCCGACGCAGCAGTCGCCGCGGCCTGGGCCGCCTACAAGGGCAGTGCGCCATGGCCGTTGCGCCTGGCCTCGCCGGTGGCCGCCAAGGACGGCTGGAGCGAGCGCCGCAACCTGGTGTACCAGACCAGTCCGAACGAGGAGCGTGGGGTCAGCGCGCTGGTGCAGCGCGCCAACGGCGTGTGGACCGTGGTGATCGCGGACATTGCCAACGCCGTCGGCGAAAAACGCGGCGCGCAGCTCAGCCAGATCTTCGGCAAGCTGCTGCCCAAGGGCTATGAGCGCGAGAGCTTCGCCGGCAAGAAGGCAGCGCCGCTGACGCCCGAGCGCATGGCCATGCTGAGCCAGTTCGTGCAGCAGGCGATGGCAGAGACCCGGGTGCCTGGCGTGGCCTTCGGCCTGGTGCAGGACGGCAAGCTGGTGTTTGCCGGCGGGCTGGGCGTGCGCGCGCTGGGCCAGCCGGAGAAGGTCGACGCCGACACGCGTTTCCAGATCGCCTCCAACACCAAGGCGATGACCACACTGATGCTGGCCAAGCTGGTCGACCAGAAGAAGATGGGCTGGGACACGCCGGCCACGCAGTTGCTGCCTTCGTTCAAGCTTGGCAGCCCCGAGACCACGCGGCAGGTGCTGGTCAAGCACCTGATCTGCGCCTGCACCGGCATGCCGCGGCAGGACCTGGAATGGCTGCTGGAGTTCAAGGACCTGACGCCCGAAGGCGCCATGAAGCTGCTGGGCACCATGCAGCCGACCAGCGGCTTTGGCGAGCTGTTCCAGTATTCGAACCCGATGGCGGCTGCGGCCGGCTACATCGGCGGCCACGTGGCCTACCCGGCGCTGCCCATCGGCCAGGCCTATGACCAGGCCATGCAGGCCCTGGTCTTCGACCCGCTGGGCATGCGCCGCACCACGCTGGACTATGCGGCGGCGCAGGTGGGCAACACCGCGATGCCGCATGCGCCCGACGAGGACGGCAGGATGGTCGCGGCCGAGCGCCGCATGAACCTGTCCATCGTGCCGATGCGGCCGGCCGGTGCCGGCTGGAGCACGGTCAACGACGTGCTGAAGTACGTCTCGATGGAACTGGCAGAGGGCAAGCTGCCGGACGGCAAGACCTACGTCTCGCGCGAGCCGCTGCTGGCCCGGCGTGCGCCGCAGGTCACCGTCAGCACCGACCTCACCTATGGCATGGGGCTGGAGGTCAATACCGTCTACGGTACGCCGGTGGTGCACCACGGCGGCGACATGATCGGCTACCACAGCGACATGATGTGGCTGCCCGAGCATGGCGTGGGCGCGGTGGTGTTGACCAATGGCGACCTGGGCTGGGTGATCCGCAGCCAGTTCCGCCGCAAGCTGCTGGAGGTGCTGTTCGATGGCAAGCCGGAGGCTGACGCGGCAGTCGCGACGCAGGCCAAGGCCTACTACGACGACCTGGCGGTGGAGCGCAAGTTGCTGACGGTGCCGGCCGACCCGGCGGTGGCTGCGAAGCTGGCCAAGCGATATGTCAACGCCGCCGTTGGCGCGATCGAGGTCAGCCGCATCGGCAATCGCCTGCACTTCGACTTCGGCGAATTCGACAGCGACATGGCCACGCGCCAGAACCCGGATGGCACGACCACCCTGTCCACCCTGGTGCCGGGCTTCAGCGGCGTGGAATTCGTCGTTGGCCAGAAGGGGGACAAGCGCACGCTGACGCTGCGCGATGCGCAGCACGAGTACGTCTTGATGGCGCAGTGATGGGGCACCCGGCTCGGTGAGTACACCGAGCCACCCGCCGGGCGGGTTCGCGGGTGCGCCGGCTACGCCAGCGGATCAGCGCAAGGTCAGGCCACGGTCCCGCACGTGCCAGATCAGACGGGCAAGGTGAACGCCAGGCCGATCTGCGAGCCGTAGATGGGGTAGCGCACCTTGCAGCGGTAGCCGCGAAGCCGCTCGGCGTCCCAGCCCTGGGTCTCGCAGACGTGGCGGATCAACTCGGAATATTGCGGGAACTCAGGCATGCGGAACGCGGCAGGGCCGCGGCCGAGAAACTGCACGCTTTCCAGCATGTCCAGCCGATCGCCGACGCGCGCCGGGTCGTCAGGATGGGCAATGCCCCGCACCACCGTGTCGTAGAGCCGCACCTCGGGCACCACGCCAGGCCAGACGTCCTCGTGCAGCAGCGCATCGACGATGTAGGCCTCCGATGGCGGCTCGGCCTGGCCGCCGAGGCCCGAAGTGGGGCCGCCGCTGCCGCGGCGCGCACGGTGCAGGTTGCGATAGAGCATCGCGAAGACAAGGTCGCCGCCGTGGCCATCTGCCCGCCCCAGCGGCAGGCCGGAAACCGCGGTCTCGACGATGTGGCCGTGGCTGGCCACTTCGATCTCGTCGGTCGAGATGGTCGAATACTGCGGCAGCAGCATGTCGGCCATGTTGTGAACCGCCTGGCCGCCAATGCCCGAAGCGGTGAAGTGCGCGCCATCGGCCGCCATCGAAGAACTGCAGACCCGCAGCACGCCTGAAGGCCGGGTGCGCCGGCAGCCCAGCAACGCGTCAATGCCGATGCAGTCGTGGTAGGTCGGGTTGGTGGCGGACGGGTACAGGATGCCGGTGTTCAGCACCAGTTGCGCCTGCACGCCACGCAGGGCGCTGACGGACTTGAAGGCCGCCGTCTTGTGGCGCAGCTCGAAGGTCGCGCGGGACTCCTGCGCCCAGTCGCTCAGCACGGCCTCCAGCGTCGCGCGGTCACCCATGTCCACGTCGATGAAACGCTCGAAGCCGCTGATCGCTTCATCGACCCTCGCAATGGCGTCGCTGGTCGCGCCGTGCTGCGCGGCACCCTTGAGCATCTGCCGCAGCGCTTCCTGACCGGGGATGGCAAACAGCGTGGCCAGCGGGTCGCTGCTGCGTGTGGACGTCATCAAGCGGCTGACGGCCGACTGGCTGAGCTTCAGCACCGCTTGCAGGCCCTTCTGGTCGCGGGCACCGGCACGCGCCAGCTGGCCCAGCAACGCATCGATGGAATGCTGCAAGGCCAGACCGGTGGCCTCGGCGCGTTGACGCAGCGCCACGTCGGCCAAACGGCTCCGGGGGATGTCCGAGTTCATCTCACCAGCATACCGCGATCAGACGGAAAAATATTCTGAGAATTTCTTTCAGAATTGTTGCCTTGATTCCGACACATCGATATGCTGCATTCACTTCTCGTTCATGTTCGGCCGGCACAGCACGCCAACCCGAGCCGGGCGGAAGTGCCAACCTCACCCGCCTGGCCACCACCCGGTAGCTGTCCCCGACCGTATGCATGGAGTTTGCTGAGATGACCGTTTCCCGTTCGACCTCTTTGGCCCTGGCCGCCGCTGCCGCCCTGATCGGCGGCCAAGCCGTGGCAGCGCGCCCCTTGCCCGCCGCCATGCAGTCGCCGGCCCAGCGCATGGCAGCCATCCAGCAACAAGCAAGCCAACAGCATGCCGCAGCCCAGGCCGCCGGCACCGCTGACAACACCGCACCGGTGCTGACCCGCTTCTCGCTGGTGGGCGACGTGAACGCGCAGTCCGTCAATCCCAAGGAAGACCTGGACGTGACGATGTCCGACGAGATGTCGGGCCTGACGACCTACATCATCAACCTGAAGGGCCCGTCGGGCCAGATGGTGCAGCGCGTGGAAACCATGTACGGCCAGATGAAGGTCGATGGCCGCATTTCCATCGGCGCGCAGTTGCTGGGTACGCCCTCGTTCAGCCGCTTCTCCGAGCCTGGCACCTGGCAGGTCGATTCGGTCTTCCTGTCCGACGGCAACTTCAACATGAAGATGTACTGGCCCGAGGACATCGCGCCGCTGGGCGGCCGCACCAGCTTCGCGGTGAAGAACACCAAGGGCTACGACATCACGCCGCCCACGCTGACCAGCGGCAGCGTGGAGACGCCCAAGCTCTCGCTGTCCACGCCGCCCGCCGGTACCCCGACCGGTACGCTGCCCTATGCCAGCGTGAAGCTGGGCACCGCCGACACCGGCAACGGTGCGGTCGCCGGCGTGCTGGAAGCCATCGTCGAGTTCTGCCTGGCCAACCAGTTCGCCGACTGCGTGGACACCATCGAGCTGCATGGCCACGTGGGCCAGGTCGGCCAGGACAGCGCCACCTTCCGCGCGCTGGCCCAGCTGCGTTCGGACCAGACCCCTGGCGTCTACCAGATCCTCAATGTCTTCGTGATCGACAGCGCGCAGAACAACGTGCTGCTGCAGAGCGACAAGCTCGGCGGCGGCGATGACCTGAGCAAGTACTTCCCCGGCGGCATCACGCTGAAGGTCTCGAAGTAAGACCTGCACGGGAGCGCAGCGGCGGCGGCAACCCACGGGGCCAACAGGTGGCCGTGGGCTGGCCCAAGGCTCAGTTGACCAGTGTCACTGCCGCAGGCGACAGCGTGCGCAGCAGCTCGGGCACGATCAGCCGCGGGGCCAGCGCCGGGTCGCCGGGCGGCGGTGCCGGCCGGCCCTTCAGCAGGCCGGCTGCCATGCCCCAGCGGATCTGGGCGCTGATGGTCGCGGCCAGCGCCTGGTCCAGCCGCACCCGGTAGTCCTGCTCGCGGTAGTAGGCATCGGCCTGGGCCGCGTCGATGTCCAGCATGCGCTGCATGGCGCGCCTGGCTTCGTCGGGATGCCGGGCCATGAAACGCTCGGCGCGCAGCAGCGCATGCAGCACGCGCCGCATGTCCGGCCCGCGCCGCTCCATCAGGCCCTGCGGCGCGACGATGTTGAAGTATTGGGTGTAGACCCGCGGGCTGGGCAGCACCAGCGCGTCGCTGCCCAGCTGCTTGAGCGTCAAAGAGGCCAGCGGCTCCCAGATCGCCACCGCGTCCAGCTCGTGCACCGACAGCGCCTGCGGCAGCTGCGTGGGGTCGAAGTTCTGCACCTTGACGCCTGCCGGGTCGATGCCGTTGAACAGCAGCAGGCTGTCGACGAAATAGTGGGCCGAGCTGCCGGTCACCGTGCCCACACGCTTGCCAGCCAGGTCCCGCACAGCCTGGATGCCGGCGCTGCGCCGCGCGATCAGCTTGATCTGGTGCGACGAGGCGCTGATGGTCGCCAGGATGCTGAGGTCGTAGCGCTCGCTCAAGGCGACGATCAGCTCCGATGCGGTGGCCAGGTCGGCCTGCCCGCTGCGCACGGCCTCTGCGCACTCGCGCCCGCTGTTGCACGGCAGCAGCTTGAGCTGCAGCCCCTCGGCCTCGAAATAACCTTCATCCTGCGCCACCTGGACCGGCAGTGTGACCGAGCCGCGCGACATGGCCAGCACCAGTGGCGCCGCCACGGCCGAGCCGGCCAACAGCCATGCGGCCAGCATGCCCACCAGTGCCCGCTTCATGACGCGTCCTCTGCAGAGGACGCCGCCAGCGCCAGCATGCGAAAGCCATTGCGCCCGCCACGCTTGGCTGCATACAGCGCCTCGTCGGCCCGGGCCAGCAAGGCCGCAGCCTCCACCGGCAAGGCCTCGGGCGCAAGGTAGGCAATGCCGATGCTGGTCGAGACCTGCAGCAGCGCGCCCTCGAACTGCATCGGCCGGTTCACCGCCTGCACGATCTTGCGGGCAACTGCCTGTGGCTCGGCATCGTTGTGCAGGCCTTCGAGCAGCACCACGAACTCATCGCCGGCCAGGCGGGCCACGCTGTCTGTCTTGCGCACGCAGGCCGAGACGGTGCTGGCGAACTGCACCAGCACCGCATCACCGGCCGCGTGGCCGCGCGAGTCGTTGATGGACTTGAAGTGGTCCACGTCCAGGAACAGCAGCGCCAGGGCCGCGCGGCTGCGCTGGCGCCGGGCCAGCGCCTCGGGCAGGCGCTCGTTGAACTGCAGCCGGTTCGGCAGGCCGGTCAGCACGTCGACCCGGGCCAGCGCCTGCAACTGCTGTTTCGCGGCCAGGCGGTCGGAGATGTCGCGCAGGAAGGCATTCGCGACATGGCCCTCGGGCTCGCGCACCGCGCCAACCGAGAGCTCGACCGGGATTTCGTGGCCGTCCCGGTGCAGCGCGGTGATCTCGATGCGCTGGTTGACCACCGGCCCTTCGCCGGTTTCGCGGAAACGCTCGAAGCCGGCCAGGTGGGCGGCGCGATGGCGCTCGGGAATCAGCAGCTCGTGCATGGTCCGGCCCAGCACCTCGGCCTCGCGCCAGCCGAAAGTGGCTTCGGCCTGGCGGTTCCAGCGGGTGATGCGGCCGTGGATGTCCAGGCTGACGAATGCGTCCGGCGCGTGGCGCAGGATGTTGCGCACCCGCTCCTCGCTGATGGCTTGCGCGGCGGCCACCTGCTTGCGCTCGGTGACGTCGGTGGTCATCGCGTAAAAACCGCGCACCTGGCCGCGCTCGTCCAGGTCCGGCAGGTAGACCGACTGGAAATGGCGCGGCCCGCGCGGCGTGCCGCGCAGGCTCTCGAAGACCACGGACTCGCCGCGCAGCGCGGCCTCGGCCGGCGGCCGCATCTGCGCATATGCCGCCTTGTCGTCGGCCCAGAACTGCTGCAGCGAGCGGCCCAGCAGCCGCTCGGGCTCAACGCCGAAGACCACCCGGTGGTGGGCATTGGCAAAGCGGTAGACCTGGTCGCGGTCAACGTAGGTGATCAACACCGGCACGTTGTCGGTCACCGCACGCAGCTGGGCTTCGGACTGGCGCAGCTGCTCGCCACTGCCGGCCAGCGAGGCCGTCATGCGGTCGAAATGGCGTGCGAGGTCACCCAGTTCGTCCTTGGCCGGGTTGTTCAGCCGCGTGGCCAGATCGCCGCTGGCCACGGCCTGCGTGGCCCGCTCCAGCGCCTGCATCGGCTTGAGCACCCTCATGCGCACCACCAGCGCCGAGCCGATCACCACCAGCAGCATCAGCAGCGGCCCGCCCAGCGCGGCCAGGCGGAAACGCGAGCTGGCCTCCAGCCGCTCCTGCACCGCGTCCTGGTGCCACTGGTAGGCGTAGTCGCTCATCGCCTGGGTGTTGGTCAGCAGCCGGTCCAGCACCATTTCCTTGCGCCGCTCGGAGAAGGCGTCGGACTGGGCCGAGGCCAGCTGCAGGGTGTCGAACAGTGGCGGCAGCGCGTCGGCCACCGCCTTCAGCTCCTGAAAGGCCGGGCCGTCGGCAAACGAGGCATGTTCGTCGGCCAGCGCGGCCTGGATCGCCTGCATGCGTGCCTGCCACTGCCCGGCCGCACGCGGCTCGGCATGGCGGGCGTATTCCTGCGTCAGCACCAGCAGGCCTGTGACCTCGTGCGCCATCAGCTGCGCCTGGGCCTGGGTGCGGCTGGCACCGTCCTCGGCGCGGTCGGTCGCTGCGACGATCCACACGGTGCCCAGGCTCACGAGCACCGACAGCACGATGGCGGCCTGCAGCTGGAGGCGGATGCGCATGCGGCTGTACCTTCCTGCCCGCCGGCTACTTCAGCGAACCGGCCGCATTCGGCACGGCCTGGCGCAAGGGCCCGGCATGCACCAGGCCCAGGAAATTCGGCAGCTCGCCGCTGGCATGGCCCTCGCGCAGCGCCCAGCGGGCCTGGCCTTCCATGGTCGTGATCAACGACTGGTCCAGCCCCAGGCGGTAGCTCAGGCCTTTGCAGGCCCATTCGGCCGACTTCGGCGCCAGCTGCAGTTGCTCGCGCAGCAGGCGCTGGGCCTCCGCGGGGTGTTGCTGGATCAGCCGTTCGGCGCGGTCGATGGCCCGCAGCAGGTGCTGCAGCATCGCGTCCCGCGGCACCAGCAGGCGGCGCTGGGCAACCAGGTTGAAGGTGCCCAGGTAACCCCCGGCGCTGGGCAGCACGCTGGCCTCGCCGCCCAGGCCGTTGAGTATCGAATGGGCAAACGGCTCCCAGATCGAGACCGCGTCGACCTTGCCGGCGCGCATCGCGGGCAGCATCTCCTCGGGCTGCAGCAGCAGCACCGTGACGCCGCGCGGGTCCACGCCGGAGGTGAGCAAGGCCAGGTCCAGCACGTACTGGCTGGAGGTGCCGGCCACCACGCCCACGCGCTTGCCGGCCAGGTCCTGCAGTGCCTTGGGCGCGGGCGCGCCGTTGCCGCCGCGTGCCACCAGCTTGACGTCGTCGGCCGTCGTGGTGATGGTGGCAATGACGGCATGGTCCTGCCGCTTGAAGGCATTGAAGACCACCGGCAGCTCGCCGGCGGTGGCCACGTCGGCCTGGCCATCGAGCATCAGCTGCATGCAGCGGTGGCCGCCAATGCAGTCAATCAGCCGCGCGTCCAACCCCTCGGCGGCGAAGTAGCCCTGGCTTTGCGCCACGTAGACAGGCAGCGACAGCGGTGTGCGCGACACCGCCAGCGTGACCGGCTCGGCCGCCTGGGCAGTCGCAGCCGCAGCAGCCGCAATGGCCGCCGCCAGCCAGGCGAACCCGACCCGGCGCCAGAACCTGGCAACCCACCCTGACGACACTTCACAGCCCATGCATGCCTTCCCGCGTGACGAGCCAGCGCTGGCGCGAAATTGGTGCCCGGAAACCCCGGGCAATCGCGACGCATTGTGAGGTTCAGCCGGCCATTCGAAGGCAGGCAAAACCACTGCTTATACGGTCGAATTCAGGGCTTCAAAACCGCTGCCCCTTTCAGTCCGGCAACGAAAAGGCCATGCCGATCTGCGAGCCGTAGATCGGGTAGCGCACCTTGCAGCGGTAGCCGCGAAGCCGCTCGGCGTCCCAGCCCACGGCCTCGCAGGCCTGGCGGATCAGCTCGCCCACGGCCCGCTGCAAGTCCAGGCCCACGTTCTCCGCCAGCAGCCGCAGTTCGGCTTCGGACTGGCGGGCCTCCAGCAGGGAGGCGGCAGCCAGCACCTTGGAGTGCCAGCCGTGCACGAGACCGGAACGAGGGTGGAAACGGTCCCGGCGAGCGCCGAGCGTCGCAGCTTCAGCCTTGCACGAACGCCGGCAGCAGCTGGTGGACCTTGAAGCTGCCGGCAGGCAAGGCCTGGGCGGCAATCTCCAGCAGGTGGCGGTGGTGGGTGAAGACCAGCACCTGGCCACCGGCGGCGAAACGCGCCAGTGCCTGCAGCATGCAGGCGGCGCGCTGGTCGTCTGCCGTCATCAGCACGTCGTCCAGCACCAGCGGCATCTGGCGCTCAGGCGTGCGCTGGAGTTCCAGTGCGGCCAGGCGCAGCGCGAGGTAGAGCTGGTCGGCCGTGCCTTCGCTCAAGCCGGTCACGGCGATCGGCTGGCCGCCTTCGGGCTGCAGGCGCAGCACCGGCGGCTCGGTCTCGGCGTCGACCTGCAGCCGCGTGAAGCGGCCGCCGGTCATCAGCCGCAGATAGTCGCCCGCCAGCTTGACGACCGGGCCCTGGGCCTTCTCGCGGTGGCGCCGCAAGGCATCGGCCAGCAGCGCCTCGGCCAGCTTCAGCTGCGCCCACGGCCGCACACCGGCACGGTAGCGGGCCAGCGCTGCTTCCATCTCCTCGCGGGCCCGGGCGGCTTCGTCCGAGGTGTCGACCGCAGCCAGCGCGGTGCGGGCGGCGTGTTCGGTGTTGATGGCCGTGGCTTCGGCGGCTTCCTGTCGTTCGATGGTCGCAGCCAGTTCCTCGCGTTCCACGTCCAGCGCCACCGCGTCGCCATCGGCCAGCGCCAGGCGCAGCGTGGCCGCGTCGCGCTGGCTGGCGCGGGCGAGCTGGGCCTGCAGGCTCATCAGGCGAGCCTCGGCCTCGCGGCGCTGCGTGGCGCGGGCCTCGGCTTCCGGCAGCTCGGCTTCGGTGGCCACGCCGGCCTGGGCCAGCAGCTGGGCCAGCTGCGACAACGCGGCTTCCAGCGCCTGCTCGGCGCGCGCCTTGCGGCGACTTTCGGTTTCCTTCTGCTGCAGCAGCGTGGCCTGGCTGCGCGCGGCACTGCGTGCTTCGTCCAACCGGCGATTCAGGCCGTCCCACCAGCTGTCGAGTGCATCACCGCGGGTGTCGCTGGCCGGTTCTTCCAACGCTTCGCCCAGCGCCGTCAACTGCGCCCGCACGGCAGCCTCGGTGGCCTCGCCCTGGCGCAGCTGGGCCTGGTGATCCTGGTGGCGCTGGTATTGCAGCGCCCAGTCGCGCAGCTCGGCCAGGCGGGCGTGCACCGCGGCAGGCGGCGCGCCATCCGGCAGGTGCAGGCGGCGGGTCGCGGCGTCCAGCACGAGCTGCGCGCGGGCTTGGCGCTCGGCCCAGCCGGCTTCGGCCGCCTGGGCGCGCTGCAGTTCGGCCTGCAGCGCGGTGACCGCCTGCTGGCGATGCTCGGCTGCCGTCTGGCGCACCTGCAGCGCCTGCTGGCAAGCGCCGGCCTGGGCGAGCAGCGCGGGCAAAGCGGCGGCTGGCGCGTGGTCCGGTTCGACGGCGGCCAGGGCTTGCGCCAACGCGGCGCTGGCCAGTTCGACCTGCTGCGCAAACGCACTGGCCTGCTGCTGCGCGGCCAGCCAGCGCTCGTGTGCGTCCAGCACGGCGCTGCGCTGGCCCAGCCACTCGCGCAGCGCGGCCGGTGCCAGGCCTGGCAGCGCCAGCGCGGCCAGGCGCTCGGCCCAGCGGCTGCTGCGCCGGGCCTGGCGTTCGCCAAGCTCGTCCGCCAGACGCGCCTGCTGCGCCAGCGCTTCGCCCATCTCGGCAATGCGCGATTCGCACTCTGCCGCCTCGGCGGCGCGCTGGGCGCCGGCGCGCAGCAGGTCGGCCTGGCGGTCGGCGTCGGCCTGGCTGCGCTCGAACTGCGCGGGCAGGCCGGCGGGGTCCGCGGGCCGGGTTTCCGCGACGTCAATGAAGGCATTGCGCACCGCCAGCCAATCGGCCTCGCGGGCCGCGCGGGCCTGGCGCAGCGTCTCGGCAGTGACGAGCTCGCCGGCCGCGGCCAGGCCGCGCAGGCGGCGCTGCTGCACGGCCAGATCGGTCTGCACGCGTTCCTGCGTGGCCTTGTTCACCGCGAGCTGGTCGCGCAACGCCTGGCTTTCGGCTTCGGCCGCGTCGACCTCGGTGCCAGGCAGCGGGCGGCTGGCGAGCAGCGACGCGGCATCGGGCAAGTCCAGTTCGGCCAATGCGCGCTGCAGTGCCCGCTGCGCCGCCTCGGCAGCCTGCGTCAGCGCCATGGCACGGTTGTCGGTGTCGCCCAGCGCCTGCGCGCGCTGCAGCGCGGCAGCCAGGGCCTGTCGAGGGGCGGCGGCGGGCAGGGGATCGTCGGCCTGCTGCAGCGGCGCCAGGCGCTCTGCCGCCTGGTCGCGTTGGCGGCGCAGCTGCTGCAGCTCGACGGCCGCCGCCTGTGCGTCGTCCAGCGCCTGTTGCCAGAAGACCTGGTCGGCGGCCGAAGGCAGGCGGGAGAAGAAGGCGTCCAGCGCACCGTCAAAGGGCTGCGGCGCGAGCAGGCGGCTGGCCTGCAGCGCCAGCTGCGCAGCTTCACCTTCGGCCACCGCGGCCAGTTGCACCCGCTGGGCACGTTCGCGGCGCACTGCCCCCCAGTCGGCATCCAGCCGGTCCACGCTGGCGGCCTGCGCCAGCAGCGCAGGCGCCAGGGCCAGTGCGTCCAGCGCCTGCTGGTGCGCGGCCAGTGTTTCCTCGGCTTCGTCCAGCGCGGCGCTGGCCTGCGCCTGCTGCTGCGCGGCGGCCAGGCGCTGTTCGCGGGCGGTCTCGGGCAGCGCTCGGTGTTCAGCGACCACATCCCATGTGGCCTGGGCCGCGTCCAGTTCGCGTAGCAGCGGTGCCACCGCGCGCAGCTCGGCCAGCTCGGCCTGGCGATGGCGCGCCTGGGCGAGTTGCTGACGGACCTGCGCCAGGTTCTGACTGGCCTCTTCATGGCCGCGCTTCAGGGCCTTCCACTGCTCGGGCTTGGTCAGCGCTTCTTTGTAGCGGCGGCGCGCATCATCAAGCTGGCGGCTGGCCTCGTTGAGCTGGGCCGTCTGGCTGCGAGGGCTGAAAAACTGCTTGGCATCGGCCTGCAAGGTGGCCAGCAGCGCCTGGATGCCGGCCGTGCCGGTGCTGGCTTCGAACAAGGCCGCGCCGAGTTCGCCCTTGCCCTGGATCAGCTGTTCGCCGCCCTTGCGCAAGCGGGCCGAGTCCAGCCCATGCATGGTCTCGAAAACCTCCCGCGAGACACTGCCGGTCAGCGCCTGCTGCAGCGCTGCCGTCAGCGGCGCCACTGGCAGCGCCGCACCCGTGGCGGGGTCGGCCGGCGTCAACGTGTCCTTCAGGCCCTTGCGGCGGGCCAGCGTGTGCACCTGCCCGGCCGAGTCCTCGAAAGCGCCGGCCAGTTGCATGTCTCGGTGGGCGTGCACGAAGTCATCGGTGCTCAGTCTTGGAATCCCGTAGCGCAGGTCGCCCATGGCGCGCAGCGCGGACGACTTGCCGGCCTCGTTGGGACCGTAGAGCAGGTGCAGCGAAGCCGGGCCGGAGAAGTCCAGCGTGGTGGCGGTGAACGGGCCGAAGGCGTTCAGAAACAGCGTGCGCAGCTTCATGGCCGGGCCTCCCGAATATCGGCGGGACCCAGGCGGGCCAGCAGCGTGGCCTCAGCGTCGCGCAGCAGGCTTTGCAGGCTGGCGGTGTCCAGCAGGCGCGGCACGTCGTCCGGCGCAGCGCCCTGGGCCTGCTCGGCCGCCAACGCGGCGCTGAGTTCGGCCGGCAGCTTGTCCAGCACATCGGCCAGCGTGGCCTGGCACAGCGCGGCCAGCGCCTGGCCATCTGCGGCCAGCGTGTCCACGCCACGCACCAGCTCGGCCAATGCGTCGCCACCTTCGGCCAGGCGCTGGCGGTCCAGCGGCGAGCGCAGCTGCAGCTGCACTTTCTCGATCCACAGCTCGGCGCCCATCACGTCCTGCGCCGCGGCCTGCACCAGCGCGGCCAGCGCGCCGGGTTGCCGTGCTTCGTGCGCCTGCAGCACGGTTTCGCCCTGCAGGCTGACACGCAGCGCATGCAAGGCGTCGCTGGCCAGATCGGCATCGGCCGCAACCGCGGCTTGCAGCGCGCGCACCACCCGGCCGGGCACTTCGTCCAGGGTGCTCGCACCCGACAGGTCCACCATCACGCGGTGCCAGCGCACGACATCCAGCGGCACGAAGCGCGCGCTGAGCTGGCCGCCCTGCACTTCGACCAGCTCGCAGCCTTTGGGTCCCGTCTCGCGGGCATGCCGGCCCTGCAGGTTGCCGGGAAAGACCACGCGCGGATGGTCCTCGTTGACGACCTGGCGCGCGTGCACATGGCCCAACGCCCAGTAGTCGTAGCCCTTGGTCTTCAGCGTGGCCAACGTGGTCGGGGCGTAGGTGTCGTGCCCCTCGGCACCGACCAGGCTGGTGTGCAGCAGGCCGATGTTGAAGAAGCCCGGCACGGCGGCCGGGTAGCCCGGCACCAGGTCTTCCGGCACCTCGCGGTTGGGGAAACTGTGGCCGTGCAGGGCCACCTGCAGATCGTCGCTGTCGATGCGCAGCGTCTCGGCGCTGCGGCTGGAGAAGACCTTGACGTTGTCCGGCCACGGCACTTCGCGGCTGATCACGCCACGCGCGTCGTGGTTGCCAAGCACGATGAAGACGCGGATGCCGGCGCGCTGCAGCCGCACCATCTGCTCGCGCACGAACAAGCCTGTGTGGAAGTCCTGCCAGTCGCGGTCGTACAGGTCACCGGCGATCAGCACGAAGGCGACCTGCTCGTCCAGCGCCAGGTCCACCAGCCGCACCAGCGCGCGCCGCGTGGCGCCGCGCAGGCGGTCCAGCGGCGCGCCGTCAAAACGGCCCAGGCCGCGCAAGGGGCTGTCAATGTGAAGGTCGGCGGCGTGAAGAAAACGCATGCGGGCGTGAGAACTCAAGGCAATGATGAGAGGACCCGCGACCACGCGCGGGGCCTACACGCTAGCAGACGCCGGTGCAGCGCCGCGGGCGCCGGCGGCGCTGCCGAGTTCGAATCAACCGATGCAGGATCCGGCCAGCCTGAATATCCCGGGAAATGCCCGGCAGCTTTGGCGAGACCCGGTCAAGCACAAAAGTATCAAAGATATTCCGTCGCCGAGTATGAATCAAAATGTGCCGCAACCGGCTTTCGTGACCAAGTGATGACAGCAAAACCTTCAGCGAGGGTTTGCACTGCGGGCAGTTACCCGAGTACTGGGCAGGTGTTGCGAAGAATCTTCACACCCCCCAAAAGAGCGATGCCGGAGCCCGGCCAAAGATGGTCAGATCGGTATTCTCCCCAGGGGAAAACTGTTACCAAAATGCTGCAGAGCGTGGCGTGTGGGCGAATTCCTACACGCGGCATGGGGATGATCTGATGCGCGGCCAGCGAGGTTTTTCTTAAAGTGACACCATCAACTCGAACATACCTCCGGAGACGCCTCATGGACCGCTCGGAACGCCAAATGAGAATTTCTGCCCCCACCAGCATGATCAGCCGTTGGCTGTCCGCCCGCAGCGCGCCCTTCATGGCGCCGGACAACAGTGAACTCGACCTGGGTTACGAATCGGCCCTGCCGTGGTTTGCCAGCCAGCTCGAAGAAGCCGCGCCGGAACCCTCGGCCGAAGCCTGAGTGCATCAGCGCAATTCGAAACGCGCCAGCAAGGACTTGTAGCGCTCGTGCCAGCTGGCCAGCGCCACTGGCTGCAGCCCGAAGACCTGCTGCACAAAATCCAGCGCGAGTTCCTGCGTGGCCTGTTTGACCTGCTGGTTCAACGCTTCGCCACCCGCCACGATGCGGTCCGTGAAGATGCCGTGCGAGCCCTGCTCGAACACCGCCAGCGCCTTGTGCTCGCTGCCCATCGCGTCAAACACCGCAATGCGGTCGCTGGGCGGGCTGTGATAGCCAGGCACCTTGATTTCGTCCTCTGCGGTGGTGATGTGCAGCGCCGGCACATCCATCTTGCCGACGATGCCCACGGGGCTGCCCTCGCCATAAAACGGCGGTGAAGACAGCAGCAGCGCGGCCTTGAACCGTGCGTCCCGCAACGGCAGTTGTTTGCCATCGCGCCAGATCTGCGCGCCAGCCGCCAGCATGGCGGTGTTGGCACCATACGAATGGCCGGCGACGACCACCCTGTTCGCATCCAGCCGGCCGGCCCATTCGGGCGCGGCCAAGGCCTGGTCCAGCGCGAAATGCAGGTCCTGCACCCGCGCCATGGCTTCCCGCTCCATCGCCGCGCTCTGCATGCGGAACGCCAGCAGCATCAGGTTGCCGGTCCAGATGCTGCCGTCGCTGCCCACATGCTGCACATGCAGGCTGGCCACGCCATGCGCAGCCAGGTAACGGCCCAGGTAGCTGTAGCCCTGACGCGTGCCGCCCAGGCCGTGCGAGAAGACCAGCAGCGGCACCGGCGCTGCGCCGGCCTCGGCCTTGGGCAGGTACATCCGGGCCGGCACTGCGCGGTCGCGCGTGGCGTCGAACCAGTCCAGGTCGCGGGTTTCGTAGTCACCAGTGGGTGCGATCTGGACCGGCAACGCGGCCACTGGCGGCACCGCCATTGGCTGCGCGGTTTCGGCCCACGCAGGCTCGCCAGCCGCGGCCAGTGCCAGGCACATGCCCATCCAGACTTTCGCCAGACCACGCTTCATCGCACCCACCTTCCGCTTCGACCCGGCGGCATCTGCCACCGACCGCGCGATTGCAGCAGATTCAGGGCCGACCCGAAACCCGGTGTGGGAAAGGGCCGTGGCAGCGAAAGGATTCAGCCGCTCAGCCTCCTAGGCCTTCGGCCAGCGCCAAACAGCCGCGGCCACGTCGATCTTCTTCGGGATCAGCTTGTGCTCGAAGAACAGGTCGGCCACCTTCTGCTGGGTGGCGACGGTGGCCGGGTCCATGGGCTGCACGCCGTAGCGGCTGCGCTGCTGCCAGACCAGCACCACCTCCACCGGCAGGCCCACCAGCGGAGCCAGCTGCTCGGCCACCAGCGCCGGGTTGGCAGTGGCCCAGGCGCCCAGCGCCGCCAGTTCGTCCAGCAGCAGGCCGGTCTCGTTCGGGTACTGGCTGACGAAGCGGCGCGAGGCCTCATAAAAGGCGTTGGGCCGCAGCAACTGGCCATAGTCGGCCAGCACACGCACCTTCAGCGTGGCCTGCACGGCCGCCAGGTACGGGTCCCAGATCGCCCAGGCATCGACCCGGCCGGACTCGAACGCAGCCCTTGCGTCGGCCGGCGCCAGGTAGACCGGCTGGATCTCGGTGAATTCCAAGCCGGCCTTGCGCAGTGCGGCCAGCAGCAGGTAGTGGGAACTGGAGCCCTTCTGCACCGCCACGCGCTTGCCCTTGAGCTCGGCCACGCCGCGCAGCGTCGAGGCGGGCAGCACGACGATGGATTCGGTGCTGGGCCCGCCTGGCTCAGCACCGATGTAGACCAGGTCCTTCTCGGCCGCCTGCGCGAAGATCGGCGGCGGCGCGCCGGTGTAGCCCACGTCCACGCTGCCAGCGTTCAGCGCCTCCAGCAACTGCGGCCCGGCTGGGAACTCGTGCCAGCTGATGGTCCAGCCCAACGGACCGAAGCGCTTTTCCAGTCGGCCCTGGGCCTTCAGCAGGCCGAGCAGGCCACCGCCCTTCTGGAAGCCGACGCGCAGCAGCTTCGTGTCGTCGGCCAGCACGGGCCAGGCGCTGGCGGCCAGTGCGCCAAGGGCTGCGGCTTGCAGCACCCGTCGCCGGCCAAAGGCTTGCGGGGAAGACGCTTCGGAAGGTTGCGGCAGCGGGTATGGGCGAGCAGACATCGGTGGCAGAACTTCCTGGTGAAAAACGCTTCACCGTACCGCAGCACCCGCCCCCGCAGAAGCGACCGATTCAGATGAGTTCATGAGGCCCGCGCGCCAGCGGCAGGCACAAGCGCACCACGTGGCGCCTCGGCGCGTCATGCGCAAACTCGATGCGCCCGCCCAGCCTGGCCACGCCGTCGCGCACCACGGCCAGGCCCAAGCCGCTGCCGGGCCGGCCGCGGCTGACATCGCCGCGGTAGAAGGCCTGCAGCACGGCCTCGCGGTCCTGCACGGCAATGCCGGGACCGGCGTCCTGCACTTCGATCACCACCTCCTGCTGCCGCAGTTCGGCACGCAGCACCCAGGGCGGGCGTCC
>Ga0307514_10000809_pt1 | contig 50973 bp, 35 predicted proteins | sample 16_EM_MG_FD_203088 | JGI IMG/M metagenome (GOLD analysis project Ga0307514, IMG submission 203088) | Populus trichocarpa ectomycorrhiza microbial communities from riparian zone in the Pacific Northwest, United States - 16_EM | ecosystem: Host-associated > Plants > Roots > Unclassified | place... | reverse complement strand
AATAGTATGGACGGAACAGATGCTCACAGATCTTGCATCACGGTCAGAATAGTAATTGAAATGATTTTCGTATAATTTTTGTTATTTGCGCTAAGACTTCTCCGTCGACGGCCGTCCTTCCGTCCGTCCCCGTCCGGCCTCAAAAAGACGGCGCCGTTCCGTCCCCGCTCAGGACGGACGGCAAGCAGCCGTCCCGTCCCGTTCTCCATGATGTCGGACGGACGGGACGGTTGACAACACTGGGGCCATCAATCGCTATCGAGATCCACTTCAATGATAATGGCATCAGTCTTGGCCAGAAAGCTTTTAACACCACGATTCTGAAGCAATTTCATACCCAAGATGCTAATGGAGTCACAACTTCCATATACTCCAAAGTGAAACCCAATTAAGCTGACGATTGGAGGGAGAAGGAACCCAACAATGAGAGGGTCTAGCAATATCAACCAATCATTAGATCATTGATGTACGTAGCACTTGCAACTCGGCCAGATATTTCTATCACAGTCGCTGCTCTCTGCCGATATAATTCCCCTGCATTCACCAGCCATATGACCGCAGCAAAAACAGTGCCCCAGTATTTCAAAGCCACAGCAGACTTTTGACTGCACTTTAATGGCAATGGCAATGGCAATGGCAACGACGGTGTAGCCAGATTTATGAACTCTTATTGAAGAGGTGATAGCACTGACCGCAAGTCTGAAGGTGGACATGGCTGTCTTATGTGTCATGATGGTGGCGACATATTGTTGAGATCAATCGAGTACGAATAGAGATATTGAATTGACTATCGTACAAAAGTGATTGTCTAAAGAGCAAAGAGAGAGAAAGACAGCCAAATATATATGGGAAAGAAGAGGGCATACTCGGCGAAGCCGAGTATCACATCCGGAGACCGATGCCGAGCATCACTGCCGGGGCTAGCCCTACTCCTCAGCATGGGGGCTGGTGGCGGCCCATGGGGGCCGCAAGCCACCGGCCTCATGCCCGCAGCCTTAGGCCGTCGGGGGCTGTAAGCCCCCAAACGCCACACAAGCCATCGGGCCAAATCCCGTGCCAACACTCCCCCTTTGGCCCAAGGCGTTCCAAACAAAGTGAACCAACCAATTAAAAGGGGCGAAAGAGAAGAGAAAACAAACGAAGGCCCTGAAATCCTCCAAGTCCCAAATAACCTGTTGACAAAAGAGAAGAGAGAAGTGAGGGGAAAACTCAAAACGAAACAAAGAAACACTCCCCGGAGACCAAATCCAAATCCAAGTCCTAGTCCTGATAAAACATACACATCCAATGAAGTCCTGCCCAAGTTCCATACCCGAAACACATATTCTTTACAATCTCTCCAAGTCAAAAATCCTTGTACACATCCTGAAGGTCACAAATCGCTGTCGTCATCTAAGTTGCAGGGTCGAAGGTACGCAACGTACGGCTCACAATAGAGCTTCCTATTCCTCGCCATGAGGAGTCTAGGCTTCGGGGATGCATGGCCAAAATTGCCACCGCCGGTCTCTAGGGGTCCACTGTCCCGAATCGCATAACTGTGCGTCGGCCGACATCGCCCAAGTATCCGCGGTCCATAACCCGCTCATTGAAGATATTTCGAACAGCACACTGTATTTCCAAAAGATGTTGATATAAGGAGTAGTCGACGAGAAGAGGTAGTCGACACGAACGAGTAGTCGACACGAAGATGGTAGAAGGTGGAGTAGGTGATACGAGGAGGGATGGTAGACACGCTGTTCGAGGTTGCATGGTACTCGAGACTTCGGAGGTGCTCGAGGCTTCCAGGTGCAGTTGTCGTGTAGTCGGCGGGAGGAGAGGCAGTTGACGTGGTGTCAGTACGAGGAGAGGTAGTCGACATACAGCCGACGCAAGAAGGTATGGGCGTGAAGACAGCCCAAGAAAGGTAGAGGACACGCAGTCGACTCATGAAAGAGAGGGGACACGCAGTCAACCCAAAGAAGGTAGAGGACACGCAGTCAACTCAAGAAAGAGAGGGGACACGCAGTCAACCCAATGCTCGTGGACAATGTTCGATGGTTTGGAGGCGGTGGAGGTTCGGAAACGATAAAGGCACTACTATTAGGCGTCGATTCGATCCACTGCAACACAAGGCAGAGGAGAAACGATAAACAAATACTGATAGAGAGGTCGACTCGATCCACTGAAACACAAGGCAGAGGAGAGACGACAAACAAATACTAATAGTAGGCGTCGATTCCGACAGAACTCAAAGTGGCGGGCTCCAAAAGGACAAAGTCAAAATACGAGACTTTAGTAGCTGGCGGCGCTTCAGAAATGATAAAACTAATAGATGTTGATTCCAAAAGAACTGAAAGCGCCGGGCTCATAACCTGTTGAGATCAATCGAGTACGAATAGAGATATTGAATTGACTATCGTACAAAAGTGATTGTCTAAAGAGCAAAGAGAGAGAAAGACAGCCAAATATATATGGGAAAGAAGAGGGCATACTCGGCGAAGCCGAGTATCACATCCGGAGACCGATGCCGAGCATCACTGCCGGGGCTAGCCCTACTCCTCAGCATGGGGGCTGGTGGCGGCCCATGGGGGCCGCAAGCCATCGGGCCAAATCCCGTGCCAACACATATCATGGCAGTCTTGGAAGCAAGACCTCATCGGCCTAGCCACACTCAAAGTTGAATACATCACCTGCTCTGAAACCTCCTGAGAAGCGACATGGCAACTACAATTGCAGAGAGATATTCATGGCTCGTAGAGCAACGCATCCCCGCAACCAATCTACTGTGACAATCAGGGGGCACTCACAAATATCACTACGGCAGTGATGAAGGCCAGAACGAAGTACATTGATGTGCGCTACCATAATTGTCGAGATCTCCATGATCACAAGATCATTGACTACTCCTATGTACACCGGAACGACAATGTTGCTGATATTCTCACGAATCCGCTAACCAAAGACAACCACAAGTAATCCACAATGGGAATGGGACTGTGGTAATGCAGATACAGGAACGAGGTGTAATTAAATGTAATATTGCTGTTTAGATTATTCGAAGCACGTGTTTATTTACCAATGGCCATCCACAGGCGATGGTGGTACTCATTGCCCTGCGCAGTCACCTCTCACGAGCAGGGTTTTTAAGGAGGCTATTATGGGGATCACTTGCAGCACACATATGCTTGCTATCATTTGTTCGTATGGATGTTTCAATCATGCTTGGTACTCGCATTAGCTTTGTTCTTGCTTCACGCAGTGTAGCAAGAGGGGGGAGTGTTGGTGGAAGTCCTAATGTTGCAGGAAGCCCTAAGGTTCATGATCGTGACTGTCTCATTAGACTTCACGCGATGACTGTCCTTTTAGACTTCACATGATGCTCGCCCTCATGCTCATCATATTTATGACGCACCTTTGTCCGTCTCTCTTGTACCTACAATCAACTCACTCATTCACATCAACAGGTTATGAGCCCAGCGGTCGCTACTGACTAAAATCACCAATTTTTTCTTGTCTTTCTATCATTCCACGACCTTCCTAAAACCTCGTCGACTACAAAGACCTCCGAAAACCTCGAATACACCGTCCTCCCACTCTTACAAAGACCTCCAATACTTCGAATACACCGTCCTCCCACCCTCACCAAGACTCCCGAAATCTCTGTCCTCCCGCTCACACCAAGACCCCCGAAAAAAAAAAAAAACTCCGTCCTCTTACAAGACCTTCGAAGCCTTGAAAACTCCACCCTCCCGCACAATGACTACGGAAACTTTCAAGAGCGCTTACGGCAACATCCCTAAGTTGACCGAAAACAACTACCCCATGTGGAAAGAGAAAGTGCGGCGAGTAATCATTGGAGCAGACACTTACGATATCATGACTAGAGAAGAGCCTGAGCCAGAAGGCAATGCCCGGGAGGGCCGTACCGAACTGCTAAACTGACGAAAACGACGAAACAACGCCCAATCCATCATCTATATGGGATGCTCCGACCAGATCCTCCCACATATCAAACACACCATCGTTCCTGCAGAGATGTGGGATATCCTCCACGATCGATTCGATAGCACACTCTCCAAACTCGGTCAAATGCAGATCCTACGCAAATTCCATGCCTGCCACCCAACAAAAGACGAGAAGATGACTACCTACTTCACTCGCCTAATCGACTACCGCAATCAGTTGAGCGGCTCTGCCGAAGAGATCTCTGAAGACAGCTTGGTCACTCATCTCTTTACACACATACCGAAGGAATTTGCCACAACGATCAACATCTTCGAACGACATGCCCCGCCTCCCACCTCACAACACATCATGGATCCCATTGCATTGGACGAAGAGAAGGCGGCCTTCGTGACTGAAATCGCGGACGCCTCGATTGGTGCTGCCCTTTACTCTCAACGCGGACGTTAGCGTGGTCGTGGGCGTGGGTGTGGTGGAAGTGGGAGATTTGGACGACACAAGACGTACCGATGCACCTACTGCAAGATGGACAATCACACCACTGAACCATGCGGCAAGGGGAAACGCGCTCAGAGCGGAAACGGCAATTCCGGTGGAAATCACAGCTCTGGAGACAATGCTGGAGGAAGCGACGAGACAGTGTGCTACCAGTGCGGGATCCCAGGCCATATCAGACCCGATTGTATTCACTACAAACGAGCAAAGGAAACACGAAACCAAGTTCGAAAAGGCACAGCTTCAATCGCCACTGCTGGAGATCGAGATCTCCCCTGACTATCCGGTCATGCTCTCACCGCTTCCTCCCATACGACTTGGGTCATTGATTCCGGGGCCTCTCACCATATGTGCAACAATCGCAGCTCGTTCAAGTCATTCAAGAAACTACGCCGACCTATGCTCATTGAACTTGGCGATGATAACATGGTAAGTGTAACTCATCATAGACTTGTTAACGCTACTCAGGGCTACGTGATCGATGCTCTTTATACACCTACATTCCGTCTCTCACTCTTCTCCATCAATCAACTGGACTCCGCTGGATCTACAGCCACGTTTCGCGGCGGCAAATGCTCCATATCATCGCCACAATCACCGATTACAATCATCGGTCATCGTGTCAATGACCTCTACTTCATATCTCCCACCGCAAGCGCACATACAGCATCAACCTTGGATGGACTTCCAAGCACACCTCCGATCACAGATCCAAACACAGTTCCAAGACAATCGTCGAGCACACTCGCCGTACCTACAATCTCCAAGTCCACTGGGAGGAAGATATCACGAAGCACACTGACCACTGATCCTATGAGTCCATCTCCGAATGCACCTCTGAGTGCACCTACTTCTACCTCCACAAGCCCACCAATCGCTGCCACGAAGTCAAAGTCCACTTGAAAGACTCTCACCATCTCACAGTCAAGACTATGGCATCAGCGCTTTGCTCACATGCAGCCTGCCTCCGTGCGATCTCTTATCCCCGAATACACGAACGACGATTCAATGTGCACTGTGTGCATCCAAGCCAAGCACAAGGAAAAGTTCATTCGAGTCAAGGTCAAGCGCACTACGAAGCCTGTTGAGCTGGTACACTCAGACGTATGCGGTCCATTCTCTACTCCCACCTTCGGCGGCAACAAGGACTTCATACTATTCGTTGACAACTATACCCGCTTCACATTCGTATGGATGCTCCCAGATAAGAAGTCAGAAACTTGCACCACCGCCTACAAGCCGTGTTTTCACCGGTCCGGGGGTGGACCAGTCTGGACTGGACCGGTCCGGGTTTAGTCCAGTACGGTCCAAGGATTTTTCGGACTGGAATCGGACCAGTCTGAAATTTCATCGGACCGGTCCAGACTCAGTCTGGACTGGTCCTGGACTGCATTGCAGGGTTAGGTTTATACTTGCTGAAATCGGGTCAGGAATGGGGTAAATATGCCCTTTGGACTGGAAACCCACACAATACTAGAATAATTATACTCTAGATGTCCATTAGTACGTGCCCAGTGGTTAAAAGTTGGGACGAATTACGGTTTTGGCGGTCACCTGATAGGATCCATACCGAATCTGGATAACTACCATTAGTAGGAATGGACTAGTCCAGACCAAGCCCGTCCAGTCCAAGACTGCCTATTTGTGGTCCGGTCCAGTCTGACCTTCCGGTTGGACCGGACCGTACTGAGCCCTACCCCAGACCGGGTCCGTCCGGACTGGTGAAAACACTGCCTACGAGGCCTTTCAGGCCCGAGTCACTACTTTGGGCTATCAGATCAGACGTTTTCGGTGCGATAATGGCCAAGGGGAGTACGACAACAAGACCTTCCGCTCGGTGCTCACTGCCAGCGGTACGACATATGAACCGTGCCCACCTTACTCTCACCACAAGAATGGAGTCGCTCAGAGAATGATCCGTACCATCAACGAGAAGGCTCGAGCTATGATGATTGACTCTCAAACACCGGTCCAGTTTTGGGGAGAAGCCATCAGCACTGCAGTCTACCTCCATCAACGATCTCCGAACGAAGGCCTGACGAAACGAGATGACCGAGATGTCTACAAAGCACCATTCGAAACACCATACGAGATGCTCCATGCCTTTGGCAAGCCCGCTCATGATAATGCTGGCAACAAGATATCTTACAAGGCTCCAATTCACCACCTGCGACGATTCGGCTGCTATGTGAGCAAGCTCATCCCAGAAGCCCAGCGCCAAAGTAAATTCGGTCCTCGATCAAAGCCCTGCATGATTGTAGGCTACACCCACGATTCAACGACGTTATGGAGGATTTGGGATCCAAATTTTCAAGTAGTTCGAGCACAGTCGGAAGTCATATTTGATGAAGAGCGGAATGCATACGTTTCATGCACCACAGACGGAATTGATATTTTTGGACTGCCAGAAAATGCAGAATACATTGAGGAACTTCATACTGGAGATGGACTTCTCCGAGCACAGAACATTGGAACGGATGGAGATGGACTTCTCCATGGCCATCCCAAGGATATCAGTGGAACGGGTGAAGGCCACAGCGGTGGTGATCACGGCCACACTGATGATGTCACAGATGTTCATTGGCATCTGCCCGATGACCATACTCATCGGAGTCTCCCTGCACGTACAGGTTCGAGATCATATCCTCCTGACAAGGGGGATACAATCATTCTCGCACACAGTCGTGATCATAGCACGCGTGAGCCACCGGCGTCGAGACAACACATTGAACACAGCCGACGTCTCCGCCCCAAGAATCACACTGCCCGCAGGCAAGCTGCGGCCATGACCAAGAAGTCAACTCAAGCGCCACCATCACCATCGACCACTCGTCGCGTCACAAGAAGTCAAGGCAAGGCCTCCGCGGAAGCATTGATGGAATCAGCACTGGCATCAACCACTATCAATGGGGACCCATCGACATATGCCGAAGCTATGGCAAGTCCACTTCGAGATCACTGGAAGCAAGCCATTGATGAAGAGAGCGCTTCCATCCTCTTGAACAACACCTTCACCACAGTCAACTACAAAGAAGCCAAGCAATTGCTTGTGAAGCCGGTTGGCTCCAGATGGGTCTTCAAGACTAAGAGAAACCCCGATGGGTCTACACGGTACAAGGCACGCCACGTTATCAAAGGCTATGAGCAGACTGATTTCGGTGAGACTTATGCTCCTGTTGGAAAGCTAACTACCTTTCAATATCTCATCTCTCTGGTCGGGAGATGTGGATGGAACATCGATCACTTCGACGTAGTCACCGCATTTCTCAACCCTGAAGTCGATGACGATGATATCTATATGATGCTCCCTCAAGACTGGCCACACGAAGACACGCACGCACCACCGATCATTGTGAGACTCAGGAAAGCCCTCTATGGTCTCAAGCAAGCACCGCGACTCTGGCACAACGATATCAACACCTTCCTCCTCTCCCTTGGGTTCACACAGTCACAAGCCGATCCTAACCTCTATATTCACAGCGATGGCATTCTCATCCTTCTGTACGTCGATGACATCTCCATGATGTATGCACGTACGGAGTCTGCATCCAAGGCAGTGATCAAGGTCAAGGCGAAGCTCTCGGAAAAATACAAGATCACGAACCTCGGTCCAGCACGGCAATTCCACGGCATCGAGATCTACCGCGATGATCACGGCATCAGTCTTGGCCAAAAGGCCTTCATCACCACGATTCTCAAGCGATTCCACATGCAAGATACTCATGGAGTCACAACTCCCATGGACCCCAATTTGAAACTCGACTTAGCCGACGATTGGGGGGAGAAGGAACTCGACAAGGACAGTGTCAAGCACTAACAAGCGATCGTCGGATCTTTGATGTACGCTGCACTTGCAACGCGGCCGGATATATCATCTGCAGTTGCCGCTCACTGCCGATACAATTCCTGTCCATTCACCAGCCATATGACCGCAGCAAAGAGAGTGCTCCAGTATCTCAAAGCCACAGCAGACTTTCGACAGCACTTCAACGGCAACGGCAACGGCAACAGCAACAGCAACGGCAACGGCAACGGCAATGGCAACGGCAATGGCAACTACGGCGTCGTCGGATTTACAGACTCTGACTGGGCCAGCGATAGCACCAACCGCAAGTCTCAAGGAGGGCACGTCTTTCTTACCTGTCACGATGGTGGCGCCATATCATGGTAGTCTCGGAAGCAATACCTAATCACCCTATCCACACTCGAAGCCGAATACATCGCCTGCTCCGAAGCCTCCTGAGAAGCGAGATGGCTGCTACAGTTACAGAGAGATATCCACGGTTCTCAGAACCAAGCACCACTGTCATCATCCCCGCTACCAATCTACTGTGACAAACAGGGTGCCCTCACACTTATCACAACCGGAGTGATCCAGGTCAGAACGAAGCACATCGATGTTTGCTACCATTATAGTCGAGATCTCCATGCTCGCAAAATCGTAGACTACTGTTGACTAGGGATTTGGCCCGGCGGCTTACGGCCCCCATTGGCCTCGCCTGCCCCCACCAGCCTCGCCTGCCCCCACCGGTCTCGCCTGCCCCCACCAGCCTCGCCTGCCCCCATCGGCCTCGCTTGCCCCTGTCGGCCTCGCCTGCCCCCATGGCGAGGAGGACGACTCGGCACTGGTACTCGGCATTGGGCTCCGGCTTTGGCAGTCGGCATTGGGTTTTCCTTCTCTCTCTTTTATATATAAGTCCATAGTTTTCCTTCTCTTTGGATAGACAGACAATTGAGCTTCTTCATCCTTTCTCTTTTGCTTTCAACAACTACTCCTACGTACACACAAATGACAATTTGGCCCATATTCTCACGAAGCCACTAACCAACGAGAAGCACACGAAATTCACGAAGGGAATGGGACTGTGGTAATGCAAATACGAGAACGAGGTGGAATATTGCTTTTAAGATTGTTTGATGCATTTGTTTGTTTATGGATGGCCATCCACAGGCTACGATGGTACTCGTTTCCCTGCTCACACAGTCACTTCTCACGAGCAGGGTTTTTAAGGAGGCTACTATGGGAATTACATGCAGCGCATGTACGCTTGCTATCATTTGTTTATCTGGATGTTTCAATCATGTTTGGTACTCGCATTTGTTTAGTTCTTGCTTCACGGAGTGTAGCAAGAGGGGGGAGTGTTGCAGGAAGCCCTAAGGTTCATGATCGTGACTGTCTCATTAGACTTCACGCCATGACTGTCCTTTAGACTTCACACGATGCTCGCCCTCATGCTCATCATATTTAAGACGCACCTTTGTCCGTCTCTCTTGTACCTACAATCAACTCACTCATTCACATCAACACCTAAGGTTCACAGTCGTGACTGCCTCTTTAGACTTCACATCATGACTGTCCTTTTAGGCTTCACACGATGCTCGCCCTCATGCTCTTCATACTTAAGACGCACCTTTTGTCCGTCTCTCTTGTACCTACAATCAACTCACTCATTCACATCAACATCATGCCCTACGACAAATGTAATCTAAGGTCGAGCGTGGCCTGCCCGGACGAGACGGACGGTTGGAAACCCTGTATGTATAAACAATTCAACCAGGAAATTGGAACGCCGGAATTCCCGTGGCTTAGGATGTAGTAATCGAGCTGCTCTGAGCTAGATATAGGAGATTTGTGTGCATTACCATCATCCCCGGTTACAGTGAGCTTGTATCAGGTCTGTAGCACGTCTCAGATCATATATATGTAACAATGCAGCGCATTAGAAAAGGAAGTAAGATTGCATGATTTAGAGCCTCAATGGTGGAGCAGGCTAAAGCACCACTAACAATTCCGTCGACGCTCGCACCATTGGCCACTACATAATAAAAACACAATATAATGGGAAACCCCCTCAGTTCATACTGGAAACATCATGGAATAACTTCTCCGCTTGACCTAAGACTAAATAACGTTGATTCGGAAGAATGCAAAAAATTCTCCAGAGCTCTTCGAAGGGCATAATGCCTCGCTCCACCCAGTGCACGTTTCAAAGTTCTCTGGAGTAACGCTGTGCGAAATTTCGAATGTCTCCAGTTCATAAATATCTCTTTCCTGACTAAAATATTGACACTCTTTCGTCGACCCATCTGAATTGCAAGAAGAAGAGGTGTAAGCCCGGCATAATCTAAGGCATTGATGTCGGTGGTGTATTGAAGCAGTACTCGAATTGCTGCCGTGTGACCGAAGTATGCCGCAAGATGTAGCGCAGTGCATTTATTTTTATCGTTTTCTTGTACTCTAGAGCCGCTTTGAAGCAATAACTGGATGGTTTTCTCGCATCCGTGCTGAGCAGCCCAATGTAGGGGCGTTCGCTGGTGGTCGTCTTTCGAATTTACATCAACACCTTTATCAAGGAGAACTTGAACTATTACATGGTGGCCATTTCCTGCTGCAGCTGCTGTCGATGACACTCGGTCGTTTTCCCTAGCCTCTTTATCAGCGTTACCGTCGATGAGCAGTCGTACTGTGATTTCATGGCCGAAATGTGCGGCGAGCAACAACGCTGTCGAACCTGTGATGTCCTTCGCATCTACATCTAGTTCGCTCTCAAGAAGGATGCAAATAGTTTTTTCATGACTACCTTGTGGTTCTGCTCTGTCTTTTGAAAGTCGGGGTACGTGCTCGGCGGAACCTCCCAATACCCGCAAGCTATTTTCACCAGCCGGTCCAACTGCAGCTACACAATGTAAAGCTGTCTGATGCATATCATCAACAGCGTGAACATTTGCTCCCTTCTCCAACAAAAATCTTACAATCTCGTAATGGGACCCTTTCGCAGCCCAATGTAGGAGTGTTTGTCCCTTGCCGTCCGTTAATTCTATGAGATCGCGATTTTTTTCTAGAAAACACTCCACGGCACGCATTTGCCCCTTTTCGATTGCTCTATGCAATGCAGTCCCATGATGGTAAAGCAAAGTCGAACGGGAAGATAGGTTTGGAATCGCTGGGAAGCAGAAAGTTAGTATCTGACCCCCGTCGACTTGATGAGGAATATGTTTCTCCGACGTAATGTTTTGAGAGGCTGTCCCAAATATATCTCTGACCGATGGATTTGCTCCACTGCTAAGTAACTCTGCGATAACTACTGTCTGCCCCCTCACCGCTGCATGATGCAACGGTGTGGAACCTTTTTGGTCTTTTTTGTCACATTCGTATCCCTTACCTAGGAGCAGCCGGACTGCATTCACTTGCCCCTCTTTTGCGGCGTAATGCAATGCAGTTCTTCCCTCTTCATCAACGTCATTGGTAGCTATCCGTTTCCCTATCAGTACCTCGAGTACAGAACAATGCCCAACTTCAGCAGCTAGGTGAAGCGGACTATGCGTTATCTGAGGTGAATAAAGGTTGATCCTTCCTTCGTTAAGCGCAAATATTCGAACGTATAAATTAACATTCCTTTTTCTCTGCAGAAATCTTAAGAATGAATATTTTGTAAGATCTTCGTCGCAAGACCGTATATGGACGGTAAAATATCGGGTAGCATAGTCCAATAAAGGATTAGCATTTAATCGTTCTCTCAGAGAATCTGCCGACGTAGAAGTATCATCTCCAAATATATCGAATGCAAGGTATGTAGTGCAACCAATTGCGAGGATCGACTCTGGCACCCGAGGAAGTACGTTCTTTCGGAGTATATACTGCTGGACGGTGAAGTGAACCAACCGAACTGTGCCACTCTGATCGTCGATAACAACAAGGCCAGCACAGATATCCCTTAATACCGATTCATGTGGTACAAATTCCTCGTCAAGTTTAGATGCATTCGGCTGCACAGCTACAGCAATCTGAAGTTCGTTGATAGTTAACGTTCGGTGAGCCTTCGTCAGCCAACAGAGAGTGTTCAGCGCTAGCGCCACAGAATTCTCATGCTGCGCTTTGAGACTCCCAACGATTCGATCATATGTGGGGTCCATGGGGTTAACCTTAGAGCCAGTTCTCTTTAACTCTTTAAGTTCGCTGCGGAGATGTCCAATAGTGGGCTGTCGACAGAGGTGTTCGATATTCAGGCTAATGAATAAGAACCTGGAACTGATTTAGACTTACGATTGATTAATCCGAAAGGTGCGCAACTTACATTCCGTCGGAAGCATTGACCAGTTCCGACACAATTTCCTCCTCCCGTTTGCTGGTTCTGATCATACGCATTACGGCACGGTTTTTGTTGAGCCAGTTGTATATATAGCTTCTAATATCGAGTTCATGAGCTTCAATTTCGACTCTTGGTACTGCACTAAATGACTCTTGTAGATCATCTGCTGATCGTCGACTTGTGATAAATAGCGTGAAACCATCCTTCCCCATTTTGTGGCACATGGGAAGTAATGTTTCCCTTTGCTTCGAACGATCACACTCGTCAAGCGCATCAAATATAATAAATATATGAATGAACGCCTTCGAAAGTTCAAGCAGTGTAATATATAGCTCGTCTTCAGTAGGCGTTCTTTTATCCTTCTGCGATCTGTTTTGCAAATGCTCGAGCACCGCTAGGCTTTCTGGATGCTGGTTACCCAGCTGCTTGACAAGGCTAGCCAGTATGTCGATCGGTCTCTGCTTGTGCTGCTCCTTGTAATTGAAGTAAATGTGGACAACTCCATATCGAGCTTCCGATGCATGTTCCTGAAGGTGGTCGATCACAAGCGAACTGCGGGAGCGGCTACGTTAGCTGAAATCTCTGTCAGTAAAAAATATTTTCAACCTTATAAAAGTTTTTCCAGCACCCGCTGTTGAGGAAATAGTTGTCAGTAGTGACCTTAGAAAATTGTGGGAGAAACAGACGTATGCCATGAACCCAAAGGAGACGGTGTGAGCCTCCAAGCCACTGGCTGAACTCCTTTCTCTGAAGAAACCATTTACCAGTGCCTTCTAATCTCTGTCGTCTGATGTCGTTGTGCCTACTGTTAGTGTCCTCCGGATAGAGCCAATTAAGGACTTTTTCATATTTCTCCCTTACTACTAAATGTGAGCAAGCATGAATGGGAGATGAAGAGTGGCGATCACGGTTGTGAGTTAAATGCGCTTTAAAATGAGGGTTACATACGGGCATGCTCGGCTTCTTCCTTTGCCTTTTCTGTGTAGCATGCTAATGAGCTTTCAAATTCTTTACGTTAAATGGAGTCATAGAGCCTGCCACCTACCATGACTTCTGAAAATGCTCTCCTTCCATTCGTTCATGTGTCTAACTACCGTTTGATAAGTGTTATCTTCGTTGTGACTAAATTTCACCATTCCAGTGTGATCACTTGGAACCGGTATGCGGTGCTCCGATGGACAGAATAACAGGGCCGAACTCTTCTTAACCATGTCAGTCTCCTTGCCGCATCGATCCCAAGTCCCAGCAGCCGACTAAAAATCAATTAGTACTGGCACACACTAATGTAGTAAACAGATGTAACTTCGACAGTTGGTACCTTTCCAACAGTCATTGTTTTTCGGGTCTCATAGAAGCTAAGGATGTCTATTTTGGATGAAGAATCCCAGAGATTCGTAATATCTTCTCTTTGGGTGTTGAGAAAGTCCGACCCTTCATCCAATTGCTGAAGAATGTCCAACTCCGTGGTTGCTCTTGGTGAGACGTCATTGACCATCGTACGAAGTTCCTGCACTTCCAACCCTTGGTGTGGAGTCCCAAAGAATAATATGGCGCGTGTGGCGGCCAAGAGCTGCATATACTGGCCTCCATTTTTACATTGAAGCAAAGCCTACAGTTCAAGGTTTCGATTAGATATCAACATGTCTACTTGCAATGAAGTGAATGCATCGAAAATCCTACCTGAAGAATCAAGATACCACCCATACTGTGTCCAACGAATATGATTGGCCTCTGCTGGAGATTGTGTTAGTAAATATACGAAGATTGCAACGGACAGGTTTGGAAGACAGCATAGAGTTTTAGAGTATGCTATCTACCATCTTCTAATATACTACGGATAGGACTAGTACCTCAGCGCCCATTCTCGCGTTGTACAAGGTGTTGATAAAATGTCTTCTGCGGTCCAAAAATCCATCTTTCACGACGTCTCCAACAAGATTAGAATTGTAACCGTAGGTCATAATTCTAAAGCCTTGGACATCTTTCGGTAAGAAGTCCTTCAACCACATTTTGTGGGTGTTTCGGTTCCGCCATGATCCGAATGCATGGCCTGCAAGGCCTGTCACTGCAACTACGCTGCAATAATTATCAGTCCCAAGAGTTAAACCCGCGTGTTGGAATGGAGGCAACTTACTCTGCGAGTATTGTGCCTTCAGGTGTATTCAGCGGCGTCAAATTATAAAAATGACTGTCAATTACGAGAACAATATCCGGCCCACTGGACGAGATGACGATGTGTATGGCGTCATTCGATTTAACTCGCTCATAGATTCCGGTGGAGGTGTTTAAGAAGAGTAATGCAGTGTAAGTATCGGCGCAGCATGCGGGATACATCGATATGCTGTGTCGCTGGTTATTGATAGATGGGTCGAAGTCTTGGAGAGCGGCTAGTAGGTCGGCCATGCTCCATTGTTTCGGAATCCCAGATATCCGGACGCACTTCGGCTTTGAGTCTTTGCTGGTGCTGGGACGGCTGTCATTTAGAAGGAGATACCCCCCGATTAGCATATACTAAGTATGAAGGGTGTAATAATGTTGACTAACGGATATGAATCCATGATGGTGGGTGCAACTGTATGGGGGTACTCTCCTTGTGATGGGTTTTCCTTTGACGCACTGACTATTACTCGCCTTTCAAACTTATAGTCTCGAGTCTGCATGGCAAGGTAACCCGAAGATTTACCCGGTGCTATTGCCACACCGGATGACAAGGATAAACATAAATCGCTCATGCAGTCATCATGCAGGGATCGCCTATGACTCCAAACAAATCGCCGAAGGTGCTTCCACTCAGTGGTGAACTCTGTAATTACTTTTACTATGCAGGACACTATATTGACAGTGAGAGTCCGCTGAATGAGGGATCAAACCCCCCTGAGAAACGACACCAAAGAAGCCTCAAACGCGTGCATATCAGTCTGTGCCAGTTCTGTGGTTTTCATGTTATTATTCGAGCTGTATTTTACCTAATCTGTGCATAGCACGATCGATTTCGCCAAATGCGTGTCATTCATACCCAACGGGAGCGTCCGATCACTTATCCTCGTACCCAATTACTGTGTGATGAGCTGGGCGCTTATAATTAGCAGATAGATACCTCGAGCGGCAAGTCGTTAATGTGGATATGTATCCTGCAGCACTACTGCTAGCCAGATTCGAAACGGCTGTGTAGCATAATTAATTTACCCCACAGAAGTACTAATGATACTGACGGGGAATCAGTGATGGAGAGTCTGCCCAACAACTTGTGACAATCAGTGAATTAATACCCCAGCTCTAAGATACATTGACGTTGAGCGCAGCACATCGTACTTAGTAGACATGAACACGCTGTCGACTCTGAGGTTAGCGTTCAAAATATAACGCACTTTTTCCACAACCGCACGCTGGGTATGGTCCTGTCGCTAACCGGATACATGGAGGCGAACGTTGGCATCATCATGACAGAACACTGTGAGCGGGTTAGAATTGGTGGACGCCATTTTCCGCGCGCCGGCGGATTTGGCGCGTTTGGGTGTCCGGTTGTCAACGACCAAATCCTTGACTCATTGTGATCACTACCATTAAGACCGCTTGAAAGTGTGTTAGTGCATGCATGCAGCAAATACCCATTGGACCTTGCGCATGTCAGGCGACAGGGATGTCATTGGGAAGCAAATCATGTTAAGTGGTATGATTTTTCTATATCTCTCGTTCTGTGAAGCCACAGTAGCTTTAGAAAGATGCAATAGTAGGTGGACAATACACCTAGTCATCTAAAGTTTTAGTTTATTTTAATTATAGTGTATTCATTACATAGTATATGGCATGAGTATTATACAACCCCCGAGGTGGTGAGACAAGTACGGTTCGGCCCGTGCATGCGTTAGCGCAGCTCGGTTAGCTGGTGGGGGTTAGCAACATTGGGGTCATGAGCTCACTTTCGTTCCAGTGCCTAGCTGTCCCATCCCTCGAGCCAGTCAGAAAGTCCATCGTTCTTACTCTTCCCTTCACAGTATCGGTGTGTTTGTAGTAGTCTCCTTATCTCTGCCGCCCAAAGTGTTCCCCAACACCACCCCCGCCCCACTGTAGCTAGATGCGCTGTCGCTGCTCTACCGCTGGTAGCATGCTGCCTCTCTGTTCTCACCCGCTGCTTTCCGGCTGCTTTCCTGCTGATTTTCTTGTTGCTACCTCGCTAGTATCACAGCCGGTGATTATTGCCATTACGCCTATACTTGTGCAAGAATGCAGTTAAGTTATGCTGGGGTGATACAATGAGCGACAGCTACGATTGATGGCGGAGTATCAGCTGCCGTTCATAACGGGAGCCAAGGTAAGACCCGCGAGCTGTCCAATCCTATTCACTGGGAACACCCCAACGAAAAAATGTGATGATCAGATATCCCCATGGCCTGTATGGGGCCTAATCTCAACTGTAATCTACACTGGACTGAGAAGTCAACCCCAGTCGATACGACCGCGTCTTGACCCGGAAGAACCTTCCTCTCATCCCCCCGGATCGTTGGGACTCTTGGGTGTACCTACTTTAACATGCATAGTCATACAGCCGAAGCAGAAAGATAAAAGAGGCCCAGACCCGTGGAAACGTCCGGGAACATCAATATACCGTGGGTCGAGTAATACACATTGACAGTGGGTGTGGCGATATGGAGGGGAGAACCGTGTGCATGTGTAGACCTACGTATAGAGGGAAGAGAAGGAGAAAGACGCAAGATATATATAAAGAATCTTCGGGTATATCCTCGGGTATGCCGGTATCATCCTTTGTCGCTATTGCCACTCGCCCCCGGATATTCCGGAAAACTTACGGACCATCCGACTCACTATCCAACCCGCACTTACTACCGTAACATCAATATCAGTCGCTTCTCAAGAAACATAGAGGTATACACGTAAATTTTACGTTGCTTGCTAAAACCCGGGAGATGACAAGCATGTCTGGTCGTCAGTGCCACCCAAGACGTATCTCCCTTGCACTCTAAAGACTCGACGTTGTATGTACTAGAAGTTAACTGCACAGTTATGCAAATAGAGAAGAGTCAGTTAACATTGACAAAGTCGAATCTCCATAAGGCACTCGAACTCATGGTAGCAGCAGGTTCGGGTCGGGGTCAGGGCCTCCACAGTCGGACTTTGGAGTGTTTTCGTTAAGGGATCAAGAAAAGAATTGACAGTCCAGAATGAACCGTACTCGTAGATGGTTCTTGGTGTTGCATGTTCGGGACAATGCGAATTGGAGGTGCTGGATACTATAATCGAGTGGGTAAATGCTGCTAATCATAAGGTATACTGTTACAGATGTACATGAGCCAGAGACATGTTACAGATCTGATACACGGTTACTGCTGCAGGGGCTGATGCCTCCAGTATATATCTCGAGTCTCTCCCTTCTCTCTTCTCTGTACCTTAAGTCTATCTATGCACACGGTTCTCCCCTTCCATATCGTAACATATACATGCGTAAGTCAAGCGAGTGATATTTATGTCGCGGAAAGCGCGAGTTGAATAGTAGATTGGATAGTCCGTAGGTTTTCCGGGATATTCAACAATGGGCCCACTAGTCGAGTGACGTTACCATGATCAAGAATTATCTCAATGAATCGCAGAATCACCTCACTAATAGTGGTCGCATCTGCCCTATAGCCTTCGCACGCACAGAAGTATATAGATGTATTCCTCCGTACATGTGCGGTACCCGCAAATGAAGCTGTATGATTGAGTTAACTGTAAACGGGATTTATGGGCAAGTTTCGGTTGTTGAGGTCAATCGAGTACGAATAGAGATATTGAATTGACTGTCGTACAAAAGTGATTGTCTAAAGAGCAAAGAGAGAGAGACAGGCATGGGGGCCGCAGGCCACCGGCCATATGTCCGTAGCCTTAGGCCGATGGGGGCTGTAAGCCCCCGAACGCCACACAAGCCATCGGGCCAAATCCCGTGCCAACACCGGTAGGTGCCTACAGCTCCTAACGAGGTCACAGTCCTCCGTGGACTCAAATTGTAGACGCCCTGGTTAATCTCAATTGAATTCCTAGTTTGGACGACGATGTCGGGCTGTATGAAGTGGCGGGCGGACGGATTGTTTCGATCCCAGCAGGGCATTTAGGTTGATACCTAATACATGCCCACTTTTGATTAATCTCTCCTCTCGATCAACCATTTTGGTTTAGCCGGGTATCCAGCCACATTTGGAAGCGGTAATGTTCTATTTCATTGTTATCGCCATCAACTGCTTCCAACTGAAATCGTGTTAAAGGTATTTGTATCATATCTCCTCGGCCGAACTCACGTGTTCAGTACTTGTATCATCGCCTTCCTCAAAATCATTGACTCTCAAGCGGAAGTGAAAGAAAGAAAGAGAAAGGTAAATTGAAAGTGCACTCTTCCAAGTCCAACAACATCAGACACTTCTATGCGCACTGCCTAGTCACCTTCAGATGAACTCCCTAGCGAACATCCAAGCGCAGGTCCAAGCACACCCCAAGCGCAATAGTAATATAATAACTTCACCTCCCACCATCCAGTCTACTTCGATAAACAGAAAAGAGAAAAGGCTCATATCACCGCGCCTCCAAGGCCACCTACAGGTGCACTTATCATTGTCGCGAAGTTCATCTATATCCCACCTACCGCTACCATAAAATCCACTTTAGTGTCTCTCACCGTCTCAGAATGAAGAAGCAAAATGTTCATCAAAGTCAAATTCCGCAGACCAGTCGTAGCAGATCTGAACTAATGCCGTGAGCTAGGAGTATCTGATCAATCGAGTCTCGTGTAATGACCAAATGCATGCGTCATACTATTTCCCTCGACTAGTAGGCTGTTTAGCGCCGCACTAAAACCCGGGGCGTCCTGTTTTGGGAAGGTGTAGCATGGACAATCACTCGGATCAGTCACGTTGTATGGTGTTACTTTGGATGCTTCTTTGACTTGTTGATTGACTTGACTATCTCGAGGGCCTAAGGCCCGTATATGTATAACCTCCCATGTGCGTACGCGTATGCTCCACTGACCTGAGACGCATCACCCTGGTCCTGATGCATATCCTCATACAGCCACCATCTTCATACAAGTCTTCATTCTCAGACAAGACATCAGACGGTGCTGAAACTCATGATCTAAGTACACATGCAACATATGGTGTTACAGGTATACTTGTGCCGGAGATATGTTACAGATCTGATACACGGTGACGACTACAGGAGCTGATGCCTCCTGTATATATCTCGAGTCTTTCTCCTTCTCTCTTCTCTGTACCATAGAATACACGCACACGGTTCTCCCCAACTTCCATATCGTAACATGAACTGGTGGAGCGACGGAGGTCGAATTAAGGTTGTTCCACTTTTACTCCTCTGGTAAACTTGATGACTTTGTCTAGTGGCCATCATCAGGCTACGATGTACTATTTCTGACTCACTTCTGATGATTTAAAGAGGTTGCTCTGAGAATCACTGATATCGCTCGTACGCTTACCGGTCAGAACATCTAGACTTTGGCTCAAACCGGGAATGTTTTAGCGGTCTACAAGATTTTTGCGGGAGCAGGGATTAAACATTCTAACGCTCAAAGAAAGGTCTGCTCTCTGTATTATAGTAACGTACTCGGTACAGGGCTTTGGAGTGTCAACAGTGCGAATGCTGCAGTTTAGTATATGCTAGAAAAATGTAACACCGATAAAGTACACTTTTGAGACTCTGATGCGTGATGCAAAACGATCTGCGGCTGAGTTGTGATTATGGAAAGTTTCAGTGATTACAACTATCGAAGTTACAGTAACCCAGCAATAGTTAATAGCCTGAGTGTTGTCAACCAACAGCTTACAGTGTCCTCAGCTATGGTTAATTGTCCATGGTACTTTTCTTGCGTCGCAACCCCAAGCATAATTAACCTGCAGATGGCACCTGCATTACTACTCCAAAGGCCAGTACCGAGTACATCTTGGTGTGTGCAAGTTTTAAACGAGACTAGTCAGTACTAATCATGACTTGGGACACAAGAAATAACACAGTTGTTTATCTTGCAGGACGTGGACCAGTGGTAATTCACGGTCACTCTGCTGTTGCAGAAACTCAGCCCCCGGCGCTTGCTCAATATACTTTTCGATAGAATTATTAAGTTAAAACATATGCAAACAGAATCGCATGCACCCGCGCAATCGGGCTTTGCTCGTAGATTGTCGAAGCTTGGCCTGCAGTAGTGTTATAGTGTGCATCTTGACCTTAGCACAATTGATAGGCTGCATGATTAACTCAAAATATGGATAGGCTAAATGTAGCGACAACACAAATGCTGAATGGTAGGCCGGGACACATCACCAGCATAAGTTACCATTCAATAATGTTAAAGTCAAGATGCATCCTGCAGCACCTCTGTCGGCAAGATCGGGGCCTGGGATGCAGCATAATAAATTGACCGCCGGGAATCAGGTGATATTCGGTGTGCTTAAACAACGAATGAACTTGTTTATCTTCTCAGACTCGTTGGATTCCGTACCCGTCGCTCCTAGCTCCCACCTTAAAGCTCTCCTGCTGACACCAATTCTTAACTTCTAGCTCTATATAGTGGCATTGAGCGCGGCGCAAAGCACTTTGGTATTCACTAAATGACGTCGACTGGAAAGTCAGCGTTGGAATGCAACATCACAAAAGCCACCCATCCATCACAGGACTGCAATGAAGTTCGCATTGGGTGAAATATGTAATTCCATCTTTCGGCTTGCCCACCAATTAACAGCCAAAGATGAACTGAAAATCGCGCATTTTTCACAACTGTAAGCAGGATATGGACATGTTGCAAATCGGACGCATAAGAAAAATTGGTGTGTAGAATACTTTACGATCGGGGCAGAGTCATGGACTTAATTAGAACGACGTCTTCCAGTGCGGTTAGGCGCGGGGGTGCGGTCGCCAACTTCCAAATCCTTGTCCCATCGTAATTACTACCAATCAGACTGCCTGAAAGTGTTCGTACGTACTTTACATTATACGTGACGTCAATACCAATTGGACAATGTCAGACGACAGGGATGGCACCAAAAGGTATCACACGGGCGCCGAAGGGAACAAATTATATTTCAGACTTTGACTGCCCCATTGCCGTGTGGTGCCCCCACTTAGTCTGTATCCGCTAGCAGTGATTTGTCAATCGCAATGCGAGGCCTCGGCAGCGAGTAAGATAATCTAGTTGTGTCGCACATTACCCCTCACCGCAGCGCACCACATTTACCGCGGCACCTGTACTTGCCGGAACTACACAAGCTTAAGCGTGAAAGTGGGGTAACCACCGTTTTAAACGTAGCGTAACTTGGAATAAAATCCTATCTCGGCGCACAATACTTTGCACCTTTGGAACACTCGTTACGTCTCCCTGCACTACCACACCCGAAGTTCAGCGTTAGCCGTATACAAAATTCTACTCGGTGACAGCGTGCCCCACCCCCTACCGCCTCAATTACTTTCGCAAATTTTGATGGACCCGCTTAGTGGCGCTGCGAGCGTTATCGCCGTCGTTCAAATCTCTAAGGAAATACTTACCCTTTGTGGAAAGTATGCCCTGGACGTCAAGGACGCGAAAGACGATATCGATCGTCTTAGCAGCGAGATTATAGCTCTTCGCGATGTTCTAAACAGAGTGAATGATTTGGCCAAGGGCCCAGACGCGGCAAAGTTTCCCGCACTCAGAGATCTCACCAAGACCATTTCACCATGTTTATCAGAGCTCATGGATCTTAAAACACAGTTGGATCCAGGAAAAGGACGACGAGCTATGAGGCGACTAGGACTACGTGCCTTAAAGTGGCCTTTCAAGACAGAGGATATAAATAAGTGCATTGTATCACTGGAAAGAAGTAAGACGACAATCAACCTGGCATTGAGTGCAGATCAAAGGTGAGAAACTAAGCAGACTTTCACAAGCCTAATCTAGTTCAAACTAATCTGATGTTAATAGCCAATTAATGATTCGTGTTGAGGGAGGCATTGAGCGCCTTCAGCAGGATGTTTCTAGTGGTTTTGCGGTACGGTATATTTTCGGTATTTAATTTACTCTACTGACCGTTTCTGCAGGATTTGAAGCAGCACCAAGACATTTCCAAGCTACATTGTGTCGATGGTGCGGCCTTTAATTCTCGACTTTGGGAGCACGAGTCTCGATGCCTACCAGACACCCGAGTCGACCTCCTCCAGCAGATCATCACATGGAGCAAAGATCCTAGCGGAGCTTGCATATTTTGGCTCAACGGTATTGCTGGTGCTGGCAAGTCTACCATTGCTCGCACGGTAGCCCGTACTTGGTCCGATCAAAGACAACTCGGTGGAAGTTTCTTCTTCTCCAAGGGTCGGGGTGATCTAGGTCATGCAGGCAAATTCTTCACTAGTCTCGCCGCTCAATTAACAACTTCGCTGCCCTTCATTAGACCCTACATCTACAAAGTCATTGAGGAAATCCCAGATATTTTTCAGCGATGTCTCGCCGACCAGTGGAAATATCTCATTCTTCAACCGCTCACTAATGATCTGAAAAAAGTGTCACTTCAATCGAAAGTATTCATTCTGGTGATTGATGCTTTAGATGAATGTGAGGGCGATGATGACACCCGATTGATCCTTCGACTTCTTGCCGAATTGAAAACTCTAGACGCTATTCGGTTGCGTGTTTTTATAACTAGCAGACCTGAAACCCCGATTCGCTTTGGTTTCGGTACCATGCCTGGAGCTGCACATCAAGATTTTGTTCTCCATAATATCTCACCATCGATCATCCAACATGATATATCTATTTTTCTCCAATATAAGCTTGAAAATACGCGCAGAGAGAATCATTTCCCTCAGGGATGGCCTGGTGAGGATTGTATCAAGAGTCTTTGTCAAAGGGCGAGTGGGCTGTTTATTTACGCTTCGACAGCATGTCGTTTGATTGGAGATCCGCAATTCAACCCAGCTCAAAGTCTTTCATTAATTCTCCAGGACGATTATGTTGGCCAGTCTTCCACGCAAGCTCTGGATGAGATGTACACCAGAATTTTGACACACTCAATCTCCTTTAATCATTACGATAAGGCAACCCAAGAGAAGCTAATCGGCGAATTCAAACGGATTGTTGGATCTATTGTCATCTTATTCGACGCCCTTCCTGTTACTATGCTGGACAGGCTGCTGCATCTGCCGTTAACGACTGTTGGTGTGAGACTACGTTGTCTGCATTCTGTTCTAGATGTCCCAGAGAGCGATGAGTCTCCGGTCCGGTTGCTCCACCCTTCTTTCCGCGACTTTCTCCTCGACCAAAAAAGATGTTTAGATCCCCAGTTCTGGATTGACCAGAGTCAAGCGCACGGTGATCTACTTGTGAGCTGTCTCATGCTTATGTCAAAACACTTAAAGAGGGATATGTGCGATCTCCGACTACCAGGTGCTCTTACCAATGAAGTTGTAGCTGGTGCAGTAGAGAAATGTGTCTCTCTAGATGTTCAGTATGCATGCCGCTATTGGGTCAACCATCTTCGGCGGAGTAACCTCAAGCCCTGCAACAACGACAAAGTTCATACATTTCTCCGGACACATTTTCTCCATTGGCTTGAGGCACTCAGTCTCATGGGAAAGATGCCTGATGGCGTACTTATGGTGAAGTCTTTGGAGGTTATTCTTACTGTACGCAGCGTTCTATCATGGTTTGATCTGTCAAAACTAATTTGGTAAAGCCCAGGTCGGATTCGAATTATGACTTACACATGATGGTGCATGATGCAAAACGCTTTATTCTCAACAACAGGTCGATAATTGAAACCGCACCTCTTCAGGCATATTGCTCTGCTCTTGTTTTCAGCCCAAGGATGAGTGCAATAAGGCAACGATTTTGGAATCAAACCCCTTGCTGGATTCGACATATGCCGGTAGTTCAAGACTACTGGAATCCTGTGTTGCAGTCACTTGAGGGTCACTCTTCTGGGGTCAATGCAGTAGCATTTTCACCGGATGGCCAACTCCTTGCCTCTGCATCTTGGGATAATACAGTCAGGCTCTGGGATCCATCGACAGGAGCCTCGCGCGGCACGCTTGAGGGTCACTCTTCTTCTGTCGATGCAGTGGCATTTTCACCGGATGGCCAGCTCCTTGCCTCTGCATCTAAGGACAAGACAGTCAGGCTCTGGGATCCATCGACAGGAGCCTCGCGCGGCACGCTTGAGGGTCACTCTTCTTCTGTCGATGCAGTGGCATTTTCACCGGATGGCCAGCTCCTTGCCTCTGCATCTGGGGACAAGACAGTCAGGCTCTGGGATCCATCGACAGGAGCCTCGCGCGGCACGCTTGAGGGTCACTCTTCTGTCGATGCAGTGGCATTTTCACCGGATGGCCAGCTCCTTGCCTCTGCATCTTGGGACAATTCAGTCAGGCTCTGGGATCCATCGACAGGAGCCTCGCGCGGCACGCTTGAGGGTCACTCTTCTTATGTCAAAGCAGTGGCATTTTCACCGGATGGGCAGCTCCTTGCCTCTGCATCAAACGACAATACAGTCAGGCTCTGGGATCCATCGACAGGAGCCTCGCGCGGCACGTTTGAGGGTCACTCTTCTTCTGTCAATGCAGTGGCATTTTCACCGGATGGCCAGCTCCTTGCCTCTGCATCTCTGGACAAAACAGTCAGGCTCTGGGATCCATCGACAGGAGTCTCGCGCGGCACGTTTGAGGGTCACTCTTCTTCTGTCAATGCAGTGGCATTTTCACCGGATGGCCAGCTCCTTGCCTCTGCATCTCTGGACAATACAGTCAGGCTCTGTGATCCATCGACAGGAGCCTCGCGCGGCACGCTTGAGGGTCACTCTTCTCCTGTCAATGCAGTGGCATTTTCACCGGATGGCCAGCTCCTTGCCTCTGCATCTGGGGACAAAACAGTCAGGCTCTGGGATCCATCGACAGGAGCCTCGCGCGGCACGCTTAAGGGTCACTCTTCTTATGTCAATGCAGTGGCATTTTCACCGGATGGCCAGCTCCTTGCCTCTGCATCTTGGGACAAGACAGTCAGGCTCTGGGATCCATCGACAGGAGCCTCGCGCGGCACGCTTAAGGGACACTCTTCTTATGTCAAAGCAGTGGCATTTTCACCGGATGGCCAGCTCCTTGCCTCTGCATCTGGGGACAAAACAGTCAGGCTTTGGGATCCATCGACAGGAGCCTCGCGCGGCACGCTTGAGGGTCACTCTTCTTCTGTCAATGCAGTGGCATTTTCACCGGATGGGCAGGTCCTTGCCTCTGCATCTGGGGACAAAACAGTCAGGCTCTGGGATCCATCGACAGGAGCCTCGCGCGGCACGCTTGAGGGCCACTCTTCTTCTGTCCATGCAGTGGCATTTTCACCGGATGGCCGGCCCCTTGCCTCTGCATCTTGGGACAATACAGTCCGGCTCTGGGATATTAAGACAAAAGCAACAATACAGGTACTTTCTACTCAAGGATTGATTTATCAACTATCTTTTTCCAGCAACGGTTCATATCTGGAGACAAGTCAAGGAATACTAGAGCTCACAGACCTTCCTCACTGTGAGAGTCGATCTCAGTCTATTTCAATCACCCACTCAGTAGGTTTAAATGAGCCTTGGGTAAGGTGCGGTACTGAAAGCATACTTTGGCTTCCACCCGATTATCGACCGAGTTGTCTGTCTGTTCGAGACAACGTTCTTGTTCTAGGTCATGCTTCTGGCCGAATTACTTTCATAGAACTTGATCCGGATACTATCCCTCTTGGTTGGTTTCTTGATCTCAATGGTAGTAAAATGTCTAACATACACGTAGCATCAAATTCTGTGACGGATATCGGTTGACTTTCAGAAGACGACAGGTGAGACTATATTGTGCATCTTACATTTTTGCGACAGATGGATATTTGTACCGTCGGAAGTTGTATTGTAGGGAGCGTAATGGTTAGGGTGGTAGTCAGCGATTGTGGGGCGAATAAGTCAAATTTTGAGTGTGTATGTGTAGGGTTATGACGTATGTTTAGAGGGAGTAGTGACCGAACCGCATTAGTAGTATTTTCAGCGCTCTCTGCACACAATATCGTTTTAGGCAAAATAGTATGCAGTATATCCTGTGATGCAGTAAATATGCTGCTGTGAAACCGGGAATGGTACGGTTCTCCACTGAACCTTTACTTGAGTTGATAGTGTGATCATGATGCGGAAAGAGCAGGTTGAATGCATGGCGGTATCCTTGTTGAACTTACAGGCTCTGCATACTTAAGTATTTGGGGTAATGGCGTGGGGGTAGGGTTGGTAAAAAAATTGCTACATCGCACACATTTAGCTTTTGTCAGGTTTTTAAATGCGCCTGATGACAACAAGAATTCTCTCCGCTTAGGCTTGGTTGTGTCAGAAGCGCAGCTCTCTCAAGCGGGCTTTCAAGCGATCTCGAAAGAGCTTCCGCCCGAAAGCTGGAAAGCTAGCAAGCTGGAAATATCCCAGCGCTTTCAAAGTTGCCCCAAAGTTTTCACCTGATTTAAGACTTTCGCGCCGGTAAAAGCTTGATATAGAGTTACGTAAATTTGCGAAGCTGATCCCAAGCCAATGCTTGTAGCTAGCCAAAAATAACCCATATATCCACTGGTTCTTTGTTTCGAATAGACAGCCCTTTGGTGCAGGGTAGCTCTACTATATGTGGATAGCTTCCACATTGTCATTGGAAAGCTACAAGCAATGAGGACCAGTAGGGGATAGGAGTTGAAAGTACTCAAAAACCCGCCAGCTTCATAGGCTCTCACTCACGTTTTTAACTTCCTCAAATATCCTCTGACTGACTTATTTTTGTATTGACATGTATCCATTAGTATTATCTATCACTTTATATTCTCAGATCTTCTCTCTATTCTGTGGTTGTTGAGTAATTTGCAATTTCGTAAAATCGTGGGATTTCTTAGAGCAATTTGTACGTGCTGTACAATCCAGTCGTGGAGCCTGGTAAAGCGGGAAAGCAGTGCCCAATCCCAATGAGAAGCAAAAAGTCACTTACCACGAGATACTACCAGCTCAAGTGCGGGCATGCGCCCACCGCAACCTACCTCAAACGCTTCAACCAGCGGGATGACGACCAGTGCTGGTGGTGCGAGAAGGCGGCCCAGACGAGGGAACACCACTTCCGCCACTACAAGAAGTAGAGAAAAGCGCAGCAGGAAATGCGGAAAGCAGTCGGGCGGGAAACCGGCTGGAAAGGGGGAAGATGCAAGCGCGCGCAGGTACCCAAACTATTTTCGATAGAGAAAGTGTGATCAAGCGGTGATGGACTTCCTAGCGGTCAGGGAGGTCAGGAAGTTCCCACGTCGCTGAGCGGAGTTGTGGTGGCGTTTGCCTTTGTCTTTCTCTTTCTTACATTCTATTTGTACTTGACCGCTCATTCTAGTTTCATTTGTCGAAGGGGGCGAAAGGTAGATGGAGGTAGCTCCCCCATCTAGCCGGTCATCCGGAGGGGGAGGAGAATTAGGTACTGCAATACTCTAGTTAGAGCGAATGCAGAATGATTAAAACAAAACAAACAAAACAATACAGTCCCGGTGAAAAAGTGGTGATACACAGGAAATTCACAACCACCATACTATCTACAGACGCAACAAAATCACCCAGTTGTAGTAGATTTAATGATCCAAGATTAATCTTTGAATTGTTACCCTGTGATTCTCAAACGCTCGCGGCTTTCTTATGGGTGTAGCTGACTTGATAGTGTTGTTCGTTGAATCATACATCTCATCACTTTTACAGCGATTTTACCTCCACTTCCAAAGTTCCTAACTCATGCGTATGAATTTCCCAATTTCACAAATTCCATGCAAGACGTCGTGAAATAAATTTGATCACTTTGCACTGTCATACGCACGGGCCATTGACAAAGGTCATTCAACCCTAACCCATCTCGGTATGTAATACGGCACAACCACTAATCAGACCAGCGAGGATCGGCTCGTACCGTCCCTATTCGATGACTTGGCCTTTCGCTAAATGCTCAGCAGAGTTTGGCGTGTCAGATCAGGAAGTGTAAGGGAGAGCGTCAATTCCTACGTCAAAACACTACCGATTGCATCATTTATCACCCAGTACCATCTCATCAATATTGTTACAAATACAATACTAATATTAAATTGTCTACCGTGCAATGTGAGAATAAGATAGACATATATAAGAACGATACAATGCCTTCGGTTCGCATATAGCACGATCAGCGTTTCCGTTCGAAGTGCTAGAGGAAACGTGCGTCTGTAAATTTTTGTGCAGTATTTGAATTGGGTACTGATCAGTGGACAGCGATTTTCCTTTAGCCAGTAGTGGGCTAGATGATAGTTGCTGTGATATCACTCGCCTATTGCGCTAGATTAGGATTGTAGGAACATCATGTGCTCAGTTACGCGCGTAAGTCAGATCAAACCAAATCTCGAGCCGACTCGACCCAGGTAGGTGAGGTGTGTAGGGATAATCAAAGTTTAACGATGCGGCGGGAAGCACTTGACCTTGACGTCATGGACCCACTTTCCAAATTCATGCAGTGCTATGAGATCTGGCGGCTTGAGTTAAGTACCTGGGATGGGATGGGTTCGCCCGCAAATTTCGCTAATCTGCTATCCGCTTTAGCCCGGGAACCAACGGATATCTTAGCGAACGGGGACAAATACAAACATCAACGCTAACCCCGGTTCCGCGACAACTCATGTTGCAAGGTCGCAACTGCCCGTGCTGTCCAGGCAAGCACTCGTCCGAGACTAGACTACAAAAAAAGAGGCATCAATTCTTTTCCCAGCTTTGCCTTAGGGCATGGGCGGGTAGGACAGCAGCCCACAAACTAGCGTTATGGAATGGTATTGCAATAGAGATCTTGTGGATTTGCACCTATCCCATGCGATTTTCCTCCTTATATGGTTTACCGTTTCTCGCCAGATGTCCCAGGTTGAATTAAAAAATCTAATCTACCCTACCTACAGCATATCTTCATCTATTCGCATACTTTTCTTGCATCCGATGGTGGTAAGCGAAATAATTTTCCTCCAATCAGGGATTATCACTGAGATGCGTGTCAAAATTGAAAATGAAATTAGTTAGACTAAATGAAGGGACTGTAATGCCAGTACGCGATCTGAAGTGTTAAGAAACAACCAAGATTTTATCACTCGCAAGACATCGGATAATTAAGGGTGCTAGCGCTCGGTCTTCAGCCCACACAGGCTCTCATGTTGAAAACGAATCCTTCAACATCGTTGCTGCATATCCACTCTTCCCACCGCGGAATCTTGGCGCTCTCGAATTCTCCTTCGCACCATGACTAGTACGGTATCCCATACACAGTCTCAATTCAAGTTGTGGTCCTCCAATTTCCTCCAACAAACTTGGCATTTCCGCTTGCCGATCAGGCGAATTCACACGCTGCAGCGCCAAAGCAGCTTGCTCCTTCTCCCAATTGAGCGGGGCATCATCTCCAACGAAGGTAGTGCGTTCGTATCTATGCGCTGCGCCCTCGTAGATACGACTGGCGTCTTCCAGCCGGCCAACTTTCTCCAGCATTAGCCCGTATGCCAGGAGTGCCCGAGCGCTGGTTCGGTAGTATGGCGTGTTGTTGTCTGTGTGAACGAACGGCTCCAACTCGGTGACAAATCTTTCAAATGTATTGACGGCAGACTGGAAAGAAACACGCGCGTCATCCATTCTTCCCACGGCTTCGTAGCATATTCCGAGATCCCTATAGCTATCGAGGTGTGTAACAGCTATACGCCAACTCTCTGCCCCATTAGGAAAGCGCTTCTGGGTTTCGGTAATGTCCGCTTTAATTTGGCGGATTGCTAGGCCAAAGTCGCCCTCGATCATGTGTATGTAGGCTGCGTCAGACGAGTTACCGCTAACATCACCGGTTGCTAACCGCTCCATCCGCTTTTCTTGGTACGCAGCGAGAGCTCGTGTCGTTTCTCCCATGCCGAGATAGGCGTGCCCGAGGTCTTCGTTCAAGTAGGAGAATTCAGAGTCGTGGGCATTTGGTCCAGAGCGTATAGCTTCATATAAATCTACAGCAGCCTTCCAGTTGCATGCTGCCATATGACACCCCGCCATCTTCATTTTATAAGTGTCCGCATGAGTAGGGTGATGATCGATGCAATTTTGTAGGATAAGAAGAGCGGGTTCAAAGAGTTGATCAAACGTAAATCTTTGTGCCATTAAGCGAAGTGAGTCCGCATACGACTTAATATTGTCTGGATCTCGCGCCATAGCCTCAATATACGTCTCCATTTTCCCTTTCCAGTCCAATGTATTGTCATGGATGCTTGCAAGTTTTTCCCAATAATTCTTGCATTGGCTCGGATTCTTGTCGATTGCCTCGCGGTATAGCGATTGCGCGCTCTTCCACTCCTTTTGCTCTTTATAGATATCACCCATCGTGGACCAATAGGTATATGCATCTTTCTCAGGAACTAGCCATGCGCCGGTTCTCAGTGCTTGGACAGCTCCTTCAATGTCGCCACTATTCTTTTTGATCTTTGAAACAAGAGTCCAGTAGTCAATTGCACACGACGGCGTTTTCTTAGGATCGAACTTCAAAGCTTCTGAGTAGCATTGCACAGCCTTTTCTTTTTCGTCGCTTTGGTAATACCAGTCTCCGAGCCCTTCATGGAGGTGCCACCATACAGGATGTTCATCGATCGCAGCCTGAAATTGCTGGATGCAGGTATCCAGTCCTGCAACTAGTGCTCCAAACGCATAGTTACCCGATTGCAACCCAATAGAAGAGTTGTAACCCCCTAACATGGCGAGGGTATTGATATGTTGCTCAGTGAGATCGAACAGATGGCAGTGGAATGTTCCATATGTAGCATAGCGCCAAGTCCAACCTGGCTTTGATTTTGCGCTGTCGGGAATCTTAGGGGTGCGGTTTTCGAAATTGAACCATTCGGAAGGCGGTACAAATTCCTTTGGTTCGACAAGCTGTAGAATGCGTGCCGCTGCCAGTGCATGGGCGAACGCTGTCCGAGACATTACAACTTCTCCCCAATTAGTATTCAGCCAGGTGAAAGTGAGATTGCCGACAATCGATCTGGCCAAATATAAATCTTCGCTCAAAACCTGAAATCAATTCATCAGCAGTGTGAACATACTTTTAAAAACGCCAGTTGACACTACCTTTATTCTCCATGCAAGTGCCTCCTCAAGATCGTCATCACCATCGGTGACGTCACTCTGTGCAAGCTTTTTCAAGATGTCTGACTGAAGCCAGTCCATTATGCCGTGGTGTATGTCGGCAATGAAGCAACCGCCTTGCTGTTCCCGTACTCGTACACGCTGCGCTGATTGGGATATTACATCCCGCATCCACGTTGTGACTACTTGTATATTGCTTACAAAGGCATGGACTTTAACAAGCATAGCCCCTAGCACGGCTATATCTTTTTCGGACTCCCAAGAGTCATTGAAATGTTGGAACCAATGCCAGGTTGCATACTGGCGGAGGTTAGCCTGGTCGTCATCGCCCGGTTCGATTAGGCATCCGAGGCAGGCAGTCGCCAACCTCATATGCGATCTACTTGGGGGCAAGCATCGTTCCTGGGATACGGTGGGATCCGTAATATATGATCGGAACGTTTCGTGAACAATGTGTACACTAGGGCCATCTTGTGCGGGCACAATTCCCAAGAACGAACCGCAGTTGGACTCGACAAAATCTTGCAAGTCGAGAACTTCATCGAGTAGGAGACCGATCGCCACCTGCAGTTCCATAATGGTCATAGGACGAAAGCTGAACAGAACGCACACCAAGATCGCCGAAGCCATTTCAAAGGTCTCGGCTGCGATGAGTTTATCGAGAACTCGGTCGTATACTCCCACGATCCCTTTCGGTAGCGTCTCGATCGTCTTTTGGAATACCTTTGCTGATGGCGCTCGTTCGAGGAGATTCAGGACAATGACTACCCAAAGGAAATTCCCCTGTGACTTTTCGGAAAGGAAATCGCTGGCATTGTTGTTGATTCGTGCAAACCCTTTTTGTAGACCCTTGGACTTGTTGACACGCATCGCCACGTACAGTTTGATGTCATCACGGCTGTCCTCAAATGTCAAGAGCCGTTTAGGACCCCATCCTAGCCCTTGCGATATCTCCGGGGTCGGCCGACTTGAAACAAGGAGCTTCACTTCCAGCTTTTCTAATCCGTCAAGTAGCGTTTCGACAGCATTGCCACCTCCAGCTTCCCCGGCGAAGCACTCATCCAGGCCATCAATGATGACGAAAATGGGTCGTAACACCACAGCGATTGTATCTTTAACGAGGCGTGAAAATGTATAGGCATATGCATCTGAGCTCTCGAACCCTTCCTCCTTCAGCTCCTGCAGTTTTTTACGAGCTTCTGGAGCGGCCAGTGCCAGTTGGATGGCGAGAGTACGAATCAGCCTGTCGACGTTATCGAGCGTTGAGTCGCCGGCTTTGCAGAAAAAGTAGAGAACCACCGCATCGGGATGCTGTGCCTTCAATATCTGGATGAGAAACGCTGTTATGACAGACTTTCCGACTCCCGGTAGTCCATTTAGCCACAGACATTTACTATCGCCGAGTCTCCACGCCTTGAACTCCTCCGCTTCGAGAACCCACTGCAACGTCCCTGGAGCTCGGAGCTCGCAGTTGTTGGTGAATTGCGCGTCGACAGGCCAGTATGATGATTTTAGCCAGGTTGCGAGCGAAGATTGTAGAAATTTTTGATCCGGCGGTGGGGAGGCGGTGCTTTTACTCATTGCAAGGATTTTAATTGTGATCTGCAGCAACATCGCTTGATCGTACTCAGCAATTGCCAACTCCAGCTCCGCTCTAGCATCCGAATAGATCTTTGGGCCCAAAAGCACCGTCTTTCCAAGGTTGTAGAAGTAGTCGTGGCGGAAGAAGATGATGCTGCTCTTGAGGAATCGTATAACCGCGGTCATCAGGTTCGTGGATTTCTCGAGGAGAAGCTCGCCGATCTCCAAATCGCTATGCTTCTGCACCTCCGCCACACGGAGAGATTGGTACTGTATTCTATCCAACTGTTTCAGAAAGTCTTCACCCCGGCCTTGCTCCTGATCCGCGAGTGTAAGAAGGAGAGAAAGACTGTTGATAGCGCCTTTGACGGGTGTGAGAGCTGCACTTTCGGAGGCCGAAGCTGCAAGACCAAGGGTTAGGGAGGCCAGGGGGTAAATCTTGCTAATTGCGGAGCCGACTTTTGAGGCGATGGTGGGGGATTGGTTCTGCTGGGTAAGAAGAACACATTCCACAGCCGCGCCGAAGTTTTCAGGGTTAAAGGGACAGTCTAGGGCGAAGTCGGAAGGCGGAACATAGCTTTCGGATGAGCCGGCAAAGTAATCCGAAAGTGTTGAGGATAGTGAGGATGATGCCACGAGTAGTTCGGAGTGTGCGAGTTCGATCCGCGTTTTTGGTCGCTCTGCTACTGGAAGAACCGAGGCGTGGGGTTTGGAGCCATCTGATTCTGTAGGTACTGAGGTGAGGAGTTTTGGGCCAGATGATTCTAAGACGATAATAGATTTAGTTTCCGCTGAGACAAGAAAGCTGAGAAAGAAAATGTGTACGTGCCTTGCATACTCGTTGTAATCACCGAAGATGAAATTCCTTCCCTAGCGATCTCACCCTCCTGCTTGCCAGAACCATCTTGACCAACTTGGCTTTCGACGCTGGTAGATGCGGATCGGAGTTGATCGGAGGACTTGTTACCCCGTTTGGTGAGTTTTTTGAGGAACTTGATAGATGATGACATTTTGTGAGCGATAGCTTAGAAAGTGCAGGAGCGGGGCTCAGGCATGCGTATAAGATTTTTTGACTGTCGCACGGAATCCCCAGCCCAGCAATAAGGGACGGAATGAATAAGCGAGTACGAGACCGTTGTTTCAACAAACGACACCCATCAAAGAGTTGGTAGTACAACGAGAAGTCTAATTTTCAGTCTCACCGTTCGTTTGTCCAGTCGCATCCTAATTATGATTAATTGTCAATCATGTCGGGATTGCCGATACTTACTGCTTAGCCGCCGGAGTGTCACTGTTGCCCCATGGCGTATCCTAGCTTTACTAAATTATGGTGTAGCAGTTGCGGATATGGATAGGTATGGAAGCCACTCTCGCGACAACCTTGATTAGGTTTTACAGTCCGTATTTTTGCATTAGACACTGCTGATCTAAAATTCACGGTAGGTGGTTAGTAAATAAATAGCGCTTTCTATCAGCAGCACGGACCGCAGGAAATGAGAATTTGCCTGGAGTCTTTTCTTGACGGAAATGCTGAGATTTCGCGCAAGATCATCGACAGGCGCCACGTGATTGCTTGGCTATTACGTGGGTTGCCATTTCAGTAAAGTCCTCATGACATCGTGTCCTTTTAGTTTTCTCTTTTTCTCTTCTCTCCTTAGAACTTTGACGATTAACGAGTATTCCACGCCTAGCGCACGCCTATCGCAACGCGCGCATGTCAACATTTCTTGTGCCTAACCTAACCACAAGAAAACAGGGGGGTCACAGTTTGAAGGTTAAAACAAGCTTTTGCATCGGGTTTGCACCGCATTTCTCAATCTAGCTAGCGTATCCACGTCAGTACTATACTATGCCTTCAAAAGGACAACATTAAATTATTCTATATCTTTAGCCCTGAGGCTAAATTTATTGCTGGATGCGCAAACTCAACCAAACATTGTTGAAACAGTAACCAAAGCGGGTCCGCAACTTTTGATACAGCTAATGGTAGAGTACATCCACAGCTCCGGAATTCCCAGTCCGGCCCAATCTGCCACTTCCATCATGCTCATAATCAAACCTACCCACCATTGATCGTTCAACCACATACTGCGATAAAAATGTGAGATAAAAAGTCACTTTTATTTATTAGTATATTGCTCGGCTCATTACATTAGAAAGCAGGACTTTATCTTGGAATAGGAGGATTTCTACGGGGCTTAGATCATGGTTTGTCACTGGCGTATTAAACCCTGACTCAATTCTTTTAACCGACAATCAGCGGAAGATCAGTTTCAATGGTAGTGCCTATCAATATCTTCCTAAATCGAAATCCATCTGCATGAAACTAAAACTGAATTCTCTACCCCACATTTTCCCACTTGCCATGGGCTCTGTAGTTGCTTTAGAGAGTTTGCATCCAGAAAACCACCAAATACCTAGGCATTACCTCAACCTGCATCGACGAGCTCCTTCACCCCCACCGGGTCGCAATTAGCAAGTACTATGCGGTTCCGGCTCACATGTAGAGTAGTGTAACTCGCCTGGTCGCACACATTCGGGTGCATGCTAGTGATCGGCAACAATCGGGATTGGCGCTTCCCTTGATATAACTCGGCACCACCCTTCCCGTCCCTCTGGAATGTTTGCTGATAGTCCCCTCTCTACGTCGGCGACTACCAGCAAATATTCCAGAGCCTTGTTCTCTCACGCGTGATGAATTTTGGCAACAATGATAGGTAAAGAACAAACTAGTCCACACGATTGACAAATAATTTGTACACGTCCATGCCGTATGTATCCTCACCACCCGAAATAAACTCCGCCACTTCAGGACCAATCGAGGCGCGTTAGACGTGAAATGATTTACCTAATGAAATGTGAAGGATAGGTAGGCTGATTAAGATTTGAATAGTTCTTTCGTCTGCATGACCTCCTGGTGTACGTACCCTCAACGTATCTATACACCATACCATACGGGAATAACACCCGCAGACGAACGGAATTGAATCTTGGCTTGTGTAAGTTTTTGTGAAGATCTGCATATTTGCAGGTTGATAGTAGGCTGATACAAATACACATACTAGTGATATCTGTGGACTTGGCACTGGCCACCTGTTTCTCAAGAAGACGCATGCTTCGTTGAAAGGAACTATCGGTACCGATCTGTGGCAAACACTACCTTTGGTGAAGTTAGTTTTATTGGAACGTTCTGTGAATTTACAATCCGGGCGGTAATTCAATAAGTGACACGCGTTTTGTTTTCCTAACTACCACCCTCCCTGCAGTGAATGGTGCACACTCACAGCGTGTTAAACAATAAGTTTACCATTCGCACCCATATTCTCCAATCGCCACCACATGATTCACTACTCTTGCATGTGAAGGTGAGTGAAATATCATTCCAACAACGGAAGATACCGCCAGTAAACAGTTTTTGTGCTGCGACAGCGAAGGGAAAACATCAATTTACAAGGCTGCAGAAACAATAACACTGCACATGCGTGATTTTTTTTATTGGCCATTGCTGCGTAATGACATGTGTGGAGGTTGCGCATGCAAATTTCTGGTGGGGAAAGATTCTGGCGTTTTGCTAGACTGACTGCTGATTGTATGAGAGCCTAAATACCACGACAAGGACGTTAAGGATTACACATTGCCGACCATCCAAATAACATTCTGCAATCGCTGGTTCTGAACTTCAGTGGATTCTCAAAAATCCTCCCCTTTACTCTCTCGGTTCTCCAGTTCGGCCCCGCAAAAACCAGCGGCAACAAAGCCGCAGTCATGCGCACATCTTTCAAATTCCACTTCCTTGCTCTCGTGGTGCTGCTTCTTGCCATCAGTCACGTCTCAGCTGCCCCGACAGAAACATCACCCGTCCGCCGCTACTGCGACCTCCTCGTCGAACCCCTTCGGAAACGAGACTGCAACTTCAACGGATGCAATTGCGGAGTCAATTGAGCCCAAGGCGAGTATTGCTGGAGATGCATTGACGGTGGGTACCCCGGGGACACGTTAGTTTTGCTAGGGGATTGGAAATCGTGCGTGTTTCAGTGTGATCCCAGCGGCGCATGCTGTGCATATGGGTATCGGACGAGCTGTGAAGCATATGCTTCTCCGCTGAGTCCTTGTGGACCGACAAGCACAACTTGAAGACAAAAATGGGTATACGTTTGCGTATTTGCGGGGATTTAGAGTTTTCATTTTTATGAGGGAACTTAGTATTTTGTGGAGAAGGAATGATTTGAAACAAAATGCTCGGAAAGGCCGCTTTTACATTTTCTAATTTTCCATTGGCTTTGTTGTCTTATTATTTTTCAAAGGCTGTATTTGCATGAAGCGAATTTAATTTCTATATTGGTTTGACAGAAAACTTTGTGCTGGATACACAACAGGTATTGAAGGTGACAATTTGCCCCAAAGGTCAAATGTTTTGCGTCAGTCAGCGTCAGGCTGGGGTGTCGAAATCGAAAAGGTGCTAGCACTTATGACTGTTCATACAAAGACTGTAGATGACAGAATAATCGTAAGTCCTGACGCCTCTCCTTCCAGCAAGGCCGCTCTTCGCCCCTCCTGTTGTTCCATTGTAGTCATTTCCCGCGTTTATCAATAGCGAACCCATAGACTCAAAATTTATGTCCGAGTACACAAAAGCTGTCAGCAACAGCTATCCGGCCTCAAATTGCTGCTAGCACCGGGCCTTCTCCCGACCACGGCAGCCAGTACAGTACTTATGAGCCATTAATAATGCCAAGCCGTCATACAAAATGACTGAAAAGTCGAGACCTTGAAGTCAGGACAAACGATATACAACTGCAATGATACATACTTGACTGTATAGAGATACTTACAGTAATATAAAGATCCTTATTACGGAATAAAGACACTTATTCTAAATAAGATACCCGCCATCAAGAAACGGTATATACGATTGCCGAGACGACTCTTTGATATACTCCACCAAATGCATAGTATAATCACCTAGGCCTGCGAGTGCAGAAAGATGCCCGAATCATCAATTATGCAGTGGATGCATAGTTTACACCTACAGTAAAAGTTATTCCTCAAGTTTATATTTTACCCTGTGGTTCCCTCTAGTTATACCGGATATATATAATTCCTTCTACCACAGGGGATATAGCTTAGGATTGCAATTATAGCAGACTAGTAAGAGGTTACTGCAATGGCTTACCCAGAGCACTAGGCTTTATTACTGCGTAGGTGCCCTGGCTCCCTCGGGGTTGTAATCGCGCTGCCGGTATAGACTATCATTCATTTACCACGGTCTTGCGAGGTTTCAATCTGAAGGTATAGAGGCTTAAGGAAGTAGTCGCAGATTTCTCCCAACCCAGTTGAAAATGTCATTCCGATGGGTGGATGGATGGGGCAAGCTGTTTCAATGTCAGTAATAACTAACACCAGCGATGCAGACATCTACCTCTAAAGCAGTGTAAGTAATGTCAAGCAACGATGAATTCAAGAATTGGTAAGCGCAAACTGCGGAGTAACTCGAGAGCCGTGGTTACAGAAAAGAGGAAGAAAAGGAGAATGTGAAAGAAAAACAAAGAAGCCCCGGACAAATTGGAGTTGGCAAACATCTAATCTAATCGCATATCCGGCACGGGCCGAGCCGCTGTTATATTAGTGTCGGAAACTGCCGTTTAACCCACTTCATGGCTATGGGAATCACATCCTCCCCTAGTTCCAAACCTGTAGGATAAATTCAACTAGCTGAGAACATCGGCGGATATTGGAGCTTCAGGAATGTCCGCTTTACAGCCGCCAGGAGTGTATGCTGCGATCTTACTAAGACCGTCGGCTACATCGATTTTGTTACGAAAGTTGAGACTAAGACAGTTCCGCGGTTACGCCATTGGGGTATGGAGAGAGGAGCAGAAGAAGGAAAATAATGAAGGGAGTAAGTATGGTGGAATAAGAATGGTGGAAGCGAGGACGGGATTATGATAAACAAATCTAGTTGATTCACTTTTTCTACGACAGGGGCGATGGACAGTTGTAAAGTTTGTGTTCAGCACCCGGTAACCAGGATAGGGGTCCCCTGTGTAGATCGCTAGTTATTACTTACGTCCTAGACAAGGTTTCCATGCGCGAACCGGGCCCCATTCTGATCAGACTACAAGGGGCCCTGGACGGCTGAGATCCTTGCATTAACCATAATGAGCTAGTGTAGACCGAAGTTCTGATACTAACCGAGAATTTGTCTTACGATCGCTTGCAGTCGAAACGACCACATGACCTTCCATAAGGTACATTTCGTTGTAGTTTAAATCTCACAACCTACAGAGTGGTATTGTGATCAGGTTGTCGTGAAATCATAGTGAGATTTTCGTGGAGATAGTATTGAGATTATCGTGTCGACGGAGGTAAAACCGTCTATCGTGAGGTTATTTATAGGTAGGTGGTAGTAGTCACAAGTGGTGAGCGTATTAATAGATAATTTCGTTAACCGCATACTGCAGTAGCATTTACACCCTTTGGAATTACTTTGACACGCTTTTAGTATCTCGTTTATATACCACGTTTGTGGTTTAAAATGAAACCATTCAAAAGAGCAAAATTCTTTCGCTGCTAGAACCCTATCAGCGGTGCTTCTAATTATGCCTCTTTGTGTGTGTACCTTTCTTCTATTAAGAGTTAGCTACAAATGATAGATTTTGATTGTTCTCGATCGGCTGCCCACCTTCCTTCCTTTTACAACACCCATCGCCACCTCCTCTGCCCGCACTATCTCTATGTCAAACCACCGCCACCGCGCAATTACCGCTACCATTCACACGCTACCCTAGACTGCACCAACACTAGAGACATCAATGACAGAGTCAGGCTCAGCGAGCGAACATACAAGACAGAAACTAGCAATGACGATGCGTTGAGGAGGGCATAGGAGTCGGTGCTCCCACTACTGTAGGTGTCTTTAGTCACTACCTTTAGAGTGACGAGTATCTTTACTAATTTTAATAGTTAAAGGCAAAAGACACGAAAATTCACGGAGGACAGATATGGAGAGAAGCACGGAGGAGAAAAGGCACCAAGAGAAAAGGCACTGTTCTGTGCCTTTTCCGGTGTCTTTAAAGGAGCACATTTCCGACTCTCTTAGAGGAGCTTTAGCTGAGCTGATGGCAAGGCACCCAGCCGGTAGGGTATAAGGGACCCAACTACCTTGAATACATCTCGAGTCTTTCTCCTTCTATCTTCTCTATACCTTAGTCTATTCACACGGTTCTCCCCTTTCATAACATAACTGGTGTTAAAATAGCTGAGATAGAGAAGCTTGATTGTGTCTATCTAGTCGAGGCCCAAAGGGCTGTATATATACTGTAGTCAAAGTACGAATGCATACGTACACACTACGGCTAAATACCATCAGTCCAGCATCAATCTCCGGTCATGCGAGACATCATCTCCGGCCATACAAAGGCTGAGACCTATTCATGCAACACCTGGGCCCGCAGATAGTTCAGTGAAGCAAGTGATGCGGCGGTGACTTGCCTTCGCTCGGATTTGTATTTATCCACACGTGTTATAATGTTCCTGTTCTCAGTATTGGGCTTATAAGAGTTGCATGCTATGTAATCAGTTACAAAATGAGTGGTTTTCAATCTATAGAATCCTGAGATCGGGAGCGGCAACCTCCGGTAGAGCCGCTTGATCCCCGCGAAGAGCCTATGTCTCTACACATACCCAGGCCTGGACGACGATGGCGAGCCCTGAAAGACTAACGGCCTTTCGGACTATTGGGGAGCCTGCTAACCATTACACAATGCAGGAATCTGTATATTTAACAGCACCACAGACATATAGGCCGCTGATTGATGTACAACTCCCATGCAAAGTTTAACTTAGAAAATTTCGAGATCTTTAGCGTGAGATCTAATGGTATAAATGATACACCAGTTTTTTAACGCGACATTATAGTTTGAAGAAAATAATGGCACCACAGATTAAATGGTTTTAACATCATTATTTGAGATAAACCACAACACGGCCTTCAAACAGCACTTTCGTAGCCCCAAACTCCGCTGCACCAAATTCATGTATCCTAGGGATCTTTAGGGCGCATCTAAGTTAAACTATACAAAATGTTCTTTTGGTCGGCTTTACGATCCTAGCGGCTTTGTGTCCAGGATATTTTGAATTGAATTAAGTAGCTATAATGCACTTACCCGTGGCCAGAATCAAAAGAAGGTGCCGTGCTCTTTCAGCTGTTTGCAATTTAGGCTGAAGATGACGACGCCTGGGCGTTGCCAAGCGCTGAAACCATGAGTTTTACACCTGATGCGTGTTGATACCTTCTGGATTCTCGCCAAAAATCTTTGTGGTTTATTATCAGCTTGCAAGCCTGAGTTTACCAAAACTTTACGTTGCAGGCTCGGCCATCCACAGTTCCCCATGCACCTTCTTCTGCAGCCATTCCAACAAGATGACACAACATATAAAGTATCTAAGGCGACATATTGGGCCAGATTTGGCCTCCGAGCCGACGTGTGCCAAGATAGACATGCGGAATGGATGCAAGGCTGGCCTGACCGCAGTTGGTGTTGCATGTGTACCTGCATCGTAAGTCCCAGGTCCGTTTGCTTGGATAGTGAGCCTCAGCTCCATTTGTTGGCTCATAAGCAGTTGGCGTTTCGAGAATATTCATAGTCTGTATTAGGATCAATGAGAGCGGCTCATATCAGTGCAAACGGATATGGATATGGATGGATATAGATATGGATATAGAGTCGAGTCTGTATATATACGGGCCTTCTGGCCTGGAGAGATCAGTCAATCAACAAGTCATTCTAGCATCCAAAGTAACAGTTGGTGTTGCATAAATAGATCTCATACGGGCTGACGGGGCTGGCTCTGATACGGGCTGACGGAGATGGCTCTGATACGGGCTGACGGAGCTCAGCCGTCTCTACATTTAGATGAGTACGTACATGCTCGTACCATATATATATGGCCTTGTGGCCCTCTTAGATAGAATAAGCTTCTCTAGCAATCAGTATTTTCAACAGTTGGGTAGTCTAGATATACGAGTGCTATGCCATGAATGAGAAACATAAAATATCGATACCTCAAAACCGAGCTTTCCGTCACTGCATAATATACTATAACAGTAGCATAGCATCTTACTCACGACATATACTAACTGCCGGGAGTCTCCAGATGCTTTTACATGAGTGGCTTCAAGTATTGGTGAAAGGTCCGGTGTGACATATAAAACCACATGGGAGCCATCGGACCGACGCCAAAGTCACGAACTAGTATGTGAAGTGTAGGTTATAAATGGGACACTCTCCGCTTTCACGGGCTCGTGTTGGCAATCGCCTAGTCAAAATATTGGAGTCCACATTCTCTAAGACAGTAATGGCATCGATCATCACGTCAAAAATTAATGGTAGCTCGATGAGCGACTTCGTATATGGAGTTATTGTTACTTTTTTGCGCTTGTGTTTGTTTGTTGGCATTTATGTGTCGAAGTCCAGAACTCAACGGAAATTCTGAATTGCCACTTGATTCCAAGACTTACAGCCCAACAGCTATACTCGCTTAGCTTCATTTCGCGGGGGCTAACTGTAGTGAGGTCAATCATGTATGGAGAGCATGATATACTTCATGGCCTAAGGCTGGAGCTTGTACTGATGAAAGCTTCGCCACTGACACCTGATCAATTATGCTCGATCAAAACACTTGGCCTATCTCGTTTGACCATGAAAATGTCGGCGGAATTACCGTGATAGTGGAAATCGAGAGTCGCGCTGACACTATGTGTTGCGATACAGAGAGAAAACCGTATGCGTGTATACAAACTATCGCACAGAGAGAAGAGAAATGGGGAAAGTTCCAGATATTTACAGTAGGGCTTTGTGCCTTATATCTTACCAGATGCATTATTATCAGCTCCGCTTATGACCGACAGCTCGGTCAGGTTTATATACATAGGCAACACCATGTGTTGAAGTGTGCGAACTGATGAAATCCATTGATATCTAAAGATAGAACCTATGCTCCTTCTATACAATGAAAATCCGGAGATCACGTTGGTGAATGATAGAGTGGTGATAGCAATAGCAAGTGGGGATTGGCGGAGTGGCGGGTGGCCAGAGTGAGAAATCGTGTATGTGTACTGACAACTCCGAGGGACCTCTCTCCAGACCTTGTTCTAGGCCTGTGACTCCAGCAGATCTATTGTGACCTCGTTCAAGGCCATTTGCATCTACCCCTATAGAACAAGACAAGTGATTGTTGGTGCTAGCTACTCCTAAAAAGGGAGGCCGCAGTTTAGCGTGAACACTAAACCTATGTTCACCATCGGTAACCAGGATCACACCCTGCACCCAGGATACGTCACACCACTCGAATGCCCTAGTCTAGAACTCCTTTCGCGAATTGCTGGCCCCGTACAGACTACAGGACGTAAACGGTTGAAACTGCATTACCCAAAATGTGCGGAATTTATCCGAACCCGCTTTACCTACTACATCTATCGTATACATTAAAGGTTAATACAAGTGTGGGCACGAGATAACGGTTGAATCATGTGGTTCTTTTTTAGTTTAATCATACTGTATTCACTCTATCTAGGGTATGACAGTGCCCGCTTCCCGTCCCCCTCCGGCTAGCCGGCTGGGCGGGGGTGATCCCCTGTCCTTACTGGAGTACACGTTGCCCCAAGGGTCCTAGACATTTGAGTACCTGCGCTAAATTGCCAAACCTCCAACGAACGACAAATGTGTCGGGCATAAAACAAAGATACGGTGTAATGTATGTCCTCTTAGTCGATTTAATAGATCTCTTTAAGCAATACCGACTAGCGTACGAAGAAATGTTGCGGGGAATGAAATAAAGAAACATTTGGGTGGGGATGCGAATTGCTAGTGAGATTCTCGGAAATCAACCGTCGGTATTTGCAGACATAGAAAACGCTGCTGGTGCAAAGCGAGGGTAAAGAAGGATTTGGGGCATATTTTACGATATACATCGCTGCGCTACTGCTAAATCCCTTTGTCAATCTTTTTATCTCCCAAGATGGACATATCGGGTATTCAAGGAAGGGATACTGATTGATTGTCCTAATGTCTCACAACTTCAGTACACTGCGTGGGATAAACATACCAAGAGCAATGTGGCCATCCGCTCATATATTTGGGTAGTCTTCGCCCGAAGCTCACCGACGAATGTAGGTTTAGGGGAAACTGTCACATTAGTCACCCGTCGCGAAATGAATGTACTACGAATCAACTCCAAACCTTCAACTGTATAAAGCGTGCACTAGAGAGGAGAATCAAACTGTCAATGTCAGTGAATAAGTTAGAATAACGGAGCAACCTCCGGCGTTATTGCTAGTAAAAGAGCGTGAAATCTAGTTTCACAAGCCGCCGGTATCTGTTCTCTTGCTCCTGGTGCATTTACCGCAGTATCACGGTCTGCCTGCTTTCCAAATCTACATTTTAAATACCGTATTTATAGGTAGTACGAAAGCAATCCATACACCGGCAACTAGTATAGCCATTCTTTTGTATGTTTTCAGAAATTCCTTCCGCTGTAGTTAAGGTAAAGAAGGCGGGAGCCATCAGCCCCCAATGGGGGTCTAATTTTCCTCTCCGACTACTCGGTAGTGATTTTGTATGAAAGTCCAACCGCTAGATATATAACTGCAGCATGATTTAGAACAACATTCGACGACGCTCCTAATGTCTTAGGTTTTTATCTAGTAAGGTTTCTTTTCTAAAATTGATTTGAAAGTTTTTCTGGATTCCACGTAAACGAAATGATGTCCTAGTTGCAGTAGCGGAAGGTAAACATATGCTGTATCAACCTATCGCTGTTTCACCGCTAATTAAGGCAAGTTCGTGGGTATCCAGACAGTGTTGTACCGAGCAAATTCTATGTATTTTCAACGAAACCTTTTACACAGCTCACGGTTGCTGGGTGTCGCTTATACTTGTGTTGTACAGGACGGAAAACTACCAGGCCTGATTGCTATGAAGATGAAGGGTTCCTGATCGAATGCCGGAGCCAGACCGACATTTGCGAGATCATCAGGCTGCTACAGCGTAACCTAACAACCAGGTAAGTAATATAACTGGGTTCGTATTAATCTCAGCCAGTGTAAGATTGATGACTCCGGACTGCGCAGCTGTTTTGCTGCGAGCATATCAATGAAATGACGTAGAGACAAGCGACAGAATACCCACACCTAATAATAATGATAGAATTTAGAAAGAACAAGACCCAGAACTCAACCACCTCCGCCCTCAGCCCAGACATCGTACATCCATTTTTTTCATTCCCTCCGCCCCAACCAATTACAAGTGCTCACGATGGATGTTATGCCTGCGTTCCAGGTGCTGATAGCACGACCCCATATTTTGATTGGCCGTTCTGATGCCACCTATCGACGTTAGACAAATCAATTCGGGGCATACATTCAACACTTACAGAAAAAGCAGCACCAGTACTTCTGGAGACCAAGAACGAGCTCGGTTCCGTAGTACCAGAGCACGCTCCTGGTCCCCGCAGGTGGTGCACAAGGGCGGTAGCAAGAATCAGTGATAGGCCTTGGGGCGGTGGCATTGATGCTAGTCACCATGATGCGATTGTACTCATCCAAGATGCGGCTAAACTCGACAATACTATGGTTAAAATTGGCTAGATCTCGATTGATACCAGCCATTACAACGTTGCATTGGGCCAGAAAGTTCTCGGTCAAGGCTATGTCGCCAATAGGTTGGTCGAGTTGGTTGTCGTTGTTTTGCAACTCAGACATTTCTGCTGCTTTATGATGAGGATGGGGGATGGGGGTTCGGGTTGTTCGTAGTCGTTGCGCTGTTTGTACTGCTCGTGAGGTGACGCGTGGTAGAGGTTTACTATAGCGCGTGTCTGGAATTTAAATGGTGGGGCAGGTATTTGTCCCATTAGTTCTTACTGAGCGCGATACCAGATTAGGGGGTGAGAGGCCGTTTCCGCATTTGACCTACAATTTGGAAAATACCTGCCGCCAGCCAAGAACACTAGTACTCGACCATCCCCTAATCGCATACAGGGCTATAGAATGACTCTCCATTAACGAGGCCTTTGACTACCTCTGGCTAAGCAACGTGCTCCTGCTGCAAACCCATGAAAGGCGAGAGAAAACAACAGCCCCCACAGAAAAGTTGCCCCTCCGCCAAAAATTAAACATCTTCAGATGGTCTTCTTTCAGAGCTTCTTAGCTTCCATGTTCCGATACTCATCCGCTTGTGGCTTTACTTATGCTGACTTCGCTTGTGAGGCTACAGTGTTCGAAACGGGCCGGGCCGGGCCGGCATTGACTTCTTCAGGCCCGGCCCTCAGGCTTTAGAGAAAGCCCGACTGGCCGCCCTAGCGCGAGCTTTGGAAGCAGAAGCCTAGCCGGCCGCAGTGTTGATAATATGGAAGGGGAGAACCGTGTGAATAGACTTAAGGTACAGAGACTGGAGAGCAGGAGAAAGACTCGAGATATATACAAGGTAGTTGGGTGCCTTATGCCCTACCGGCTGTGTGCCTTGACATCAGCTCAGCTGAAGCTCTGCTCGGTCAGGTTCATGCAACACGCAGGAAGCCCGCGGGCCGAGTGATGAGACATGACGACCCTAAATTTGTTACCCAGCGCTAATAATAGCGATTGTTTTCCTCGAACCACTGAGAACAATGAGATATATCGTCGTCCAATGGAGATTTTATCCGCGTTTTTTCATGTTTCAGATATGCAGGCCGGCCGGGCCCATTTCGAAACTGTGGCTCTACCAACAAGTTGCATCCATTCCTCCCTGTCATGATGAGGAACTCCCCCTACCACAATTCACAGAAGTGTAGAAAGTAGGCTAATAGTGTGAACTGGTAAGCAACGAAATAGACCCGTCAGCAAGAATTACTACTTATCGGAGTGAGCGATATCCTCATACAATAATCCAGGTGACGGCAGCTATGTTGAAAGTAACGAATTCAGCAAATAGGAACTAAAATCCATAGACCGAGAATAAAAACCTGATGTATGTACGCAGCGCTGATGTCGATAAGAACTACATCACTTTTCCAAACTAAACACTATCAATTGAGTGTTGCACATGAAACGAGCCGGCCGGAGCCTTTGTTAAAGATAGAGGTAGAGAAGCTGGATTGTACTAAGCGGGCCACAGAGGTCATATATGTACGGTAGTCCATGTACGAATGCGCACGTACTCATCTATGTATAGAGACGACTGAATACCATCAGCCCGTATCAGCACCCACTCAGTGAGCCGCCATACGAAGGCTAAGATCTATTTATGTAACACTCTCGTCTTGAGAATTCGTGAGTGATATATTGTGAACTGTGTCCGAGGGCGCAGCGAAAATGTTGATGCCGAACACACCTTCACTGAACCTTGAGTCAAATGCACACTCCAAAAACTTCGAGACAATGGCCCAGAATCAGAATCCAACAATAGCTACAGTTTTACTACAGATTCCACCTCAACAACAATTCCATGGGAGAGCTCAAGACCTTCGTAGAGTAGGAAATTACATAGATGCATGTGGGCTCGAGCCCAAGTAAAAGCTCGTCTTGTCTCGTCTCGTGTGTGCAATCACTATCAACTACTCAGCTGCCTTGTCGACCAGAAGCTTTGAGGTCAGTATTCTTATTCAGCTGACGCCCTAATACGAAACTCTCGCAGTGATCATGACTCGCTTGGAGTTGTGCAGTCCCAAATCTTTGAAGGTAAGTGGGGAGGTGCCAGGCCCTAGTTAAATATACTTATATGCGCCTGGCAAAAGTCGGAGTTTCCTTAGGCCATACCAAAGAAAACACCCGCCCCAGAAGCATGCTTTCGGTCGGGAACCCTAACCGCAAGTGAATGTATCCAGTGATCTTTGATGATACACCATCGTTTCCATGGAGTCAAGTGTACCTGACGCCCCGGAGGGTGCAGTAGGAAGGGGTAAAACCTCATATTATGCACAGCGTTGTATAAGATTACAGAGTGCTGTGCAAATATACTCAGCGCTGTGCGCAAATATCGACACATGAATGTTGTGTAGTATATTGTTCGAATTTTTAATCTTAAAGCAACTTATTTATCACAAATATTGTATTCCAGACAACTAATCTTGCTAGAGTGGAGAGGATAGAGAACAGGCACCTAAGAGCCAAGGGCAACTAAGAGTCAAGTACTGGAGAGCGGGCAGATGCCGACACGTGCAAGTCTCTGAGCTACTCTCCATGGAGAAGTGCGATAAAGCGGTGATGGACTTCCTGTTAGCTACTGATGTCGGGAAGTTCCCGCCCAAACGGGCGGAGGAGTAAGAGCCAGCGGGCAACGGGCGGAGGAGTAAGAAAGCCGGCGGGCATCGAGCGGAGGAGTAAGGGCCGGCGGGCTCTCCGTGATTTCATCCCATTCCTTGTCTATTTTCTTGTGTGTTGTATCGATTGCTTTCAGATGCTTTCTTTTGTCAAAAGGAGACGACGGGTAGCAGGAGCGGAGCTCCGCCATCTAGCCGGCCAGCCCGGAGGCGGAGGAGATTAAGGGGCTGTCATACTCTAAGTAGAGTGAATACAGTATGATTAAAACAAAACAAAAAAAGAGTCAAGTACAACTCTGAACACAAAGTACCAGGATTCAGTATCCTACTCTACACTATAGGGAACTTAATTTCAGTACGCAAAGTATATATGAGACCCATTATCTAAGCTCGTGAAGCTGCCCCAAATGTCGCGCGTAAAGTACTGTGTGTACGCTCAACATATCAACCAACTCAAGTTCAATTAAGTCCGCAAAATTTGCTCCGATTACAAAGTGTTCTATACTTCATAACTATACCCTCTTTCACCTCCAAATCTCCGATTACGATATTCTCATCTTTTGTGTGGTTATGGAAACACAACTATTCATTTATGTCCATTAGTTTAACTCCGATCACAAAGTGTTCTATACATGAAATTTCATAGCTATACTCTCTTTCATCTCTCGGTCTCTAATATTATGTGAAATTTTGCAGATATACAACGTTTTTCGACTATTTTTGTATTGCCGCTCGGTGGGATTATATGTTTAAGGGGAACGATATAAACTGTGCAGTACACAATATCTGGAATCAAGTCTTATTTGCTCCAAGCTAGACGTTACCCTATTCTTCCAGTGCTTGCCTCTAGATAGCTCCAGATTGCCAGCTCCGAACTGCCAGTTCACAGCTGCAGTGCATGTCTCTGGCTTCAAATGTGCATAACACCCGACTCTTAGCTGTGATCAACTTCATTCTCCTGGCACCCTGCTTTTACGTCCCAGCTAAAATGACACTCATGCTCCTGGGTGCATTTCATATCAGCTCTCAGCTTACGGAATCATTTGGCTCAGTTGGCTCTGGCTTTGCAATGGATTTCTCACCCCCGCTCAAAAACGCACAAGATTGGCCACCGCTTAGCAGCGGCTGTCTAGATGTATGATCTGAATACATGCGCATTTGAAGGGCATTAATTGGGGAGTGCATCTGGTATCATGGAGTTAAGCAACGCTGTGAGCTGTGAGCTGTGAGCTAGTGCCGGAAGTATTGACAAGCTGAACGGAAAGCTTCATGAAGTCTCGATTCTATATATTGTACACCGCGCCATGCAAAATCAATTTTAACTACCGTCTACGTTTCTTTTCCATAGCCCAGGCCGGGCGTTGGCTAGGAGCGGCAGCTCCACGGTGACAAAGATCTGCCTACGGAAGATCTTTCTAGTCCACTTTAACTCCCGCTACAGGCGGCGAAGTGGCCACAAGGCATGAATATAATGTTCATTGAGCGGCCATGGTAACAATTAAACAGCAGCCTGAACAGACAGCGTTGGAAGCAGAGCGGGTATCTGGAGTGATGTCCGGCTATTGAGGTACCTGTAATTCTCATGAGCTCATACTGCTTGTGTGTTTGTGTGGGGGAAACTTGGAGTACAGTAAACGCTGCCTATGAGAATTCTGTGTATGTTGTTGAGTAATACAGTATTCACTCGATCTAGAGTGACTCACCAAATATCAGAGCACGTACAGTCGTGTCCTGGCAGTCTTGACATCCCCGAAATTTCTGGTTTTTGATACTAGTGTTAAACACCAAAGAGATACTGCAGTCTAGGATCTTGCTTGTCTTTAAAAGGTGACCATAGACATGCTGTACACCAGTTTTAATACTGGCTGAGTGTATGGGGAGTTGACGGTGCTGCTCTGTAAGAGGTGAATAATTCCCACTACCCTCATTAATATTGTGAATTGGATCCTAGACTACGATGTCCTGGGCAATACGAGATTTTATTGAACATGCTTCAAGTGGTGTACTTAGTTGCTAGGTTAGAGAAATGCTGTTGTGGCTAGCTGTGGCAATAAATTCCCTAAATGTACCTAATATAGCCTACAGTAGACTAACTATCGAGAGCCTTGTTCCTTGACCCCCATCTCCAGAACACAGCGCTTCATAGCCTAGGCACAGAAGACGTATACCAGGGAAAATGGTATCACTGTTATACACTTGATGGGGTTGAGTTATTACAAGTCGACTATGACACTTCGGGGGTGCCAAGACTTCCCGCACACATCTGTGCCCAATTTCTGACAGTCAACGGTAAGCTCGCATGCCAGCCCCTTCCTGGTGCGGGAATGAATACCCGCCCCAGGGAGGGGCTGGACGACTTAGTCGTCGGTGTTACTCCGAGGTTCGGAGAGGCAATGAGCTCCCGAACTCAACACCGA
>Ga0307514_10000808_pt1 | contig 50985 bp, 38 predicted proteins | sample 16_EM_MG_FD_203088 | JGI IMG/M metagenome (GOLD analysis project Ga0307514, IMG submission 203088) | Populus trichocarpa ectomycorrhiza microbial communities from riparian zone in the Pacific Northwest, United States - 16_EM | ecosystem: Host-associated > Plants > Roots > Unclassified | place... | reverse complement strand
CTACGCCAGAAGAACACAACAAATCTTCGTGGCCCAGTGCATTTGGTGGCTAGCTTCCCTTATTGGATTAGAGAAAGGATTAGAAACCCATATCGATAATCTTCAAAGCCGAAGCGATATCCAGGAATGTTCAAGGCAAGAGGAAATAGTTCTCCCTACGATTCGGGAGGTTCAAGAAGCAATTCCCAATCGAAGGGCAGTTTCCACAGTACCTAGGGATCTTACGGAAGATCAACGCCTTGATCGAATCCTTGAAAGCGCAGAAAGGGTTATCCAGGAATCCTTCCAGGATCGATCCATTGTTCAGCAAGGACGAGTGAATCCGTTGCCTACGACTAAGAAGCAGCTCAAAAAGGCAAGGAGGACTAAGCGTCTTCAGGGAAAAAGATAGGGAGCGAGAAGTAGAGCGAAGCCAGAGGCTTCGAGAAATACGAGCTACGGTTATACGTAACCTTAGCAAGGAATAGGATCTACGGCAGTGGACCTTAGTGCTTAAGAGTATCAGAGAAGATACTTGGTTAAGTTACTCAGGGAATACACCCCCGTAACACTCAGAGATTAGGAATAATGCGCGCACTCCCCGGATCACGGAAGTCCGGATCCTAAGCATGCTGTGCGTGAGGGATTAATGGCATTGGCTGAAGATATGAGGCCTGAAGCGACCCTGCTCATTGGTTTGAGTTAGTATGCATCGCAACCCGAAAAGGGTGTCATAATCTACGTTGGCAGAGTATCGGTTGGTAGCCGACATAAATCTCTGACGCAATGCCAAATAGCCAAATTGGTATGGTGAGGCATTAATATCCTCGAGATATTATTATATTGCGATAAAGCGCTGATCAGTCTATATGACATCAGACGTTCCAACTACTGAACAAACGATAAACAAGATGTCTAAGTTGAAGTTACGAGTTGTCATACGATGCGTTTGATATCATGACATGATGATGGCCTCATACGAGGAGCGTAACGCTTTGAAACCAATCATGCATGCACACGATAACCTTGAGGGAATTGGTGGCAAGTTTCGGGACGGTCTCCCGAGATGAGCTATCAAGCAATCCGTTACGACATAGTCAGTGGAACCGCGGGCAAACTTGAGCCTGCGAAGGACTATAAAGAACTCGCATTGTCTCCCCGACAATGAAAAGAACCAAGCTCTAGCAGCAATCCACAGTCAGACAATTACCAGTGAAGAACACCTTAAAATATTATTAAGATTTCTACCTAAACAACATTCACCACTACTTCTCTACTACATATTAGTGATTTTCAAATATATGTTTACCTTGAATCAATTGAGGAAACGTACGGCCCACGATCACCTCGTCTAGAGGTTCAGGGAGTTGTTTCTCTGGTACGAGGAAACCAGGAATACACCTGGGCAGTATTGGGTCTTGCACTCAACCGAGTTTCTTGGTATCATGTACGATGTTTGCAGATTTGTTTCGACGGGGAGATTACCTTTCGAGGAACTTATAGATACTCCCCATTATCACGATCAGGAAGAAAACGGGGATTGTTTTTAGAGGGCGCTCTTGTGACAGGACAAGAGGTTGAGTCTTAGGATAAGACGAGGAAAGAAAAAGAAGTTTAGTTAGGCGGCTGTATTTAAGTTAATAAATATTTATTGAAGCTGACTTAATACCCCCGTAACATGTTGCAACATTTATTTTCGACCATAAGCTAAATGTGGCTTATTCCCTATTTGATCGATAATCATCCCACCAATTTGTCTTGGGGCTTACCGATTCCTCCCGTTCAGATTTCTGGTCTGAAAACTTCTCCTCGAGAGCTTTCTCTGGTTCTTCTTTATCTTCCGAACATTCCTCCTCAAAATCTTCTTCCTCATCTGGAATATACAGATCTATTTCCGATTCTGAATCTTCTTCTTGATCATAAGCTCCTACCTTGATCTTTTCGAACTCCTTGGCCTTTGGGAAAGGCGCCGTTCCGACTTCTTCCCTTGCCCATCTAAAACAATCCATAGTTTTATGGGCTCCTTGTTAGGGGTTGTCTCTTAGCAGCGATAATGATACTTGATTTTAAAAGTTACAAGATGCATACATATCTGAGATATGCAAAAACACCTATGCATGTACTATTCAAGTGGTCAGCAGCAAGCTCTTTAGCGGGAGTTCTTGTTGGTCACGCGAAGCGTGGGAGCTTCGTTCACACCTGGATACTCTGCGGGACATGCGTAGGAAAAACACGCACGGCAGTTGATAGTCAAACGCGATCAAGAGGACTCTTCTCCCCTACCCGTAACGGGATAAAACTAGGAGCGGCACGTTCTGGTCTAGAGAAAAGTCTGGACCTTAGCATGATGTAACTGAGGGATTAATGACGTAGGCATTTGGCCTAGAGCGAGCACCCCTCGTTGGCTCGAGTGGTCTGGATTGCAATGTAACCTCGTATCGGATACGAGCTTACGCGTCTACAATCTACGTTGGCATAGTATCGATTGGTCGTCGATTAAATCTATGACGCAAGTAAATAACTCAACTGCATGAGGGATTTATGAGGCGATAAGCATCACCATTGTGTTTGGTGGATGTTCCAACTACCGACTCGTACGATTGCAGGAGATGTCTGAGCTAGGAAAGGTAAGCTGATATGGCGCAATGGATGGCCTGATTGTTATCAGGAGCGTAACGCTTTTAAACCACATTGCATGCGACATAATTGCTGAGGGTGTTGAGATAGATTATCACCGGGGCGCTATTAGAGCGTGGACGAGATAACGCTGTCACAACATGAGAAGACTGAGGGCTATAAGGAGCCAGCGTCGGTCGAAGGAATTGAAGGAGCAGCGAAACAGATTAGCTTTCAGAGAACACCGAAGACGATCTTAAAATATTATTCAGAATTCTATCTATTCAAAAATTACTTCCCTCATACATACACGAGACTGGGTCCTATATGCCTGGTCATCAGTATACACCAGCCGAGTACGCACTGCAGCGGATAGTCAAGAGTTTCGGCAATTTGCTTTCAGCGTTGGCCGAGCAGCAGTTAACCCACACTTACGCTGTCGTTTTTCGATACTGCGAACTTGAGAATATCGGCTATCTGGTGTTGAGATATCTCACCACGGGAGCTTTACCCTTCGAGGAATTTTCCGAGGAGTGGTTGCACGACGGGGAAATCTGATTTACGTGTATATTGGAAACGGTAATTGGCACCGTTTCGATTTAGACGGAATTGGGAACGCGGCCCTGGAGTCAGAGCTGAACGAGCAGATTGCTCTTGCAAGACGGGCAAGAGGTTGAGTCTTTGAACAAGACGAGGAGAGAAAGAGATTAGATAGGCGGCTGTACTTAGATTCAATAAATATTGTATTAGTTATTGGGATCTAAACACCCCCGTAACACTCCTTTCCTATCTGCCAGCCAAGCACATCTCTGACATTCTCGGGCTGCCTTCCTTCGGTCCAGCTCTGATTTGTCAATTCCCTCCGTTTGTTCGGCATAAGTCTTATTAGACTTATTTTTGTTTTTGAATTTTCGATCGAATGGTTTGGTATTATCTCGTCTTGCCTGGAACCTATTTTTGAAAGTTTTAGGTTTATCGTACTGGGTTTCTTTCGCAAACCGGGTCGTCTTTCTAACATCCGTAGTCGATTTTTTCAATCCCAAATTCTTTCTAGCCTCATCCCATTTTTCTGCAGTTCTCCCTGCATTGGTAATAATGGTGATGATCTCATCGTCGGTCTTTCCAGTTAAATCGACGGTGTGCATTTGTTCAAGAATCTTATGAGGTAAGCGATCCAAGATGATTTTCTTAAGCGCTGCTCCTGACACCAATTCCTTATCATTATGCATTTGTATCTGCGTAAACATATCTCTGATACAGCCATCATATCGTACTTTTTCGAGTGCTGCATAAGCTTCATCCTTCGTATCCTTATCCTCAAACCGTAATTTCAATGCTTGGATGTAACCGGTAATTGATTTTGGATGCTTTCCTGAAAGTGTTCCTTCTACCCATTGGATATGCCAGGCCGCGGCATACTTGTCCATTAATGATCCAATCCAATCAATCGTTCGTTCATCATTTGGGAATTTCTCTGGTTGATCCCTAATGTAAACTTCCATCATTACCCACCAAGTCTCGAAATCATCTCCTAATTTTCCTCCGAACCTTTTAGGTTCCTTAATCTTAAACGGCTTTTCATACTGAAGATCTCTGATGCGCTGCTGCATTCGGCTTATCCGAGGATTATTATTGCCGTTACTTCTGTGGTTGGACGGTGGTCCTGCACCTGGGGGTGGGACATCCGGAGATTCTCCAGCTGCTCCAATACCGGCTGCTCCACCAGCTGCTCCACCGGTTGCTCCACCGGCTGCTCCATCACCGGTTGCTCCATTACAGGCCGCTCCATTACCGGCTGCTCCATTACCGGCTGCTTCATTACTTCCAGCTCCTCCCCATATGCGGCCTAACCATGTTATTTCGCTTTCAGTATCTCCTAGGCTGGATGCATTACTTCCGAAATATCTGTGTCTTTCAGGATGTACCGTGGTGGATAGTCCTGCCTGAACTGCCTGTTGACGAAAATCATACTGCGAAGATTCCGAAAACTTATATCCTTCCAAACCAGTAGTTAACTCCATATTAACTTCCTGCATCTGAAGCAACTACTCATTCATGGCAGTTGCATGTTCTCTTAACTCTCTTCGGGAAGGGACTTCCTTTAAAGAAGTTTTAATGGAATCCAACACCTCATTAACCTTTTGAATCTTCGAATTCATATCTTTCAATGGTCTTTGTATCCCGATGTTGGTTCCCTTAATACTCAAGATCTGGCTGTCGCAATTGGTAATTCTCTTGCTCATAACTTCCAATTCATTTTTATGAGCTTCAAAAATTGAATTAGCTTCCTGGACAATCTGGTTATCCTGAGCTTGCAATATATTGACTCCCGATCTTATTTCTTGCAAGACTGCTTCTTGCAGCTGCATCTACGTTCCTACTCCAGCAACATCTATATCCACTCGTTGCCGATCGGTATGAATCCTTGTTTCGAGTATTTCGATATTGGCACGTACCGACTCAAACTCGTCTTCTAGAATTTCTTTTTCTTCTTTGTAAGCTTGTACTATATGTACCACTTGCTGCGCGAGTTCCGACAACTGTTGTTGAACTAAGTTGGAATTCACATCGGGCATTTCGAGCTCCCCTTGGCCTTCCTCTGCCTCTTCTGGAAACTCTATCGCCTTCATTTGCTGGTGTTCCAGCATGGCCTGCTCTATCCTACATTGGTACTCTTGCACCCATGCCGGAATTTCCCTCGCCGCGGGGGACCGAGGCTTCTCTACTCGAGATCCGCTGGGAGCCAACGCACTGCTCTTCCAGGTCAACCTGCACCTGGGAGTTGCCATTGGGAATTGAATGACTGTAGTCTGGTGGTAAAATCAGTCTATTTAATTCAACCGTTGCCTCGTCCTTATGCATGTTAGGGGTTCTCCTCAAGCAGCGATAATGGTACTTGTGTTAGTCTTATGAATACATGTCACGGAGTTACTCTCGGTATAGTCACGTGACATGCATAACACCTGTTCATGACACACTAGGTTTACCAGTCTTATGTTTCTTAGCGGGAATACATAAGAGTCGTGTGTCGATTGAATACTAAGTGACCAAGTACACTTAGCAGATTCACTTACGATGATGCAGTCATGTCGCCATGGCGGGGAAACTTGTTTCAGCCGTGCGTATGACTTTCAAGCACATTCACTATTTCTGATACTAGCGGGACTTGTCGTATCAGACACAACAGTCGATAATCAAATGCGAGTACGAGGGATCGGCAGCTTATCGTCTCAGGCGATAAGAGTTACTTGCGCACTCCCCGGCAAAAGAGAAAGGTCTCGGCCTAAGGATGACGTGACTGAGGGAATTATGAGGTCGACTGATGATATGAGGTCGGAAGCAACCCTGCTCATTGGTTTGAGTAAGCATGCATTGCAACGTCAGACTCGTATTCTATACGAGCTGACACGTCAGGTTCTACGTTGGCATAGTATCGGTTGGTTGCCGATTCAATCTATGATGCAAGCCAAATAGCCATAAGGTGAGGCATTAATTTGCGATAAGCACTGCCGACCAAGAACGGTAGATGTTCCAACTATTGATGCAAACGGATTGCGATATGTCTAAGTTCAAGTTTCATCTGACACACTGCATGACGCGGAAACTGCACAATGGATGGCCTGATTCTTATCAGGAGCGATAAGAGCTTTAATACCTCATTGACGTAATTGCGTATCTGTTATCAGTGGAGTCATAGCGCTGAAGTATGGGTGTACAAACCCCGGAAGGCGACTATAAAGAGATGGCATTGTTTCGACAATGAGAAGAGAAGCTCATGCAGCAATCCACAGTCAACAATCAGAACACCGAAGACGATCTTAAAATATTATTAACAATTCTATCTATTTATTCAAAATTTCTACCGTCATTCATTTACGTGATCAAGCGGCCTATGTCTGGATGACACTTGACACAATCCGAATACGCTCTGCAACAAACTGTTGAGTTATTTGGCGATTTGCTTTTTCAGTTGGAAGAAGCACATTTAACCCACACATACCAAGTGGTTTTTCGTTTCTGTCAACTCGAGAATATCGACTACCTGGTGTTGAGGTATCTGAACACCGGTGGACTACCATTCGAGGAGTGGGCAGAAGAGTGGCTATTCGACGGGGAAGTCTAGTGTTCATTTACCTCGGAGACGGCCAGTGGAGAAGGTTCGATTTTGGGCGCTCTTGGACAACTGAGACAAGAGGTTGAGTCTTGGGACAAGACGAGGGAAAAAGAGTAAATCGATAGGCCGTTGGACTTAATTCAATCAATGTTGTATTGATTATTTGGATTAAGAACCCCCGTAACAATGCAGACAGTTTTCCAGTTGACACTGATCGATGCAATGCCTTTGCAGAATATAAGAAGGTCTGCCATTTATTTTGCCCAAAAACTTAGAGGCGTAACAATCCGACAAAAAGTTACAACTTTGGAAGATTACTGCAGGGCTGTTTTCCTCGATATTGTATAACTGACAACTGACACAGAAGCAGTTCTGTCGACGACAATGTTGGTTGCAAGTCCTCTGGCCCAAATAAATGCAACAAAAGTTGTATTCGCACTTCTGGCACTCCAAATTCATAAGATAAATAAGCCTTTGGTTTGTCTAGAACTATCAGGTGTAATCCGGGTTTTGGTGGGTTTCGATAAAAATAACCTCCGGTTTTGTACAGTTCCTGATATAAATGTAGTAACTCCGGTGTCATGTAATCCTCAATCAGATACAGCGTAGAGTACTTAAAATATTATACTGTTACGGGGGTTCTTAATCCCAATAACTAATACAATATTAATTAGATTAAGTACAACTGCCTATCTATTTCTCTTTCTTTCCTCGTCTTATCCAAAGACTCAACCTCTTGTGTCACTTGTCCAAGCGCGTCCGTGGTTAAATCTCCTCCAATTGCCGTCACCAATATATTGGAAGACTAGATCTCCCCGACGTGCAACCGCTCCTCGGGCCACTCCTCGAATCGTAATCCGCCAGTGTTCAATTATCTCAACACCAGGTAATCGTTATTCTCGAGTTCGCAGAAACGAAAAACCACTTGGTAGGTGTGGCTTAAATGTGCTTCTTCCAATTGATAAAGAAGATTTCCGAATAACTCAACTACCTGTTGCAGAGCGTATTCGGATTGTGTCAAGTGTCGACCAGACATACATTGCCTGATCACGTAGATGTATGAGGGTAGAAATGGTTTTGTTTTTAAAAGATTTTTAATAGATAGAATTCTTAATAATATTTTAAGATCGTCTTCGGTGTTCTGATTGTTGACTGTGGGTTGTTCTCTCAACTCCTTCTCATGGCCGGAGCCATGCCATCTCTCTATCGTCGTCTTCGAGGGTTTGTATGCCCATGCTTCGACGCTACGACTCCACTGAATACAAACACGTATTTTGACAATGAGGTATTAAAGCTTTAGCGCTCCTGAATACTATCAGGCCATCCATTGCACAACTCATGCGTCATGCAGTGTGTCAGACGGAACTTGAACTTACACATCTCACAATCCGTTTGCATCAATAGTTTGAACATCATCTGATCTTGGTCGGCAAATGATATTCGCAAATTAATGCCTCACCCTTACGACTATTTGGCTTGCATCATAGATTGAATTGGCGACCAACCGATACTATGCCAACGTAGAACCTGACGCGTCAGCTCGTATAGAATATGAGTCCAACGTTGCAATGCATGCTAACTCAAACCAATGAGCAGGGTTGCTTCCGGCCTCATATCATCAGCCGACATCATAATTCCCTCAGTCACGTAATGCTTGGGCCGAGACCTTCTCTTTGGCCGGGGAGTGCGCCAATAACTGTTATCGCCTGAGGCAATAAGTTGATGATCCCTCGTGATCGCATATTGATTAACGACTGTTGTGTCTGATAAGACAAATCCTGCTAGTTTCAGGTATAGTGAATGTGGTTGATAATCATGCGCACAGCTAAAGCAAGCTTTCCCGCGATGGCGACACGATGGCACCATCTTAAGTGAATCTCCTAAGTGTACTTGGTCACTTATTCAATCAACATGCAATTCTTATGTATCCCCGCCAAAGGACATAAGACTGGTTACTTGCAAGTCATGAACAGGTGTTATGCACATCACGTGACTATACCGAGAGTAACTCCGTGTCATGTGTTCATTAAAACCATGTAAGTACCATTATTGCTGTTCGGGGAGAACCCCTAACACAAGTAGCTATGATTTCCAGGCGCACCAGCAGTGTTCCCAAACAAGATGTTGTTTCTCCCAGACTGCGCTAGTGTGATTCGAGGTGCTCCCAGACTTGTCGCCGGCGCTCCCAGGATTGTAGCCGGCGCTCCCAGGAGCTTCCAGGCTTGTTGTCGGTGCTCCCACCCTTGTCGCCGGCGCTCCCAGGTGCGCCGAGCTGCACCTGAAGGCCCACTGCGTCGGTCCAGTCGACTCTGGGATATGACCACCCTGGGATTCTGGTTCGACAACTCCCAGACCCTCCCAGAGGCTCCCAGTGACCGTAGTACATTATGCTGATGTTGGAGGCTGTGATCGAGCAAGTTTCGAGATAAACTTGGAGTCTGTGATCGTGCGAACTTGGAGGCCATGATCAAGCGAATTTAAAAATGTACTGGGAGGCCATGATAGTGCAAGTTGGAGGACGGAATCAAGCGAGTTGGAACGAGTACTTAGAGGTGGTCGATGGACAGTGCGCCAGGTGCTGAGACTCAATTCATTGGTTGGTTAACTCGCAACCGTGGGAATGTGATAAGGTGACTTTACCTTTCAGTTCTCATGGAGAGCTGGCTGATGGCGGTCGATCGAGTAGGGAGGCACACCGAAAGCCGAAGCTACATTCAGCGGTCAACTCGTAATCATGGGAATGAAGGGAGGACACCCAATCTTGGGGGGATGCTGTACTTGGTGTATGCTGTAATCGGTGTATGCAGTACTCAGTGTATGCTGTACTTGGTATTTGCTGTACTTGGTGTATGCTGTACATGGTGTATGCTGTATTTGATGTATGTGGTACTTGGTGTATGCTGTACTTGGTTTATGCTGTACTCGGTGTATGCTGTACTCTGTGTATGCTATAATTGGTGTATGCTGTACTTGGTGTATGCTGTATTCGGTGTATGCTGTACTCAGTGTATGCTGTACTTGGTGTATGCTGTACTTGGTGTATGCTTTACTCGGTGTCAACTCATGATCATGACATGGAGAGATCGAGAGGGATGGCTTAACTTTGTGTTCTGCAATGATGGTAGAGTTGTGGACAAGAAAGAGAGAGATGGGGGATTAAGATGAGAAAAATGTGGAGGATACAGGCGGATATGAGAAATAAGAGGTCCGACATGCCTGATTGGGTTGCGAAGACCTCGTATCGGTGCAATTAGCCGCCAGATTGCAACTCATACCAGCTGTAGTGGGGATGGTAAATTGACTCGCACACGAAATTCTCTTAAGTCCCAGTTTCTCATGATGATTACCCCCATCTCCACTCATCTCTCTCTTTCTCGTCCTCAACTCTACCATCACCTAAGAACACAAAGTTAAGTCATCGCTCTCTATCTCTCCATGCCATGACGAAGAGTTAACACCGAGTACAGCATACACTGAGTACTGCCTACACTGCATACTGTATCATCGCAAGATCAACTGCCTCCCACTCCCAGCCAGTCTCTCATCTCGGCAGACCATGTTGTACCTAATTCCCTACATTCCCACAATCATGAGTTAACCAATGAATAGAGTGTCAGCTTCTGTTGCGCCTCCCTCCTGAACTACCACCTCCAGATTGACCGCCTCCAAGTACTCCTCCACTCTCACTCGATCACGGACTCCAACCGCGTGTCCAAACTCGCCCAATCACAGCCTCCAAGTGGATCTCTAAACTCGCTCGATTACGGCCTCCAAGTTTGCACAATCACGACTGCCAAGTGAATCTCCAAACTCTCTCGATCACGGCCTCCAAGTGCATCTCCAAACTCGGTAGATCACGGCCTCCAAGTGCATTGCCAAACTCCCTCCATCATGGCCTCTAAGTGCGTCGCCAAACTCTCTCGATCACAGCCTCCAAGTGTATCTCTAAGCTCGCACGATTATGGCCTCCAAGTTCGCACCATCACGACCTCCAAGTGCATATCCAACATCAGTCGATCACAGCTTCCCAGTACATCCTTAAGAAGCGATGGCGGGTGTACGGAGATACAGGGGTAACCATGGTGGACAGAGTAATGGGGAGTTTATTTTCGGCAGACCCCGGAGTAGATTGACATCATCTCATTTCCTTCTCATCTTATCATACAATAAAAATACACACTCTATGTGTCCCAACTGTGGTCCCACTTGCTCTGTCCCAGATTTCTTGGATCTACGCAATTGTGTAGATTCTCAACGTCGGGTAGTATTATATCTTCTCACCTGATTCCTACGCTCCTCGAACCAGAACCTGTCTTCTTCAAGAATTCCGTTTAGATGTCGCGAGCAGGTGCTGCGGAATGTTCATGATGGCCTCTCTAACTTCTAGCTCCAAGTGGTGCATCTCTAAGTTCTCTCAATGGGCATATCCAGGTGCTACTCAGATTATGCTCGACTACCATCTGCGGCCAGATTGACCATATGTACATATACACAGAGACTTAAATAATGCATGCCATATTATGATGTAGCGAATGTTGTGACTTTACCAAAGACGAATATGATAAGACGAAATGACTTGTGGTTATGTCAGAACCAATGCTGTGAGAATATGGCACCAAGTCTCCCTTGGTGCTGTGCAGCGGTCTCGGCTGATTTCAAAGTCTCCAGGAGAGTTGCGCTGTGGTCCCAGCTGCTCTTGAACTCTCCCGCAGATCTGCCCAGAGGTCTCAGGAGCTCCACAATATGACTATCCTATAAGGCAAATCTCATAGCATCCTGAATGAACCACCATAACTGCAGGTGCTTTCAGGAGCACCACTGAATGCTCTTGCAGAGTCTGGGAGCATATTGCTTAGCTCCAAGGGGGTATGGGAGCATCTAGATGTACTTAGAAGCACTGGTGAGGTTGCCCGGAGTGTCTGGGTGGATTGCATGTTGCTTCCAGACCGATATACATTTTGCTGATGCTTGGAGGTTCTTTGCATTCAAAGCTGGTGGCAAAGGTGATCTTTCTGACAATTTAAATGCAGCCGCACCATCATGTTGAAAGAGTGACCAGGATGCTTTGACAATCTTCTGTGTCAAAAATGTATCCAACAGCAGTGATTTACTTGTTTTGAGTGCGAGATTCCTTTGGTGAAGTACGTAGGTTTTGGCTGCCCTGCCACATCTCCAAACAGTTGTGAACCTTGGCCAGTCTGTGCAATTGCCTTTCCTCCACCTCTCTCTTCATTTCGGAGTCGTTTTCTGTGTTCTTCATAACCAATACTGGGTCATTGCCTGCAAATATCCCATCATTGGCTTGAGCAAACTGCCTCACAATCACTTTTTTGCGGAGGGTCTCACTTAAGGTTTTTGACTGCCTCGAGCCGATGACATCTCGCGACAGGGAAAAACTCGCATCTATTCCGACACCATGTGGTACGATGAAGAATATGTCACGTGCCACATTAGAGTGATCCGCATATTATGAGTGCATTTGCTCTTGTTGGCACCACCAGTTGGCGATGTCCGGTTCCCAAATTATACTGCTACTTTCCATGGGGTTGGAGTGGTAATGATTGAGATTTGGATTAAGTTGCCCTCAATTCTTTGCTGCTTCAGGTGGTGAATTCAGATAGAGGCGTGCTGCACAATCGCTTTGTTGGCATGTCGTTTCAGCCATATTGTTAGGCATTTAGTATTCTTCATGATCGCTGGACAAATTATACGGATCAACGGAAGATGTGCTTGATCCTGAAGCCACTGCTGAAAGGAAGAGATTGTTGCTCGGTATGCTTTTGGGTTTATTGACTGGCACACCTCGATATTTGGCACAGTATTCATTCTCCACATACTTCAGAAAGGCCTGTTGGTATTGGGTAGTATAGGATGTCTCATCCTCAGGATTTATACTCATTCTATTGTCCCACTTCTGAAACAATGGTAACAGCCGGAAAGGATCAAGGATATGTGCTGAAATGCGAAGCATACCCGTTGTTGGAGTCACTTCAGCCTAATAGTTGAACAGCATCGGTCATGCTAACTTTACGGCGAAGTACAAGTCTTTCTTCCGTTGAGTATTCTGCTTAGCCAAAGCTTGCATAATGTGATCAATGTGATCCAGCATGTCATTGTAGACTGCAATAATGAGTTGTGATGTGACCATATGCCTCTTCGATATCCACAGGGTCCAGTATCGGAATGGCCTCAAAACTTGCATCACGTACTTGACAATGGTCGATTCATTCTGTGTTGGGAAAAGTGGCCTATAATCAATGTATTTTGGATTCTGGAGGCAATGGCATGTGAATTCTTGTAATTGGTAGGCTCGCTGATGCATCTCCAGTGTTCAATTCCAACATGTCTTCACATCCATAATAGATTGTACTGCGATGCTGACTTTGGCCTTTTGACATTCAATGAACTCATTTCGACGACCAGGTGTCAGGGTAATCAATACAGCATACATTCTCTGGTATGCAATGGTCAGTTTGAGAAGTCTCAAAATATCTTGAAATACAGAGTTTCTCAATTATCTTCGCTAAATCTGGTCTCATAGCCGACACCTTGTTGATTCTAGCATTGCCCTCTTTTCGAAGTCTTTGACTCTTCCTGATGTCTAAGCTTTAATTATCTCCGAATTGTGGATCGTACTCATGGGCTTCCCAAGATTTGGTGCAACCAGTGTCACCGAGACTGCTCATGAATGCACATAAGGCCAGGTGTATGACATGCGCCATGCATAGTATGTGGTTCCTCAATGCCGGCCACTCGATTCTGGAGACCTCAAGGGTTGATTGCAGCTTTATGAGGCATCGCGTGTTTTGAAGAAGCATTATCAGTCGTAATTGGCAGTGAACTGCTGTTGGAACGCTTATAACGATCATGAATGTCCTTCAAATATAGGGATAGCCTTGTTCCAGAATGTTGGCCCTTAATCTATCATCCTGAATTAGATTTCGAAAAAGAGAAAGCATAGGCGATCAACTTCATCGAAAGCAGATTGTACTTCTCTCAATGCCCAATTTCGATTGATACATTAAGAAATGACCGACTTTATGGTTAGTTTGTTTATTGATGTCCATCCATCCAATGCTAAACTCACTTTATTTTGTGACAGCAATGGCTTCTTCATTGCATCCAAGGTCAGTGATTATTCCCTCCAGCAAATATTGCTAAGGGTTATGGTGGACAGCAGCACTGGGCCACTTTGTAATGCTGTATATGACCGTTATAGCCAAAGAGTTGATATAGCATTCTGTGGGATATGAGCAGAAACTCATCCTAACAGGATATAATGATTCCACATGTCTTGGTAAAATTCAGAAGTTTCAAAGTCCTTAGCTGCCTGTTTGTAGCATTTAGTCAATCAATTCAGTTAATATAAATCAAACGTGAATATCGAATACCAATCTCCGCTGCGAACTTCCTATTGTAATTCTTTGACCTGCTTATGTGTCAAGGATAGCCAAAGGTGTTTCATCGACTGTCGAACTAGTCAATTCCGTAACTTCTAAATCAGTTAATTTGTTTAACTCTGCGATGTGAGCTTTTGCCAACAAGTGTTTCCCCATTGAGCTGGTCCCATGTTCTGAGGGATGGCAAAGAACTTCATGACAAATGATACATATGATGGCAGGGAAACCGGTCTCCTCATATCTGCAGCGCAAATAAAATCTCCATGAAGGCACATGGCTTGAATTGTTTGAAGCATTAGGACGTTTCAAGCCTATATTCATTGAAGCCCGGCAAGCAATGAAGATAAATTGTAAAGTAAGGTTGGTCAAATCACGCATAAAGACATGTTTCTTTTGGAAGAGATCGTAATATCCAGCAATGAGGTATTTAAAGATTTTGAATGTGACATCGCAGTAGAAATTAGTAACCTGGGTAACCCAACTCGAGAGACTTCCAAAAGTATCATTATAGGAAAGTGAAATGTGGGTTCTTAAATATTAACTCAAAAGCTAGAAGCAAAAATAGTCAGATTTGTGAGACATTGCATGCATATTTGGGAAGTTGTATACAAGGACATATTGATGAGACTGACCACATAAAACTCAATTTAGGAACAACGCAGTGCGGTTCATTGCTGGGTAGCTTACTGAGCTCCCATAAGCATTGTTGACACTGTGAGGGCACTCAGGTGTAGGAGGCGGACGTGATATCGTCAGTAGCATTTTTGCCCATAATGGCAGCTAATAGGTTGATTGTGGGTTAATGCCATTCCGCAGCCCTTAGATTACCCACAATGCACCACCGAAAGTTGTTGACACTCTGTTGATGCTCATTTTTAGGAGGTGGTAGCGATATCGTCACTCACATTTTTGCCCATAGAGGTAGCTGATACCTTGAATATGGGTTGATGCCATTGCACGGCGTATTGAGTATCCATGATGCAAGACCAGAAATCATTGATGCTCAGTTGATGCTAATTTTCAGGAAGTGTTAGCGATATCGTCCATAGCATTTTTCACTATAAAGACGGCTTATAGTATAATTATGGGTTGATGCAGTTGGATTGCTGATTGATTATCCAAGATGCAAGACCAAAAATTGTTAACACTCCATTGACACTTATTTCTAGGTGGTTGTAGCAATATCCTCACTCGCATTTTTGCCAATGAAAGTGGCCAAAGCTCAGATTATGGCTAAACGGTGTTACACAGCCTTTGGATTTTTCAAGATACATGTCCAAAAATCGGTGATGCTCCATTGACGCTGATTTTTACGAGGTTGTAGCGATATTGTCGACAGTTGTTTCGGGTATAATGGTGGCCAATACTTCCATTGAAGATTAATGTCGTTGCACAGCCCTCGAAGTATCCACCATGTATGTGCAACAATGGACAATCCTTCGTTGACCTTCATTCTTAGGTGGTAGTGATATTGTCTGTAGCATTTTTGAAGAGAGAGGTGGCATTTAAATAGAATATGTGTTAATGTAGTTGCACAGCTATTGGGATATCCACAATGCATGACCAACAATCGTTGACACTCCAATAATGATCATTTTTATGTGGTAGCGATATCGTATCTAGCATTTGTGCAATGAGAAGTGGCCATCACATTTATCATGGGTTTATGTCACTTCATAGCCATTGGATTATCCAACACGAAAGATGAAACATCGTTGATGCTCCGTTTACACTAATTTTAATAATGGAGCCACAAGTGTGTCACTTGTTTTGTTGCGTTTAAAGATGGCTACTACTGTTGATTTCGAAGGATGTGACTATGCAGCCCGATAATTGCAGATACTGTAAGACTAAAACTCGTTGATGCTCCATTGATGCTCACTATATACACATCTGAACAGTCACTGTATGCTATATAATTGGATTAAAAATTCATATAATTGTTATTGACAACCAATATATCGTTTCTATGTATATTCATTTGCATCCACACGCTTCATGGCCTCTCAATGTTGGATCCACCACAATACTCATTTTCTGAGGGATAGATGACATGGCCCTATTGCATTGCATTGCTTTCGGCCGGCAATTTATGGCATGTAGATCTGTTTACTAGTTTTTGATTAATATATCCCAACTTCCCCACCTTTTCTAATCCAGCTCCTTCTTCTTGATTTCCATGCCCTACCATAACCAATTATCAACAGCTCAACCATGTGCACAAGGTCTGAGTGGTGAGTTATGCAGTTGAGTGCATGGATGAATACAACACGACGGTGACCAATCATACTGGTTGGTATTCCATGTTGACTGCTCCTTCCATGACTCGTATGAAATCACTGACCTAAATTTTGTTAGTAAATTTGGTCTCAAATTTAGGTTTTGCATTCTCACATCACAGTAACAGGCAAGTCGATATCAAGCTGGTTGGTTGCCTATCGACCGGATTTGGCATCAGGAACTGTCGCATGGGGCGTAAGACCATTGCACATGCATAGCCGAATTATGATGTGTCCCATTTTAGTTACTTATATCAAGACACCACTGACACTTAGCAAAATCGGTATACGAATTCCATTTCCAGGAGATATGTTATCAAAAATTGCACTTTGCCTATCTATTCCACGTGTGGCAAACGAGCCATCACCATTTTTTGTCCGAATCTGATTTCTATCTGGTATTTTATTTTGCAGGTAATATGGATGGATAATAGCTTACTGGTTCAACAGGCTTTGTTTTCTTGATCAGGGACGAATCAGGCTCCATGTTGGGCGGGAGAGACACAGTGCATTTGTGTGACTGCGGTTTCCCGGAAGGTTACCTCATATTGCTACTTCCTAGTCACAAAGTCCCTTGCTGCATTTGCGATATTCCGGGCACTATATCAACAGTCTCCATACGCTCTCCCAATGTTATCCGTGCAGGTGCAGCTGTAAGTTCATTCTTTTCAGGCTTAAAGACTGCCAGATTGTTCAATTGGGCTATCCCTTACTTCTTATCTCTTTAACGGAAGTGGTCGGCCGGGTCCCCCCATCCTGGTTGTATCAATTTGTCAAGCCTCATCTGCTTCTACCAAAATCTCTCCATGTGGTCCTGAACTGTTCTGGAGATTGTGCCCATCACCCAGCCGGGTTGGTCATCTTCGCTCAGATTGCCCAGCTCCGTAGCTTCTTCATCTCCCTGATCATCCCCATCCTTTTCATTGTCGGAACTTGCAAGATGGCTCAAACTGTCTCTGATAGCATTTATCATCTTTGGAAACGATTTTTCTGTCTTCCTGGATGTCAATCCTACATTTTCAGTATTTCTGATATCTTTCTGCTCCTGCTTAATCACTGTCTCTGTGTCTTCAACTCGCTTTCTTGCCACAGCGGTTTCTCTCTCCACATAAGCATCAATCCGTTGCTCCTGCACTTCGTTGTTTAAAAAGTTCATTTCTTGTCTTTTTAGAGCGTAGGCCATTGTATGTCGTGTTGACTTTGTTATTGAACACGATGCTGGATGTTGCAAGATATGGACGATATGGAGGCAAGCCGCGTCATTTATGTCCATAATGGTACGTTATATCAACCAGAACCAAGCATAATCTGCATTTTGACCGTCACAGAATTGGGAATAGTTATGCCACCCCTATAATATGATTTGGTTTTTAGAGTCAGTTTCATGTAATATCACGGTGATTAATGATGACAATCGTCACCTGACGTCATTTCCGTGGAACAGTTGGCTGTTTACATCTCTCAAACATGAGATTTTGGCTGTTGTTCACGTCTATAAATTGCTGAACACAAACTAGTGTTAGTAATGGGTCCAGGTAACCCGCCAACGGTCCGGGTTTGGATCGGAAAAACGGTTCGGTTCGGTTCCAGACCCATCCAAAAACCCGACCCGGAGCTTCTTGGTGGGCCAAACCTGTACCCTTGCCCATCAACCCGCGGGTTTTGCCGGGTTTGGCTAGACCCGTCAGTTCCAATCTCCGGTTTTCATTTTCGGGTTTTTCTGTTTATGGTCGCAGTCAGATATGTTACTGTTATGTGCAAAATATTAACTTTGGTATATTATTCTCTTTATTTGTTTCATTGGCTGCCTTTATAATCAAAACACGGAAAGACAAGCTCCCTGCTACATCCTGAAGTTGAGTGTGAATGAATTTTCGTGTTGCATCATTAGTAAGATTTGAGGTCCGGAACAGCCATATTGATAGTTAAGGCAGTCATTACGCCAGAAATGGATCACTTTGCACCTGCGACTGTGCCACCATCATTTGTTGAGCTTAAGGGGGTGCACGATAGTGTCAGTGGAAAATCGCACTGCCACAAGCAACATCACGAGCATCAAGTAGCCATATCAGACTAACATACCGGAAACCACGGTCTCACATATGCATATCAGCTCTGATAACCAACGTGGTTGCCAATTCATCACCGATTCCGAAATCGAAGCCTGTTAAACCCGTTAGCTTTCACCCCTGCATATTTCCTCCCTACCTACAGGAAATGGATTCAGATGAACATATTGTATTGGCTTGTAGGTCACCTGTACACAACCTGCACAATATGTAATTATTGACGACATATCTCTGCAAAATGTAATTGCTGTATGTATTTTGTTATGGGTCAGAATTTTTTTGATTTCAGTGACAACATTGTGGGACATGACAGGTCGTCTGTACATGTGCAACGGTCATACGGGCCATACGAACGTTCTAAACTCCAAAAGGAGTTGATTGACAATTGATCAATGCGTTATCGTCCTGCCTCTTACAGATTAGTGAGAACGCACAATATAAACTCACGATACAATTGAGTAACAAAGTTTCACTTAGTAATGGGATACAAGTTTATAGAAGGAGCGGTCAATGCCCAACGCGAATTGATATGAATGACCACCATCATGTTGCATTCATCCATACACCCAACTGTATCACGCCGCATTCAGACCAGGTGCAAATAGTCAGCATTTTGAAAAGTCCTTATGGTAGGTCAGAGAAATCGAGGAGATCCAACTGCATATGGCAAAGTGAGCAAGTTGGGCTGTATGAATGAAAAATTAGTGTATGGATCTACATGCAGTGAATTGCCAGCTGAACGCGCTGGAATGTCACAGCGCTAGGTGATCCATTGCTCAGAGAACATGTGCTTCAGTTGGTCAGAAATTGATATGCCACAAAGCTTTTGCATGCAACTGAGTATTGATAGAATTTGTACATTGGCTGTCAATAATGATTATATGATTATTTGTACAAAATTATTATCCATAAAACAACAGTTAGGACATGTTTATGTTGAGTGTAAATGGAGCGTCAACGATTTATGGTCTTGTAAGTAAGTTAATTGGAAAGCGACTTGCATGCTGTTATTTATAACACACGTATTGGCTACCTTGACTGGCAAAATAAAAAGCGACACGGATACAGCCCAACGCTGAAAATCAGAGTCATCGGAGTGACAATGATTTTTCGTTTTATATGTATGTTAATTGGGAACCGATTTGCTAGCAGTTATGCATAACCAAAGTATTGGCAGCCTTTATAGCCGATAAAGAAAGCAACACGGTAACAGGCCGATTCTCAAAATGAGCGTCAACACACCGTCAATGATTTTTGGACTTGTAAGCAACTTAATTGGGAAGTGATTTGGTCGCTGTTATTCATAATCAACAGATTGGCAACCTTTATAGGCAAAAGAAACTGCGGCAAGGTAACAGCCACATTCTGACACTGAGCGCCAATAGAGCGTCAACAATTTTTTGTCTTGTTAGTAAGTTAATTGGAAAGCGCGTTGCTCACTGTTATCCATAACCAACGTATCGGCAGCCTTTATGAGTAAAAGAGAAATTGTCACGGTTACAGCCGCATTTTGAAAATGAGCGTCAACGGATCGTCGACGATTATTGGTCTTGTAAGTAAGTCAATTGCGAAGCTATTTGCTTGCTGCTTTCCATAATCAACATATTGGCAGCCTTTATGGGCAAAAGAGAAATCGACATGGTCACAGCCCCAGTCTGAAAATGAGAGTCAACAGAGTGTCATTGATTTTGGGTATTGCATCTTGAATAATCCAAGGGTGGTGCTATTGTGTTTACCCATAATAAAAGTATTGGCCGCATTTAGGGGCAATATGGTCTGTGTCAATGTCACTACGCCTGAAAATGAGCGTCAACGGAGCATCAACAGAGCGTCAACAGAGCGTCAACAATCTTGGGTGTTGCATGTTGTATAATCCAAGGGCTGTGCTACGGCATTTATGCATAATCAACATAATGGCAGCCGTTATGAGCAAAAGAGATCGCGACATGGTTACATCCCCAGTCTGATACTGAGCGTCAACAGACCGTCAACGATTTTGGGTATTGCATCTTATATAATCCAAGGGCTGCAATACAGAATTTACCCATAATCAAAGGATTGGCAGCCTTTATAGGCAATATCATGTCTGTCAATACTGCTACACCTCAAAATGAGCGTCAACAGAGCGTCAACAGAGCATCAACAGAGTATCAACACAACGTCAACAGAGTGTCAACAGAGTGTCAACGATTTTGGGCGTTGCATCTTGTATAATCCAAGGGCTCTGCTACGGGATATACCCAGAATCAATGTATTGGCAGCCGTTATGAGCAAAAGAGATCGCAACAAGGTTGCAGCCCCAGTCTGAAAATGAGCGTCAACAGAGCGTCAACGATTTTGTGTGTTGAATCATGTATAATTCAATGGCTGTGCAATGGCATGTAACCATAATCGAAGTATTGGCAGCCTTTATAGGCAATATCGTTTGTGTTGATAGTGCGACATGACAAAATGAGCGTCAACTGAGTGTCAACAGAGCGTCAACAGAGCGTCAACAGAGCGTCAACAGAGCGTCAACACAGCATCATCACAGCGTCAACAGAGTGTCAACAGAGTGTCAACGATTTTGGGCATTGCATCTTGAATAATCCAAGCACTCAGCTATGGCATATACCCAGAATCAACGTATTGGCAGCCGTAATGAGTACAAGCGATCGCAACATGGTCACAGCCCCAGTCTGAAAATGAGCGTCAATAGAGCATCAACGATTTTGTGTGTTGCATCTTGTATAATTCAATGGCTGTGCTACGGCATTTAGCCATAATCGAAGTATTGGCAGCCTTTATAGGTAATATCGTATGTGTCGATACTGCGACATGACAAAATGAGCGTCAACAGAGCGTCAACGGAGTGTCAACAAAGTGTCAACAGAGCATCAACAGAGCGTCAACAGAGCGTCAACACAGCATCATCACAGTGTCAACAGAGTGTCAACAGAGTGTCAACAGAGTGTCAACGATTTTGGGCATTGCATCTTGAATAATCCAAGCACTCTGCTACGGCATATACCCAGAATCAACGTATTGGCAGCCGTTATGAGCAAAAGAGATTGCAACATGGTCACAGCCCCAGTCTGAAAATGAGCGTCAACAGAGCGTGAACGATTTTGTGTGTTTCATCTTGTATAATCCAAGGGCTATGCTACGGCATTTATCCAAAATTGAAGTATTGGCAGCCTTTATATGCAATATCGTGTGTGTCGATACTGCTACACCACAAACTGAGCGTCTACAGATCATCAACAGACTGTCAACAGAGCATCAATAGAGCGTCAACAGAGCATCAACACTGCGTCAACAGAGTGTCAACAGAGTGTCAATCATTTTGGGTGATGCATCTTGTATAATCCAAGGGCTGTGCTACGGAAATTACCCATAATCAACATATTGGCTGCCTTTATGTCCAAAAGAGATAGCGACATGGTCACAGCCCCAGTCTGAAAATGATCGTCAACAGTGCATCAATGATTTTGGGTGTTGCATCTTGTATAATCCAAGGGCTGTGTTACGATATTTACCCATAATCGAAGGATTGGCAGACTTTATAGGCAATATGGTCTGTGTCAATGCCACTACACCTCAAGCATCAATGGAGCCTCCAAAATTTTTGCTCTTGTAAATAAGATAATTTGTAAGTGATTCGCTCGCTGCTATCCATAAACGATGTATTGCCACCCTGTATGGGCAAAAGAGAAAGTGAAACGGTCATGGCGCCATTCTGACACTATCCATCAACCCAGCGTCAACTGAGGGTTATCAATTGGTGGTGATGCAGATCGGATAATGAACACATCGCATGGATATTTGAGCTTATTATTGAAATATTGCCCTCCTCTATGGTCAAAAATACAAATCATTAAAAGAAAAACATGAATTAAAATATTGTCGATCTGGCAACATGCAAAAGATGCAGAATATGATTCCTGGATGTTGAATAATCGATTTTGATTGAGTACTCTAATCAAATAGCAATGGCAATTATGTGATATGTATTTACAGATGGACCCACTGAACAACATGCTGAGAACCCGCCCAAATCAGACGGGTAGGGAGATGTTGATTGAATCGTACCCGAATGGACAGTTTGGGTTAATTGACAACCCGGACCCGGACCCGAAGTGACGGTGCAGAACTGTTGCTAACACCAACACAAACACACAACATCGGAACAACTTACCAAAAATCACACGATGATCTCAAACCCCTGCAATCATCAGCTTTCTGCAGCAGGATTAATCTTGAGTAGAACGTGCGAGTTGGCTGTTACTCACTCTATTCTGACTTTGGGCGTACCATATATTCCTCAGGACTTCTCACTTCTCTTCGTTATCATCATCCTCTCCTAATACACAGCACCAAATCACGGCTATGGCAACACTGCAGGAGGATAAGAACGGATCCGAACTGAGCAAAACGATGGCCGTTTCTGCCAACGCGTCACTTGATGGGAACCCACAACAACGCAGACACCAGTTGGTCCACTGTGATGCGGCCAATGTAGCCACTGCAAATATGTCACACAATGTACCTTTCAAAACTGTCCATAATACCAGAAGCAGCCAAAACAGAACATAGGCAGCGATCAGATGTGACTATATCTATCTCGAGCTAGACGGGCATCAATTGACTGCAAACTATACAGCGGGTATACGTGGGGAGCTATGTGACCAATTGATAGCGGCTGGTAACGGGAATCATCCATAGTCGACCAAGGCATTTGTCCACACAGTCCGCCAAATCAAACATCATGATGCTGTCAGCTCTGGGATTGCAGGAGCTAAATTTCATCATAAGTGTACCTGGGAGTCGACGAGATAGGCATTAAACACCTCGGACTAGTTTGACGGAAACATGTATCGTTGAGGTAATTTTCAAACTCATCTTTAGAAGCAACTAATTGTTGATGGTTTTCAACATGTCTGCTACTATGGCAAGGAAAAGTGGTCGGGTACAGCTAGAACAGTCTGACATGCACCTTGCCATTAATACGGCCAAAATGGCCAAAGGGGGATTTTTGCGCGCCGCAATAGAGAAAACACAACACCTGATCAAAAAACCTCACACAGCAGTACAGGCAGAGCGGATGCTGGGAGTTGTGTTTCCTTGACAACGAAAGGTGAAGACTGCGATAGAAAGACACCCAGCTATGCTTTGTCAAAACCACATGGACGGCTGGCTTCCTTGCCAAAATGGCACCGCAAAGACACTGCAGACTCCTAGAGGCCCGCAGGCACTAATGTACCTCCACTGAAAGGATATAGACAGTCAACACCAGAACCGATGCCACCTCTGCCCTGAACCCCACCCACGCAACCTGGCGACAATCAGTGAGCTGAAAGTTCCCAAACCGACAATTCACTACCCAGATATGCGTATTCATGTACTTCTTTTCCCAGTGCTCAATTTATCAATCTTGATGCATATGCCCAGGATAGCCAGCACCATACAGATTTTGATCTGGATATGCTGACTGATGGTGGAATATCCACAGGTTAGTACACCATCTGCAGTGTGTTAATGAAGCTAACATCCATTTTGCAGACCAGAGCAGCTGATTGAGTGAACCTGCAAGTGAAGACGAGCATTGATCAAAAGGAACAGGATTTTTGAATGTGTTATTATGTACATTTAGCAGACAGTTTGAACTATATTTTAAAGATTATATTTAGATGAATTATTAAAGAACAATTTTGTCATAAAGGTGAAAGTACATGAAGACGATTGAAAGACTGCCAAAACCCCAATAATGATATCCTATCCCAATTCAAATCAAGACATATTGCACATACACCCATTGCAAAATGAGTGTCAACACAGCATCAATGATTTTTGGACAGGTGAGTCATGTAATTAATTTGAGACTTTGCCACTATGCAACATAATAACATTATTCGTCGCCTTTATCGGCAAAATCTGTAGATACAATGTCGCTACTATCTCATAAAAATACGCGTCAATGGAGCGTCAACAATTTCCAGTATTCTAAATCAGGAAATTAACAAATGATTTGGGAGTAGTAATACATAACTAATGTAATGGCGGCCTTGATAGGCAAAAGTGAAAGCGATACACTCCCTGCCCTATTCATGAATTTAGTGTCTACGATTGTTCGCCTTATAAGTCAGGGAATCAAGAAGCGATTTGGTTGTGGTTATACATAATGATAGTACTGGTCGTCTTTATAGGCAAAACAGAATGCAGCATACTCCCTGCCCCATCTTGAAAATGTATGTCAACAGCACATCAATTATTTTTGGTCTTGCATCTTGGACAATCTATGTGGCACTTGATTGCACACCTCTATTTACATGGCATTGGCAGCCTTTATAGGCAGATAACATAGATATGTTCCCGCGACAGCCTCCCGGACAGTAATCCCTGATTTCATTCACAAACCTGCAACTATGTGCCCATGAGTGCTTTAGCCAACAAGAGCGGTCAAAACGTTGTATATAGGCCATAACAGCCACATCACACTTTGAATATCCATGATGGAAGGCCAAAAATTTTGGACGCTCTGTTGATGCTCATTTTTAGGAGACAGTAGTGATGTCCACATTAGCGTTTTTGCCCAGCAAGGTAAGATCCACTGCTACCAGCGACGCCAGATCCACCACTAACAGCTTGCTCCCAACAAAGCCAGATTGTCAGTGAGGTGAGAATGAGCATTGCACTGCTACCAGCTTGCTCCCAGCTTGCTCCCAGCAAAACCAGAGATCCACTGCTCCCAGCAAAGCCAGATCCACTGCTACCAGCAAAGCCAGATCCACCGCTACCAGCTTGCTCCCAGCGAAAGCCACTTTCACCCCTACCAGCAAAGCCAGATCCACCGCTAACAGCTTCCTCCCAGCAAAGCCAGATTGTCAGAGAGGTGAGACTGAGAATTCCACCGCTACCAGCTTGCTCCAAGCGAAGCCAGATTGTCAGAGAGGTGGAGAGTGAGCATGTCAGAGGAGTGAGACCATGCATATCGGAGGTTGGACAGTGAATATGTCAGAGTTCTGTGAGCGAGCATGTCAGAGTTGTTAGAGTAAGCATGTTACAGTTGTTAGAGTGAGCATGTCAGTTGTGGGAGTGAGCTTGTTGGAGTCATGAGAGTCAGAGTGTACGCTTGTCAGAGTGTACGCTTGTCAGAGTGTACGCTTGTCAGAGTGTACGCTTGTCAGAGTGTACGCATGTCAGAGTATGCACTTGTCTGAGTGTACGCTTGTCAGAGTGTACACTTGTCAGAGTATACACTTGTCAGAGTGGACGCTTGTCAGAGTGTACGCTTGTCAGAGTGTACGCTTGTCAGAGTGTATGCTTGTCAGAGTAGTAAATAAAAAAGTAACTGTTGAATATATAGTATAATCCATAAATTGCAGTATATAATACATGTGCAATAGTTACATTACAGTGATAATTCAGTTATACTATCGGTAAATTACAGGTGTATTATGTTGGGTTACTGCAAACACCTCTGGGGTGTCTTCCAGTATTTGGTGTTATCGGTGTTACAGGAGGTTACAGTAGGCCACATAACGTATCGTAGATTACACATCACAGAGTATTTTTTTCCTGATTTAAACAGCATAAATTAAATGTTGAGCATGCTAGGGCAAAGGCCTTCAAATTATTTGTCACTTGTGAATATGAGGTGCATTAGAATCCTGAGGCCACATATGCATTGCAAAATCAACAGTACAAAAAACGCGTAATTCAACCACTCTCACATATACCAGCGAATCCTCATGATCTGTCTTGACTCTCGTTTCAACAGATCAAGTGATGCGTATTTGTCAATCGCATTTGGTCATGAACTCAGTGGGGGCAATATTGAGTTGCATTATCAGAATACAAGACACCAGCTTGCGGATTCGTAGCAATACTGCAGCATTTGCTTGCGTATGATCCAAGTTCAGGTGCACCGGAGAATCCTCAGCATATGTCTTGAGTCTCGTTATGACAAATCCAGCACTGCATCTTTGCCAATTGTGTTTGGCACTGAGACACTCTAGGCAATATTGAATACTTGGGTCAGAATATGAAACACGGCTTACTTATTCTTGGCAAAGCTGTAGCTTTTGCTGGCATTTAATCGAAGGTCAGGTTCACTGGAGAGGCTTGAGTACATATCCTTATGGCCAATCGAGAAAGGTTGCCCTGTACAATTACACCATAAATGCACAGACCTGGCCAATTAGTAACCTCACTTAACTCGATGTTGACTAAGTAGTATTCTTCAACCTATTCTTCGAACACCGAAAATTGCTTCTACAAGTTCACTTTCTGTTAGAAGAGCTGGAGCTTCAGAGCGAGAATCTCAAAAGACAGATTCAGTTACGTGACTCTGCAAGATGGCCAGCAAATCCTGCTCACCCATTTACCGCACTTTTTCAAAGAGGCCTAAGTTCTCAATCCTTTCAATGCAAACTGAATCCGATTCTGACTAACAGTATGTTTCGGCTGCTAATATTTGTACCTGAAAATCTATTATGTGAATCGATTCCCATCCAGTGTGATGTTCAAAGAGAGAGAATCTTGGAAGATTAAGTTAAGAAAAAACAGCTTTGAAGAGTGCGATCAACTGTTAGAGTAAGCCGAGCTTGCAAACCCCAGCCATTGAATCCAAGCATAACCATTTAAACTTCCGTGCACCCCAATTTCCAGAACTGCCTGCATGCAATTGTCATTCCTCTGCCCATTGAGATATGACATCTCACTATACATTCGTACCTGTTAGGGATTCTCCCTGAATAGGGGTAAAGGTACTTGATATGTGTCGGAAGGCTTTACATCTGTAGAATGATGTACATCACACTAAGGCTAGACAATACGAGTGGCCTGTCTAATGGTCCTTAGTGTTACGGGGGTTCTTGATCCCAATAATCAATACAACATTTATTGAATTAAGTACAACCGCCTATCGATTTACTCTTTTTCCCTTGTCTAGTCCCAAGACTCAACCTCTTCTCTCACTTGTCCAAAGGGCGCCCAAAATCGAACCTTCTCCACTGGCCGTCTCCGAGGTAAATGAAGACTAGACTTCCCCGTCGAATAGCTACTCTTCTGCCCACTCCTCGAATGGTAGTGCGCCAGTGTTCAGATACCTCAACACCAGGTAGTCGATACTCTCGAGTTGACAGAAACGAAAAACCACTTGGTAGGTGTGGGTTAAATGTGCTTCTTCCAACTGAAAAAGCAAATCGCCAAATAACTCAACAGTTTGTTGCAGAGCGTATTTGGATTGTGTCAAGCGTTGTCCAGACATAGACCGCTTGATCACGTTAATTGATGAGGGTAGTAATTTTGAATAAATAGACAGAATTCTTAATAATATTTTAAGATCGTCTTCGGTGTTCTGATTATTGACTGTGGATTGCTGCTTGAGCTTCTCTTCTCATTGTCGAAACAATGCCATCTCTTTATAGTCGCCTTCCGGGGTTTGTGCGCCCATACTTCGGCGCTATGACTCCACTGATAACAGATACGCAATTACGTCAATGAGGTATTAAAGCTCTTATCGCTCCTCATATGAATCAGGCCAGCCATTGCGCAATTTCTGCATCATGCAGTGTGTCAGATGAAACTTGAACTTAGACATCTCGCAATCCATTTGCATCAATAGTTGGAACATCTACCATTCTTGGTCGGCAGTGCTTATCGCAAATTAATGCCTCACCTTATGGCAATTTGGCTTGCGTCATAGATTGAATCGGCGACCAACCGATACTATGGCAACGTAGAACCTGATGTGTCAGCTCGTATAGAATACGAGTCTGACGTTGCAATGCATGCTAACTCAAACCAATGAGCAGGGTTGTTTCCGACCTCATATCATAAGTCAACGTCATAATTCCCGCAGTCATGTCATGCTTAGGCCGAGACCTTTCACTTTTGCTGGGGAGTGCGCCAGTGACTCTCATCGCCCGAGGAGATAAGATGCGGATCCCTCGTACTCGCATTTGACTATCGACTGTTCTGTCTGATAAGACAAGTCCCGCTAGTATCAGAAATAGTGAATGTGGTTGAAAGTCATGCGCACGGCTGAAACAAGTTTCCCCGCAATGGCAACATGACTGCATCATCTTAAGTGAATCCGCTAAGTGTACTTGGTCACTTATTCAATCGACACGCGACTCTTATGTATTCCCGCTAAGGAACATAAGACTGGTAAACCTAGCCCATCATGAATAGGTGTTATGCATGTCACGTGACTATACCGAGAGTAACTCCGTGACATGTATTCATAAGACTAACACAAGTACCATTATCGCTGCTTGAGGAGAACCCCTAACACTTAGCAGGATTTCAGAACAGCCTCGTGTTGATTTGATAGCAATAGTTCTTGCAAGCGGATTCGTTGAGAGTTCACGATACCGTAACAGTAGAACTGATTTGATGATGCAATAACCTTGTCCAGTCATAAGCCTTCAGGGCTTAGAGATGCCGGTTATTTCTTACCACATTCACTACACTAAGCTAAGTGGGACTAGATACATCGACTGCAGTCCTGCGACTGACGCGTCAGGCAGACGTTACGCCAACATGCAAATATGTGGAATTTCGAGCTGTTTCACCAGTTGGAAGCTGAACCACTTGGGCACTCCCTGGTATGAAGAACAGTCTCGGCCTTGGCATGGTGTGTCTGATTGATTGTGACGATGGGCAGAGTCAATAAGACCCTGCAAACTTATGAAAGGTTATTTGCTAAATCAAATGTTGAAGGAGCATCAGTAAGCCGCCGAGCAAGCCTCCAAAGCTGATAAACCAAATAGCCTGAATGGTGAGGTTGTGTCATAAACTATTGAGCAATCTGTGAAAAGCCCTCCAAATAACCACGTCAGACGAGGAGAGGTTTCAACTATCCGAAAATAAGAGGTACAAGATATCCAAGTTAAAGTACTGTTTGATTACATCTTATTGCGGATGTTGGTCGAGGACCAATCATGCAGGAACACGATACCCTTTGGGAGGCGTGGCTGTGTCGAAGAGAATAAAGGTCAGTTCAGAGTTCTCCAAGATACGACAGATGAGATCATAGCAATCCTGGTCCAATGATGGTGACCCCTTGTGGGAGAGTAATTCTTTAAAACCAATCATGCGATAAGAGAAAAGCTATAAAGAGATAGCAATGTTCCGGCATTGAGAAGACAGCCCATCAAGCATAAACGATACCTACCCGCGAGCAAGAAGCTGAAATATTATTAACTATTCAGTTCTCCTTTTTTATATTATCTACAAGTATATTAGTATTATCTATTAGGATTGTACGCTGTTCTCCCGCCCCATGACTGAGCACAAATTCAACAACCAATACAACATGATACTATGTGCGCTATCCGCACTACTGGATCAATTCGAAAAAGAAGATTGATTATTTGTGGCACAGTATATCTGGTGGCTGGCAAGCATAATTCAGTTCACAGAGATACTTAGTTATTATCGCCACTATAAGATATTCTCTTTGGACTACGTTAAGGATTTAGCAGTAACTCCACTTACGCAATCTAACCTCAATCAGGAATAATCATTCAACTCCAATATCTCGTTAATAGATATCAGTGACGACTTTGACAAACCTGGCCTGCAGTCAGAATCGGAACCACCTATCAGTGAGCATTGGACAAGATCGATGTTACTTCCTAAGAATAGAATTTCCGGTAGTGCCAATTCAAATACCACCCACTCAGGGAAGATATGTAAGAAATACCGGGAGCCAACAAATCACCAGTTACTAGTTAGATTTGGGAAGCTAACTAAATACGAAAAGCAACAAACGAGAGAATTGCGTAGGAAAGGAAAGATAAGCATCTAGGGATATTACGCTTCAGACGTAATATTTCTGATAGTGTCTGAACGCCAGATTTATCAAGAAAGTTGGAAATGAGGTTGTGAAGATACATGTCAATTCGGATTGCACCATCAACGGACAAAACATTACCGCCACTATATTAATTAATCATTGAGATTAATTTTACTTTACTATATTAATTAATCATGGAGATTAATTATATGTACTGCCAGTATTGCATTACACCACAGCACGATTTAGTAGGTATTCATCTAATAGCTTCTAATACGATTATCAATATTTGTCCCTGTTGTGTATACGATTTGTATAGATTGCCTATTCATTTTATCTGGGTATACGCATAATAATAAGGACTACAGCTGTGTACCAAGTGTCCTTCTAGGTCTGAGGAGGCCTAGTAGTATAGTTACTTTGGTGGAAGCACCCCTGTAACAATACCATTATAGCATATAGCTTTCAATGCCAACATTAATTGAAATCAACATTGTAGTGGTGAAACTCAAAATGAATATGTCATTTACTAACAGTGTGCGAAATCGGAATGTGAGTGAGATTTCATGACCCAATTGTTAGCAATCTTGCCATCGCAAAGTACTTGAATCAATATGATTACCCCCGAATCATCCATTGTACCTTACCATTCTTGCTCTATGCCTGTATCTGTTCTTTGTATGCCAAATTCTCTCTCTTCTCCATTAACTAGCAACATTGTTATGAAGGATATTCTGCTAACACGGCCTGGATGAACACGTGAAAGGGAACTTGAGCTTACATTATTGCCTTATCGATCGCTAACTTGGTTGCGGCATCCCAATACAATGGAATGTCATGGAAATACGTATGTTCTTCCAGCAGATACCTCACATACAGAGGTGCATATTTGTCCTCAATAGATAACAAACTCGGTATGAACCCTTGCAACTCAGTCATCGCTCTCAAGGTACCAAAACTATCGAGTTCTGCAGATTCCAAAGACTACCCCAATTCTCTGCCATGCAGTCAACTTAAATGCTCGAACATTCACCCATAATGACTACGTCCAGATGGTGATATGCAGCGGCACGTATGCTCATTCAGGTTCTCAGTGCTTCATTTGGCCAGCCCCAAGGGGTAGTTAATGTCATGAGTTTTCTCCTGGCGCGTCTGGTTCTATTCTATATGTGTTAGCTTTAGCCAACATTCTATTCTTGCGTCCATACAGAGTGTTGTTGATACAAGTTACTTACATTACATATTAGGAATCCATCTTTTCTGGTGCACCTGAAAAGGAATTCATCCATTCCAGTGCACCTCACAACATCCTAAATCGGTTCACAGGACTGCCGTCATCAATATCAATATGGACCATTGGGGTAATATCTCCTAAACCCTACAAGGTGGGTCTCGAATTATATTCTCCTTAACTATGGGCAACTTCTTCATCCATTTTTCCCATTATTCTATTGCATTTAATCTTATATTTACTGCTTATACCTTCTCTCCCAGATTCCCCAACTTTCTATCATCATTACTGCAAATGGAACCTATGCCCAGCCAGGTAAGGAATCACTTTTCACATAAGAATCAAGAAGCACAGCATGTGAAAGTACCAGCATTCAAGAATGCAGCCAATCTTCGCTGTCCATCAAATATCTTCCTTCCAATTATCTGCCATTGTGCATTGGGTTGCAGATGACTAAGGTCCCCAATTTCATTATTGAAGCAGGAGGACAAAACCATTCTGGAGATCGGTGAGAATGAGAGTAAGAATACTGCAAACTCCACCTAATCATCCAGCGTCAAAGAAGACATCATTGATCACCAACAGGATGTTCCACTTGTAGGCAGGCCATACCGGGTCAAGTGATTACGAACGACACAGGTTCCACAGCCAAAGAAACAGAGCCGTACTGATACTGTCATTGCATGCCCTCGGCTGCCAAATTCCCGAAATCCACCTGGGGCATTGTCACCACCACTGCTCAAATGCCAAATGTCAACCCTCATCAACAGATTTTCCAAGTCTGACTGTGCACTGTCCAATGAGACGCCACTGCTACACATGTCAAGGGGAGTCCAGAATATTCAACCTCCCATGGACAGTACAGATTGAAACGTTCCCCAACACCAAAATGTTACCATTGAGGTAGCGAAGAGGTTCATGAAGGCAATCATATTCACAAATTCTGCTTGGCCAATATTATCTGATTGTGAGTACTCGATGGTGGAAAAAGTTTAGAAACTTGCCATTGAAGCTCAGGTTCGTCAGTGGGCATTAGCAGGTGCTTGTGAAAGTGCACCATCTTTCTGTCAATTGCCCAGCGGCCCATCGCTCAAAATTGATCCGCAAACATGATGAGCTGTACGACTTGCATTTTGTTTAATGCTCCTCTATCAGATTTCAGATATTGACTACGCCCTACAATGTACATAGTAAAAACTGTAGATAAGTACTATTCAGGAACAGTTGGCAAATGGGGCATGTCGAACTATTGTCCATAGTTATTAGTTCGATTTGTGCTCTGATATTGAGATTTGGATCCAGGTTGAGAAGCCCGACTTTGATGATGCCTATCTCTCCATGGACATTGATGATAAGAAATCATGGTTCACCCGAATGGAAGTGCTTGATCTAATTTACCATCAATTGTTCCTCACTGCCAATAGCTCTAGGCGCCTGCCAATGACATTCCAGTATTCCCAACCTCTCACTCCGCAGACTGTAGCGCTAGCAGCTGCCACTCTTCAATGTATACTGTCTGAATATGCCTGTTGAAAGAAGGCCACAGTTATGTTTTCTCAAGATGACTATCAATGTACATTTTATGCATCCCCTGTGATAAACTTTACTCTGGAAGCCTCTGCACTCATCAATTACACATTAGTGGGCTGCTTGATACCCCCCTTGCAGCTGAACCCTGCTAGAATAGGTGCTCCTCCATCTCTGTCAGCACACATCAGCCAAGATTGATGCTCATCTATTTCATTTCGCACACTGTTCCCCCATTTCCGTATGCTGCAGGTTGCAATGGGAGCTCCTCAATTCCCACTGGCCCACCTTGGTCTGCATTGTCACTCCTATATTGCATTCCGCACTGCTTATCCCCCCCTCCCCCCCTTTCTTCGCTCCTCCGCTAGTCGGGGCGCTTCTCAATCCCCATCGGCACTCCTCAGCTAAGATTTGGCACTCTTTTTCATTCTGCGCTCCTCGAACAACTCCTGTTTACTCTTCTTATCCACACAGCACTGCCTATCTGGCCCTCCTCTTTTCATGGTGGTTGCTCCATCTGAATAATCATTGCCTTCCAAATGCTCATTTAGATTTGCAGCTAGCTAAGATCCCATTACACCTTTAATAGATATCACAAATTGAGCCAAACAACATTGGAATTCAAATTCATCCACTTGCCAGTTGCAAATAATCACCAAATACATGAAGCCTCTCCAGCATCTTTGTGCCATGGATGAATTGTGTGTTCCTGATTCTGTCGGCCCTGATGGGTGGGGAGATGGAGTGGCAGACAGTGACACCATGTTTGATTAATATCATTTGATCCCTTAGTTGAGTTATTGTTTTGGTGTATCTGGGTTTATGTCTCAGACACTCACCTTTTTCTTTAGTCTTAATATTGCCAAGCAAACAATACAATGTTGAAGAAGATGATAGCAAATATGATTCAGAAGTGATAATGAACAATAACCTATGCATCATATTCGCCATTGAGGGAAATCGATTGCTTGTGTACATCTGGAGAGTCTCAGCTCACACCTGCAGTTCTTTCGATTAATATCCATAAGAATCCAGGCATCTCTCAGAGTGTGTTTGTGATTTCCATGTTGGTTCAGTGACACTCCCAGGTGCACCTAAAGTTCTCTCCAGCGCTCAGTTTGTTCTCAAACTTCTCACAATCAGTCCAATGGTAGTCCTCTGCCAGTTATCCGAGATCCCAGTTACTCATGTACTAGTCTTCAGAGATCCCAGTTACTCTGAAAGCCTGCCGGAATGCCCTCCTAGTGTCTTATACTCTCCTGAAGTTAACGCTTCTAAGTTTACACTCCACATTCTCTCAGATACTACTAGGGGCTCCCAGCAACTAAAATACATTCTGCTAATGTCTGTGGGCCGCTTCTCCAGGAAAGTTATTCAGAAAATGGCTTCAATGTGTTCTTGGTCAACATTTTAATCATTCAGTTCACTATTCGGTAACCATTTCAATGAGTGGCTTTGCCCTGTTTGGCTTCTAGTAATACCGTTGTTTGATCTTTTAGAAATGTCCTTTGGCAGTGATTTTGGTGCTGTGAAATCTCGGTGATCATCTCTTGGTAGTTATTTTGACTGTCTCAGGGGATGCAATTCAGATAGCTATTCACTATGCTCAGTGGTCAAATTTCATTTGGTTCATAACCAATTCAGTATCCACATTTGCCCTCATTCAGCATAAATCAGGCTCATTTGAACAGTCATCTCTCTGCAGCATTTACAGGTCTACTTGACTTCAACCATATGCTGGGTTAACTTATTATCCTAGTTTGCGGCGTGCGCTCGTTGGCTCTCCTCGGGGTGTGCATCTTGACTCATATGTAGGTCTGTTTGCTATCACACTACTTGACTTGGGTGACATATCGTCATTCTCTGATTCCACTGGTCAATTTATGCCCAGGTGCACTTGTTGCTGCTAGCCTTCTCAATTGGTGAATATGTCTTACAGTGCTTAATTCTGGCACTTCTGGGATGGCAATTCTTTGTAGTAAGGGTTGTGTGAGATTCTGATACAATCATCCCCCACTTTTGAAAGTCGTTGCACCGCCAGCGACTTATGTCATATAGCCCCATAGGGAATATTGATTGAAAGGCCTTGATTTGCAATTGATTCTGAAGTCGATTGGTCGTGATCAATGGTTATTGTAGTTGTGTAGTTTGAGATCGCGGAGTCTCAGTCAGAATCCTGTTTGGCAATATTCTTGGTAGTGTAATTTCAAAACAGATAAAGCATGGTATTCTGCATTGGTAATCACCATTGTATTTGGTATCCTGAATAGTGGTCGGGATCGTACACATTCTGGCATAGCAGCCGGAACATATATATATCATTGTGTGTGTCACCATAGCCAAAGATTGATTCACGTCCATATCTGAGCATCTCTGGGATGGGCACATCAGCAACAAACCTAGTTTCCGTCAGGAACACCCAGGTGTTTCTGATGGCCCTGACGGCTCTGACGGAACCTCGTACCCTCTGACAGAGAATCAGACGCGACAGGTCACGTTGCATACCTCCCTTGCGGCGGCTATTATACCATGCCTCTTATTCTCGTCATGTTGTATATTACGCTCGCCGCCCCGGGGTCAGGCTTCCTTTACTTTGCGTCCGGACTGTGGTGACGTATACGCACCATCAGAACGACACGGATGTTACACTCTTCGCAGCACTTACGTTGTAGCCGTTTACCCAACGCCTAGCACTGTTTCTGCCTTTCACCGGCCGAGTGCCACATTTTAACTTTCAGATCTTGTCACTTATTAGAATACAGTCCTCGCTTCGCATACATCGCTTGCTGTTGCATTTGCTTCGCCATTATCGTATTTTACAGGTCTGAAATATACTGTCCAATCTTCACACTCTCTAGTACTATACCCTCAGTCCTCCGAAGTCTGCGTTAACCCATCATCGGCTTGCGATACTTCTTCCTCCTCATCAGCATCCGGATCGTCGTCATCGTCGCCCTCATACCCGTCCACATCACTGGTTCCCAGGTCAAACCACTCGAGTTCAGTTGCGGCCCGTTGTCGCCGGTGGGCGGTGGGGATGGCATCGCTCTTGTTGATTTCGTCACCTTCATCATCGTAATCCTCACAGCCCCCTGGCATCGCGAAATGCAGTTCGTCATCCGTACAATTGTTGTCCATCGGGATGTTTGGGTCAGTGCTTCCGATCTCAGGCTCCTCAAGCGCCACCTTGGAGGTCAAATAGTCAAGAAGAATAGCATTGTCAACACGTGCTGCTTCCGTGCTGATGACCGCGGCAGGCGGTGGGTTCTGCGCCTGTTGGATCTGATGCTTGACTGTCGCAAGAGTGTTTTTATACACCCTCTGTTGGTAGCTCTCCAGTAGTGTGTTCCAGGTGTTCAGCAAGAATGTGTACGTGTCTGCAACGCCAGGCGAGGTTAACAACTTGTGACCTGTTGCAGCGCAGCAGGATGCGATCTTACCACCGTCATTCATGTAGTTGAAGTAGTTCGAGCAATCAGGTCTGTCCGCTTTCAGCTTTGACTTGGAAGCTTTCGGATGAACGCCTTTGTTCTTTTGCCACTCCAGGAGAGCATGGCGCAACGCGGTGCAGGTAAACATGATCAGTGGCGAGGGTATATGACCGTCCTTGTCGTCAATCATGGAATTCAAAAATCCATCAGCATACTCACTGCGGTTATTCGCCCGATGATAAAATTTGATGTAGATAAACCCCAGGATTGCTTCCGCCAGGAAGTAAAGTGGACGCTGGCCATTCGTTAGCAGCTTTCGACACTCTCTGCGTTGGATCTGGACCGCGTACACCACCTTCCACACGCTCTGCCACAGGAAAAAGGTACTTATTGTCTGCCAGAAGGGAATCAATGAATTCCAAATGCTCTGCGTCGGATTCAAAGCGGTGGAGATCATAAAGCTCTACTATATGGTCCCTTGAGGATTGAATAAAATGGGATTTAACTTTGTCGACTTGTGCTCGAACCTGGTACCGGATTGAGCGTGTATTATCCAGCGTGGGCCGTCGCTACAGTATACCTCTTTCATGATCTCCTTTGTGCATGCCTCAAATGCTATGGACCAAATGTTGTTTTGCTGCATAGCGGTGTTCCAGTACTTCTCTATTATCTGCCAGTGTGGGGCTTCAGCAAATGCTTTCGCAGCGCATCGCGTTCCATAACTTACCATCCTGAAGTCGCTGGCACTCATAAACGGCCGTCTGTTCCGCATATAGAGCTCCATGAGTCTGCCCATTGCAAATACAAGACGCGTCATGTCGGAATGACCAAATCGATGGATGCTGCGACTGCCGGAGACCACTGATTGAGGTGTCGATACCGCCTGCGGTTGCAATTGCCACTGCCTCTGTCTCTGGTTCCTTTCTGTAGCTCGCATTCTCAGTGGATTTGTAATGGTCGCGCGGGCTTCTGGATTAGGGATGGGGGTAGGCAGGTTTTCAAGACCGCGGAGCGGAGTGGGAGTGTTAGCAATGTCGGATGCGAGACTGGATACAACGCGACGCGTTGACTCTGTCCGTGAGGTTCCTCCAGGTGCTGGTGTGGTACGACTGCTTATACCCAGGATGGCGGTTGGTGTAATCATTGACCGTCGCTGTGTAGCGGACGGGGTTACAGTCACGTGTTGAGTGATATTTGCCAAGCCATAATTGTTCAGCGAAGATGAGGGGGTGGAGTTCTGACCAGGGATTGAAGAGGCTACCGAACTCCCTCCTTGAGAGGAATCCCTCTCGCCAGCCGGTGCGGAAACGCGTCTCTTAGCAGGGGGAAGCTGGGAATTGCCCGAAGGCCTACGCTTTTGTTGTTTCTGAACAATTTGTACAACCGGAGTCGTGTCAGGGTGAGGGCTTTGGGAAGGCATAGTCCGATATAGATGTTCGACATTGAGAATGTAGGAATAATTTCCTCTGCATGCATATGCAACGGCAGGCGAGGTAGACTCCTGTATGAGCGACCAGGGAGGGATTCGAAAGAACAGGGAGGCGCAGTGTATACCGTGCTAGGCCCTAAAACACTATCGCCCGTGACGATACTCGGGGACGAGATCCCTTGAAAAGCATTCAATTATGGGGTTCACTGCCATCAGATTAAACTCAGATTAAACTCAGAATCGATATTCACTGTTACAGCAATGTCTGAAGGTCAATTTGCACCGCTTGAAGGGTCATTATGCCTTCTTGGCTCAATTCTCATAGCATTGCACTTGTTCTTGGCACAATACTTCGAACCATCGATTGTGTATATCTTCAGCTTCCCAATGGAAATCCCCATTTGGCAGAGCTAAAAGCATCGCAAAGCGAACAATGACGTATTCTCTATCCTATGACATCAGTTGCGTGTGCTTCTTCCACGGCTAGGCGTTGGTAGCCGTGTTGGATGGTTGCACAGTTGGGACAACCTGGGAACTACACAGTTTGCTCCGAGATGCACGAGGTCTGAGCGGTAAAAATGATGTGTGATGCAAAATCAATGCCCGGGCTCGTAAACGGTCATCTGCGCGAGTACTAAATCTCGTCTCGAGGCTTGTCATTCATGAGGTGGCATGTGGTTCTGCAAGGTGAAGGCTGCGCCGTTTTGTGTTCGTTAACCAACAAAACTCACAAGTTGAACCAAGAAATCCCCGGAACTCGAGTATATATATCCCGTCTTCCCACCTACACCTCCTTTCTCTTTTCCTCCCGCATTATACACACCGACCGCATCCTGATCTCGACATCACGTGACTTGCACAAACCAACGCCTCTGGTTCCAAAACACACCCGATAACCTACACAACTTTGTACTTTCCCTCACTTTCCATCTGGGCTTCATTCTGCTGCATGCAACTGTATCATAATGCTAACGTTTCGGATGTAGATTTATTTTCATCTCACAGCGATGGCACCAAAGGGCAGCAGCAAAGCAAAGGGGAAGGCTAGGGCAAAGATGCCGACATCGATTATAAATTGATGCCTGTCGTTGGATCAGGGCCGTATAAAGGGATTCATCTCAGAACACCTCCGTCGACTCATAGGGATATACAATGTTTGCGGCGTCAAGGATGAGTGGGCCTGGGACCTCTTTTATGATATAATCTTTCTTGATCCAGTCACGACTCGCCACTTTTCACAATTCCAGCTGATGTGGCCGCACCGCAGGAGCAGGAGTTCGCCTCTTCGGGAGTGGTGGGCTGCCTTCCGCTCATGTATGGGGCAAATGTTTGACAAAACCCGCGACCAGATGAACATTTGGAGGTGGGACAACCCCCATGGCTTCGGGGATCAAGTCGATCGCTCCAATCCGCAGACAACCAGTTCGGGGAAGGTTAAACGCACCGGTGAGCGTTTCTCTTGGTACGGTAGCGATGATCTTAGCGCAAAGATTGAGTCGCCAAGCTGCCGGCAGTACAAACCAGGCGACTTCCTGGCCGTTAGACCATTGAATTGGGATGAGATAATCAACGAAGATGATGATGATGACAACTGGGCGGATCCCGGAGCGCCGAGCGGTGGAAGGAGCTGTCGTGGCGATGGCAATGATAATGATGACGGCGAGGGTGAGGAGGCAACGCAGGGTGGTGAGAAAGGGACCGGGAAAGGGAAGGGAACAAAGGACGGGAAGGGGAAAGGGAAGGGGAAGGAGAAGGGAAACGGTCAAGGGAAGGGAAACAGTAAAGGGCAAGGTATTGTTAAACGAACCCCAGGGTGTTAGGGGTTCTCTCCTAGCAGTGTAATGGTTGTCCGTAAAACCCTAGGGGTTATTACCATGTGGTGTCGCCCTTTAGCGGGGGTTACACTAATCACGTCTCGATTGGGCAAGCATAAGCTTGGCGGATTCATTGAAAGCAAAGTGCTGCGGCAGCTGATTTGATGATGCAGCAACTAGCCAGATCGAAAGGACGAGTCCTGCCGAGCTAGTTGTTCTCAGTCAGATTCATTCTTGGATTATTTGCGGTTGTGCGGAAGCACACGGCAGTCGCGCAATTTAAAATGGGCTCTCTGGTACTCTATTGAGTGCAGGGCACGTCCTGGTTTTTGAACACCTACAAGCGCACCGGACTGAGGGAATATGGCGTTGGCTAGGCCAAAAGCAGACACCCGGCATTGAGTTGAGGGGACTAGGTTCTGCAATATTAATCAAGACGTAATTGATTGACGTGCATAAGTTCTATGTTGGCATAGCAGGTTTCAGACCGATAGTAAGACTATGAGCGATTAATATCGTATGGCGTGTCTCTGGGTAGCACGTCCAACTACCGATGAGGACGTTTGCAAGATGTCAAAGTTGAAGTTATGATCTGATTAATGAAGCAGAGTGATAGGTGTCTCCGAGGGGGATACGCGAGCACATCCGTTAGGCGCATGCAAATAAGATGCAAGGATATCTACCGGGCGATGTCACTAAGTCCCAAAGATAAGTGGCTATCATTCTGACGGATTTAATGATGGTTCCAGTTGGAAGTGGTTGTTGGTAAAACTAGCGGTTAGTACCATGAGCCAAGGGACTATAAAGGGATCACATTGTTCCGGCAATGAAGAAGACAAGCTCGAACAGCAAGAGAAGAACGATACCTACCAGCGGAGAAATATCCTTATTTATTATTGCGTTTTTATGATACCTATACCTATTATATCTATACCTAGAATCTATTAGCTTTGTGTAGCGGCAGCCCCGCACCATTGTTATTCAATAAGCGAATGACTATCACCTTCGAGAACGACAACGATATTATAGTATATGCCCTCGAGAAGGTTATAGCATACGCTCGAAGAAACCAGCAAATGTTTGTGGCTCAGTGTGTCTGGTGGCTAGCCTCGATTATCGGATTAGAACGAGGGTTGATTAGCCACATTGATAATCTTTGGAAAAAAGATAGACCTGTGGATCAGCAACCAGAAGATACTGGACGAGATATCAGGCAATCCCGAGAAGTTTCGGCAATTCCTCGAGATCTTCAAGAAGACCCAAGATCCAATATCGAGTTAGGAAATATCCATCCGGATAGAGTTTCACGAGTTGGCTTTACGAATTCCGACGTCAGTGAATTGGAGCTAGACAATTCAGAGCCTCTTCCAATCCTCGAAAAAGCCGAGCAGTTCTTAGGGACGTCACGGAAGGAAAGGAAAGCTTTCAAACAACGGAAGAAAGCCGATATTCTGTCGAGGACGAGATTCGGGAAAATCCTCACTAAGGCTTTATCCAATAAGCAGAGGAATTACTTACAGGGTATTTCTAAGGAGACGATTGCGGAATACCTTGCGAATAGGAAATAGGATCTACGGCCATGGACCTGAGTACTTACCTAGTATCAGGAGGATACTTGAAGAAGCTACTTAGGGTATACACCCCCGTAACACCAAGACAATGCAGTTCAAGTTTTTGGACAGGTATTGAACCGAAACAAACTGATTCTCTGGTATAAACCCGGACCGCTGGTCGGTTACCAAGACCTGTTGCGAACACTTGCCATGCCTTCTTGTTGTCCGAATAGTTTGTAAGATGTGTCTGGTCTGATGCACCAAAAAAATGGAGAATGAGTGCTCAAAGCAGCCGCCATAGATATTGAAGCGGTTATACATATTGTAGCTATGAAGAAATTCAACTAATGTACCTGTTCCTTGCACCACCAGTCGCTTGATTTCATCTCTGAGTAGATATGCTTCTCAGTATCATTGAATTCCTTGGTTCAGGTATACAACATATGTTCACTGAACGCAGGCTGTTGCATAAGGAACTCAACGCAATCAGCAGGATTGTGGTAAAACAAACTTGTCTAATGATTGTCGCATAGGTTATTTGGATTGGCCAAAGGATACTAATACACTTTGCCCAATTTTCAACTGTCGAAGCCTATCGTGTAGGACATTGAGTTAAATCTTTACGATAGAGTGTGGGATGAAGTGAAGTTCCTGATGGTTCCCATCGTAGGGTTGCTGAAAAGTGTGTTGATAGCCACTCTGCTCCAGTTGTGCTTGATGTACCACTGTGTGAATTGATACTCCACTTCGCAAGAATACAGTGACCATAGATCCAGTTCCTCATCCAAGATGTTGCAATACTCATTACTAATAGGCAGGCCAGCCAGACAGTTGTCCGGATATCAAGTACTATCAATCTCGTCCTAAGCTGGAGATTGCTCTGGATCGATATACCTATTATCGCTGTCAGTCTATATATCATTTGAATGATCGTCAGCAGCATGAAGAGAAGGATCGCGATGCGGTTCATGAATGAATGGAAATAGAATACTGTGATGTTGAATCGCAAAACGATCGTCAGTCAGTTGTTCGGCTGATATGTATGCTATCCTTTCTTTGTGGTTGCCACAGAGGTGAGTGATGTAAGCCCCAATGTTGAGGTACATCTGTGAGCAATATAGACACTGTTGACGAATATCCATGTTGTGTTTGTAAAATACAATTTCTGCACTATGTTGAGGAGCGTATCGACGGTTTTTAGCAACTCATACAATTGCAAGTGAGCTGGTCCACAGAAAAAACCGCACCTCGATTTTCTTTTTCCAAAAAGTGGTCCTACTCCTGTTATACGTGTGCTCTCATACTTACACACATGGATGCACATAGTTTAATCGCTCTGTGATTTTCATTATTCCTTGCATCACGAAATGCATACCACATCTTTATTCCGCTCTTCACAGCGATTGTTTGCACCCTCAGAAGACCCTCCTATGCCAATTGGCTGATTTATGGTTGTTACTTTTTGTTTAGTTCGTACCTTACTTGAACCATGTATTCTGCTTATATCTTGACTCCACGACGTCATTGCGGGGTACAAGAAATAGAGCAAGGACAAAGGAGTGAGTTATGACAGCACAGCATGCATTTAGTTGTCTATATGATTAACTTAAGCGTTCAGTCGACAAATCGGGACGCTTTGATGATTCTAAGCAAATTGTTTCCTAGCTGAATCACAGCCTAGTTGATGTCGCCGGATCAAGAAAACCCCTCCAAGCCCAGGTATACATCTGTCTTGGCAGCCAATCTTACTGATAATCTCCAGAACGTTCAACACACCCTCCTCACTTCTGCTACTGTATCGCATCACACCTGAAAATATATCCAACCTTTCCAATGCATGTTTAGACTAATAAGCATTTGATATCCACCACTCAATTGTTGACCACCATTGAAACTGTCAAATGTAATGTGGTGGCTTCAGGTTGCTGAAATCAGTCATCACAGATGCTAGTACAATCCAGATGCTGACTCTACAAGTACTGGTCTGAGCCGCGAATGCTGGTGTTGGTATCACCCAACGACCTGCAGAAACCATGGGGATCATCAGCAACAACCCTAGTTTCTGTCTGAAACACCCGGCAGTTCCGAACGGCTCTGACAGCTCTGACGGAACCTTGTACCCTCTGACGGAGTATTACATGCTTCCCGTTACCCAGGCAACAGGTCGCGTTGCATACTTACCTCCATTACTTTGCGCCTGGTATACGCACCATCAGAATGACACATGTGTTACACTCCTCGCAGGGCTGCAGTTATGCTGTAGCCATTCACACAATGCCTGGCGATGTTTATGCCTTTCTTCGGCCAATAGCCACATTTTACCTCTCCGCTATTGCTATATATCGGATGCCGCACTGGCCCCATATATGTTTAGCTTTGAGATTTTGTGACATAGTGTAATACAGTCTTCACTTCAGATACCTCACTTGCCATTGCATTTGCTTCGCCATTATCGTATTTTACAGGTCTGAAATATGCAGTCCAATCTTGACACTTGTTAGGGGTTCTCCTCAAGCAGCGATAATGGTACTTGTGTTAGTCTTATGAATACATGTCACGGAGTTACTTTCGGTATAGTCACGTGACATGCATAACACCTATTCATGACGCGCTAGGTTTACCAGTCTTATGTTCCTTAGCGGGAATACATAAGAGTCGCGTGTCGATTGAATAAGTGACCAAGACCACTTAGCGGATTCACTTAAGATGATGCAGTCATGTTGCCATTGCGGGGAAACTTGTTTCAGCCGTGCGCATGACTTTCAACCACATTCACTATTTCTGATACTAGCGGGACTTGTCTTATCTGACACAACAGGCGATAGTCAAATGCAAGTACGAGGGATCCGCAGCTTATTGTCTCAGGCGATAAGAGTTACTGGCGCACTCCCCGGCCAAAGAGAAAGGTCTCGGCCTAGGCATGACATGACTGAGGGAATTATGACGTCGACTTATGATATGAGGTCAGAAGCAACCCTGTTCATTGGTTTGAGTAAGCATGCATTGCAACGTCAGACTCGTATTCTATACGAGCTGACGCGTCAGGTTCTACATTGGCATAGTATTGGTTGGTCGCCGATTAAATCTATGACGCAAGCCAAATAGCCATAAGGTGAGGCATTAATTTGCGATAAGCACTGCCGACCAAGAACGGTAGATGTTCCAGCTATTGATGCAAACAGATTGCGAGATGTCTAAGTTCAAGTTTCATCTGACACAATGCGTGACGCGGAAATTGCGCAATGGATGGCCTGATTCTTATCCGGAGCGATAAGAGCCTTAATACCTCATTGACATAATTGCGTATCTGTTATCAGTGGAGTCATTGCACCGAAGTATGGGTGTACAAACCCCGGAAGGCGACTATAAAGAGATGGCGTTGTTTCGACAATGAGAAGAGAAGCTCAAGCAGCAATCCACAGTCAACAATCAGAACACCAAAGACGATCTTAAAATATTATTAAGAATTCTATCTATTTATTCAAAATTACTACCCTCATTCATTTACGTGATCAAGCGGTCTAAGTCTGGACAACACTTGGTACAATCTGAATACGCTCTGCAATGGACTGTCGAGTTATTTGGCGATTTGCTTTTTCAGTTGGAAGAAGCACATTTAACCCACGCTTACCAAGTGGCTTTTCGTTTCTGTCAACTCGAGAATATCGACTACCTGGTGTTGAGGTATCTGAACACCGGCGCACTACCATTCGAGGAGTGGGCCGCAGAGTGGCTATTCGATGGGGAAGTCTAGTCTTCCTTTACCTCGGAGACGGCCATTGGAGATGGTTCAATTTTGGGCGCTCTTGGACAAGTGAGACAAGAGGTTGAGTCTTGGGACAAGACGAGGGATAAAGAGTAAATCGATAGGCGGTTGTACTTAATTCAATAAGTGTTGTATTGATTATTGGAATTAGGAACCCCCGTAACAACACTCTCTAGTACTATGCCCTCAGTCCTCGACATTCTGCGTTGATCGATCATCGGCTTCTGATGCTTATCTCTTCTCATCCGCATCCGCATCGTCGCCATGCTAGTGCTCATACCCGTCGACATCACTGGTTCCCCAGTCAAACCTACTATGCCCCCTGTCCTCCACATTCTGCGTTGATCCATCATCGGCTTACAATGCTTCTTCCTCCTCATCCGCATCCACATAGTCGCCATCCTCGCCCTCATACCCGTTGACATCACTGGTTCCCAGGTCTAACCTCTCAAGTTCAGTCGCTGGCCGTCGTCGCCGCCTGGTCGTGGGGATGCTTTTGCGCACGTCGCTTTCATCACCTTCATCTTCGTGATCCCCACTGCCCCCTGGAACTCCGAAATGAAGTTCATCATCCATGCAATTGTTGTCGATCGGGATGCTTGGGTCAGTGCTTCCGATGTCAGGCTCCTCAAGCGCCACTCCGGAAGCCATATAATCAAAGAAGAATAGCATTGTCAACACGCGCTGCTTCCACGCTGATCACCATGGCAGGTGTTGGGTTCTCCGCCTGTTGGATCTGACACTTGACTCAAGCAAGAGTGTTGTTATACACCCTCTGTTGCTAGCTCTCTGGTAGTGTGTTCCAGGTATTCATCAAGAATGTATATGTGTCTGCAACGCCAGGCGAGGTTAACAACTTGCGACCTGTTGCAGTGCAGCAGGATGAGTACTTGCCACCGTCATTCTTGTGAATGAAGTAGTTCGAGCGATCAGGTCTGTCCTCTTTCAACTTTGACTTGGAAGCTTTCTGATGAATGCCTTTGTTCTTTTGCCAGTTCAGGAGAGCATGGCGCAGCGTGGTGCAGGTAAACATGATCAGTGGCGAGGGTATATGACCGTCCTTGACGTCAATCATGGAATTATATAATCCATCAGCATACTTACTGCGGTTACTCGCCCGATGATGAAATTTGATGTAGATAAACCAAGGGATTGCTTCCACCAGGAAGTAAAGTTGACGCTTGCCTTTCCTTAGCAGCTTTCAACTCTCTCTGTGTTGGATTTGGACTGCGTACACCACCCTCCACACGCTCTGCTAAGGAACAAGATACTTATTGTCTGCCAGAAGGGAATCAATGAACTCCAAACGCTCTGTGGCGGATTCAAAGCGGCGGAGATCATAAAGCTCTGCTATGTTGTCTCTTGCTGATTGAATGAAATGAGATTTAACCTTATTGACTTGTGCGCGAACCTGGTACCAGTTTGAGCGTGTAATATCTAATGCGGGCCGTTGCTTCAGCATACCTCTTTCAAGATCTCATTTGTGCATGCCTCAAATGCTATGGACCAAATGTTGTTTTGCTGCATTGCGGTATTCCAGTACATCTCTATTATCTACCAGTGTAGGGCTTCAGCTAATGCTTTCACAACGAGTCGCATTGCACAACTTACCGTCTCCAAGTCGCTTGCACTTATAAATGGCCGTCTGTTCCACCTGTAGAGCTCCAGGAGCCTACCCATAGCAAATACAAGACGCGTCATATCAGAGTGACCAAATCGATGGATGCTGTGACTGCCGGAGATCACTGATCAAGGTGTAGACACCGCCTGCGGTTGGAATTGCCACTGCCTCTGTGTCTGATTCCTTTGTGTAACTCGCATTCGCAGTGGATTTGTAATGATCGCCCGGGCTTGTGGATTTGGGATGGGGGTAGGCAGGTTATCAAGAGTGAGGAGAGGAGTGGGAGTGCTAGCAATGCCGGATGCGGGGCTGGATACTACGCGACGCGTTGAATCTGCCTGTGATTCCGCTGGGTTCGGGTGCATTACGACTGCTTGTACCCGGCATTGCGGTTGGAGTAATTATTGACCGTTGCGGTGTTGCGGACGGGGTGGAAGTCAAGCATTGAGTGGCATCGGCAATGCGAGAATTGTTCAGGGAGAATGAGGGGGTGGAGATCTGACCTTGGATTGTAGAGGCTACAGAACTCCATTCTTGAGGGGAATCCTTCTCGCCAGCTGGAACGGAAACACGTTTCATAGCAGTGGGAAGTTGAGAATTCCCCAAAGACCCATGCTTTTGTTGATTCTGACGATTAGCAAGACTTCGAACATTTCGTACGACTAGAGACGCGACAGGGTGAGGGCTTTGGGAAGGCATCATCCCATATGGATGTTCGACGTTCCGACTGTAGGAATAATTCCTCTGCATGCATATGCAACGGCAGGCAAGGTTGACTTCTATTTGAGCAACCCTGGAGGGATTTGACAACAAAGGGAGGCGCAGTGTTAACCGCATTGGACTCTAAACCGTGACAATACTCGGGGACGAGGTCCCTTTAAAAGCATTCAATTCTGGGGTTAACTGCCATCAGATTACACTCAGATTGAACTCAGCATTGATATTCACTGTTACAGCAATGTCTGAAGGTCTATTTGCACTGCTTGAAGGGTGTTTATGCCTTCCTGGTGTGATTATCATCGTATTGCACTAGTTCTTGGCACAATACCTCGAACCATCGGTTGTGTATATCTTCAGCTTCCCGGTGGAAATGCCCCTTTGCCAGAGCTAATAGCATTGCAATGCGAACAATGACGTATTCTCTATCCTATGACATCAGTTGCGTCTGCTTTTTCCACCGCTAGGCATTTGTAGCTGTATTGGATGGTTGCACATTTGGGACAATTTGAGAACTACTCAGTTTGCTCCGAGATGCACGAGGTCGGAGCGGTAAATGTGGTATGAGATGCCAAAGCAACGCCCAGCATTGCAAACTATCATCACCAAGAGTACTAAATCTTGTCTCGAGGCTTTTCGTTCATGAGGTGCCTGGTGGTGCGGTAAGATTAAGGCTGGGCTGTTTTGTCCTCGTTAACTAACAAAACTCAAAAGTTGAACCTTGAACCAAGAAATCGCCGGAACTCGGGTATATATATCCCTTCTTCACGCCTGCACCTCTATTATCTTTTCCTCCCGTATTAAACACACCGGGCGCATCCTGAACTATCTCGATGTTACGGGGGTGTATTCCCTGAGTAACTTAACCAAGTATCTTCTCTGATACTCTTAAGCACTAAGGTCCACTGCCGTAGATCCTATTCCTTGCTAAGGTTCCGTATAACCGTAGCTCGTATTTCTCGAAGCCTCTGGCTTCGCTCTACTTCTCGCTCCCTATCTTTTTCCTCAAGACGCTTAGTCCTCCTTGCCTTTTTGAGCTGCTTCTTAGTCGTAGGCAACGGATTCACTCGGCCTTGCTGAACAATGAATCGACCCCGGAAGGATTCCTGGATAACCCTTTCTGCGCTTTCAAGGATTCGATGAAGGCGTTGATCTTCCGTAAAATCCCTAGGTACTGTAGAAACTGCCCTTCGATTGGGAATTGCTTCTTGAACCTCCCGAATCGTAGGGAGAACTATTTCCTCTCGCCTTGAATCTTCCTGGATATCGCTTCGGCTTTGAAGATTATCGATATGGTTTTCTAATCCTTTCTCTAATCCAATAAGGGAAGCTAGCCACCAAATGCACTGGGCCACGAAGATTTGTTGTGTTCTTCTGGCGTAGGAAATGATCTTCTCCAAGGCGTATACGATAACGTCGTTGTCGTTCTCAAAGGTAATTGCCATACAAATCTACTTGCTGCCGTAAGGTGCAGGGCTGCCGCTACACAAAGCTAATAGATTCTAGGTATAGATATAATAGGTATAGGTATCATAAAAACGCAATAATAAATAAGGATATTTCTCCGCTGGTAGGTATCGTTCTGTCTCTAGCTCTTCGAGCTTGTCTTCTTCATTGCCGGAACAATGTGATCTTTTTATAGCGGGTGCCCTACTACCTTCGGCTCTCGTCCTTGACACCACGCCATGATTAAATCCCTCAATGATAGTCACTTATCCGTGGGTCTTATTGGCGATGCCCGATGGATATCCTTGCGACTTATTGGCTGGCGCCTCTCGGATGTACTCGCGCATCCCCATATGGGACACGTATCATATCGCTCATTAATCAGACCATAACTTCAACTTTGACATCTCGCCTTCGATGAGTTTATTCGGTAGTTAAATCAGGCTTATCGGAATACCAGTCCCGTGCTGAAAACATAGAGTAGTTATGACACCCTTGTTGCGAGATACCCCTTGCAAACCAATGCAAGGTAATCGCTTCTGGCTTTTGCGCCAATGCCATAATCCCTCAGTTACGTCATGCTTAGGTGGAGACCATTTCCACCGGGGTGTGCCGCACTGGGTATCCTGACCATTACGGTCAGGCAGTGAAGAGCCCACATACTGGCAATTGACTATCAACTGCCGTGCTTGTTCACAAGCATGTCCCGCATAGTTTCTGGAAGTGAAAAAAGCTTCTCATGAACCTGGCCTCTCATACCACTGGTCAACTATTGAACGCTTCTAGTGGCTGATATGAACCCCCGCTAAAGGGCATATCACTGGGCCAAGTACTTGCGAGTCTCGGCGTGGTATGCGCTGTCCTTGACTCCTCATCAAGTCCCATTATCACTGCTAGAGGAGAACCCCTAACACTCGACATCACGTGACTTGCACAAAACAACGCCTCTCATTCCAAAACACACCTGATAACCTACACAACTTTGTATGTTCACTCTGGGCTTCCTTTCCCTAAGTTCAACTGTATCATATTGCTAACGCCTCGGATGTAGATTGATTTTCAACTCGCAGCGATGGCACCAAAAGGCAGCCTCATAGAACAGGGGAATGCAACTGCTACGGCACAAATCCCAACATCGGGTATAAATCGACGCCTGTTGTTGGATTGTGACCGTATAAAGGGATTCATGTCGGAATACATTTGTGGACTCATTCGGATGTACAATCTTTCTGGCGTCAAGGATGAGCGGGCCGGGAACCTCTTTTATGATACAATCTTTCTTGATCCAGTCACAACTCACCACGTTTGACAATTCCAGCTGATGTGGCTGCACTGCAGGAACAGCAGTTCACCTTTTCGGGAGTGGTGGGCAGCCTTCCGCTCATATATGGGGCAAATGTGTGACAAAACCCATGACCAAATGAACAATTGAATGTGGAACAACCCCCGTGCCTTCGGGGATCAAGTCGATCGCTCCAATCCTCACACAACCAGCTCGGGGAAGGTCAAACGCACCAGTGAGCATTTCTCTTGGTATGTTAGCGATGATCTCAGGGCAACAATTGAGCCGCCAAGCTGCCGGCAGTACAAGCCACGCAACTTCCTGGCCGTTAGACCTCTGAAATGGGATGACATAATCGACGAGTACGATGATGATAAGGACTGGGCGGATCCCGGAGCGCCGTGCGGTGGACTGAGCCGTCCTGGCGATGACAATGACAATGACAACGGCGAGGGTGAGGAGGACATGCAGGGCTGTGAGACAGGGACCGGAAAAGAGAAGGGAACAAAGGATGGGACAGTGAAAGGGAAGGGGAAGGGGAAGGGAAATGGTAAGGGGAAAGGTATTGTCAAACTGTATGAGGCAGACTCGGACACAGAGGGCTAACTAGAGCAGGTATATTTAGACCCAGAAGCATCGCACGCAGTGTCACTTTCCTCAGATGATGATATCGACTCTACCAAGTCAGACGGCGAATATTACTCAGCACTTGATCTCGATGTGTATATGCCCATGGAGGATGATGTGGATGCACCGGACAGCGCTGATTTAGATGGCGATGTGGATATGGAAAGGGATGGTGACGATGAGCCGGAGGAAGATGAAGAGGAGGAAGATGAAAAGAAGAAAGATGAGGAGGAGGAGGAGGAGGAGGAGGAGGAGGAGGAGGAGGAGGAGTAGGATGAGGATGAGGAGGAGGGTATGGA